>Ga0209755_10002210_pt1 | contig 27268 bp, 24 predicted proteins | sample TergutCo191P1_FD_187301 | JGI IMG/M metagenome (GOLD analysis project Ga0209755, IMG submission 187301) | Cornitermes sp. P1 segment gut microbial communities from Petit-Saut dam, French Guiana - Co191P1 (SPAdes) (version 2) | ecosystem: Host-associated > Arthropoda: Insects > Digestive system...
TGCCACGGGAATCATAGACGATGTTTCCGGTGTTGCGGCCAATATGGGTACCTCGCTTGAGGTGTCAATGTTATTGGCATCGATTAGGTCGATGGAGGCGCAGCGAAACACGATTCGGAACAGCGCACATGTTCCGAGTCTGAGACTGTCATGGGATTCCACGCCGCTTTATATCCATGACGGAAGCTGGAACAACGGGAACTGGATCGACGGCTCGGGTTCCTTCACCGTAAGCCTTGGCCTTAGTCTTGACAGTTTTTTTCCGTGGTCCAACACGAGAACCCAGATTGCCGCGATTAACGACAACATTCGCGCCACGGAAATCCAGGTGGCGGAAACCCTGCGGAACAGGGAAAACAGGATAAACCAGAATGTCAGAACCGTTGTGAACATTTTGGAATCGCTGGAGGCGATAGAGCTGAACGTGGAGCTGGCCCAGAGCACCTATGAAATGATCGCCGACGCTTTCAGGACCGGCGCGGCGGATTACCAGCGTCTGCGGAGTGCCGGGGACGGTCTTGCACAGGCGAGGCATCGCCTTTTGCAGGAGCAGTTTAATCTTGCGATTGCGCTGCTGGACATTGAAAGAGAGCTAAACATCCCATTCGGGACATTAAGCGGAGGAGAGTGACGTTCTTACTTCCCCTCTCATTGGGTTTGTTGTGGGTTCATATTGTCTCAAAATCGGGAGTAAGTATTGTTGTCCTAAAGCCCTGGCTAACGCATTGACATGTTGGCCCATTCCAGATAGACTACCAAGTAGCGGAGGGTTTCCGACAGTTGCCACAAGCACTATGGCCCCCGTTAAAGCGAGAGTGGTGGAATGGCAGACACGCCAGATTTAGGTTCTGGTGCCTTTGGTGTATGGGTTCAAGTCCCATCTCTCGCATAGCTAAGTCATTGTACTGTAAGGAATTAGGATGAAGAGGGTTCCTGGTATGGTAACAGGTAATCAAAATTCTGCTACAATTGTCTTGTGAACCTAATCCTTTTCGAAGAACATGAAACTGACAGGACTATTCCTAAACGCGACGAGCGAAGTATCCACCTTCTTAAGGTGTTGCATAAGAAAGAAGGTGACGGTTTTGGCGCGGGCATACTAGGTCTGGGCCTTGGTGATGGCAAAATCGAAAAAATCAATGCGGATGGTTCGCTTGGTTTTTCCCTGAACATACACACGCCGCCCCCGCAGCGTCTGCCGATTCGCGTTGCCGTGGGGTTTCCCCGGCCAATACAGATCCGCCGTCTTCTGCGCGACCTTTCCAGTCTGGGGGTAGAGGCCGTTGATCTTGTCGGCACGGACTTAGGCGAGAAAAGTTACCGCGATACCAAGCTTCTGAGCGATGGAGGGGCACGGGCGGCTTTAATCGAAGGGGCCGTGCAGTCGCGTGATGTTACCCTTCCCGCACTTAATGTTTTTACCAGCTTGGATCGATGGCTAGGCGAATGTTTCTGGGGAAACGGCGAGACCCTGCTTATCGCGGCGGACAACGTGCGGCCGGTGGGTAGTCTGTCCCAAATGGGGAAAGACGACGGAAATGGCAGGGCGGTTCTGGCGATAGGCCCAGAACGCGGCTGGTCCGACCGGGAGCGGGGCCTGCTGGAATCCGCCGGCTTTATGCGCCTGTCCATGGGGAGCCGCGCCCTTCGCACGGAAACGGCCTGCGTTGCGGCTGTTGTCTTGACCCTAGAAAAGATCGGTGCTTTGGGATAAACTTTTCCCATGAATCAAGATCAGGTAAAGGAAAAGCTGCTTTCCATAGAGGACGCACCGTTGGAATTTTCCCTTGTCTTTTCGGGCAAGAAAAGCCGTAAGGTAAACGGTCTATACAAACCGGACAGTCGCGAGATTATCATCCACAATCGCAACTTTACGCACGATGACAAGGCGACCGCCGACAACATGCTTTTGTACACGGCGATTCACGAATACGCCCACCATCTTCACGCTTGCGAAAAGGGCGGCACCCTTCCCGCCAGGGCGCACACGTCGGAGTTCTGGGCGATTTTCCATGCGCTTTTGGAAAAGGCCGAATCCAAAAAGGTCTATCGCGATATTTTTGCCAATTCCCCGGAACTTTTGGAATTGACCGAAACCATACGGAAAAAATATCTGCACGAAAACGGAAACTTGGTAAAGGAAATGGGTAAGCATTTGCTAAAGGCTCACGAGCTTTGTACCGCCATTGGAGTACGTTTCGAGGACTACGTTGATCGCATGTTGCGTATTCCACGCGGTGCGGCTAACGTGGCGATTAAAACTTTCAACTTTGACATTAACCCTGAAATAGGTGCCGACAACATGCGTTATCTTGCGGGTATTCGCAACAACAGCGACCGCAAGGCTGCGGAAACGGCCCTACTAAAAGGCAAAAGCCCAGATTCCGTGAAAGCGGCGGTGGTTCTGAAAAAAACGAAAGACATGGATCCCCTGTCCCAACTTACAAAGGAAAAGGAACGTCTTGAACGGACCATCGACACCCTTTCAAAGAGGCTGGAGGAAGTGAATAAGGAATTGGCTGATGGTGGTAATGTTAAATGATAAAGATAATTCGAAACTTTTTTAATGGGCTTGCCTTTGGGGTGATCCAAACCGTACCGAGCATAAGCGGCGGAACCATCGCCATTATACTTGGGTTTTACTTCGATTTGATTAGGGCGATAAACCACTTTCGCGAGGATTCCAAAAAGCATTTGCACTTTTTGATACCCTTGTTTCTGGGCACGGCCATCGGAATAGTGCTGTTTAGTTCGCTGGTAAACTTCTTTCTTGAAAACCATTCGTTCCCGACCATGCTGTTTTTCATGGGATTGATAGCCGGCATTGTTCCGCATATTTTTTCCAAGATAAGGGAAGACGGGCAAAAGCTTGGTATTAGGGAAATCCTACTTATAATCCTTCCTCTTCCAATATTGCTGCTAATGGCCAGCTTTCGCGGCGAATCGATCACGGACCCTGCGGAGGTTGTCAGTACCATTACCATTCCGTTTATGCTGTTTATTTTCTTTGCGGGAATTCTGGCGGCGGCGGCGTTGGTTGTTCCTGGCATAAGCGGATCGTTTCTTCTGTTGCTTTTGGGTATTTACCACGTTGTAATTTATTCCGTCCAGTCGATACGGGTTTTTCTTGGCGACATTACCAACACCGAGCTTATGCTGGATATTTTTAGGGTGCTGGGGCCGCTTGCCTTGGGTATAATTGTGGGCGGCCTTTCCATGATAAGGCTAATCGAAAAGCTTTTGGAAAAACATCAGAAGCCGGTGTATTCGGTTATTCTGGGCCTTATGGTGGCTTCCTTTGTTGTCCTGATCATGGAACCCATGGTTTACAGAAGCGGCGTGTCGGTGCTTATCGTGGTGATTGGGATAGCAACTTTCTCTTTGGGGTGTGTGGCATCATTTAATCTGGGGAAGAAACGGTTATAGCGGGGCCTACAAGCCCGTTTTTTAACGACCCGAATAAATGCCATCGCCGTGCAAAAAAGACTTGAATAAAAGTCTGAAATTGTTATATTCTATACATGCAGGAAGTCGCCGTCCCAGGCAAAACCCCCATTGCCTTTCCAAAAACTCCAGTATTAAAATTGCCGAAGGTAACTTCTAACACAAATCCATGCAACCAGAAAAAATATCGTACTCATCGTCATTTCGGTATAACGCGGGTTTTTTCGTCTCTTATATTGCCCCGTTGGGGTAAGTTCTGCCCATAAGGGCAAATAAATTTTAGTGAATACTTGTCATATGCACAGGTATCACGAGAAAGGAGTGTTTTCTATGAAAAACACATTCAAAGTTCTGTGGATGACCGCCATTGTTGCGGTAGCCGGGTTCTCGCTTGCATCGTGCATCTCTTTCGGTGGCGGTGCTGGCGATGTTAACGGTGACGATGGTCCTGGATGGAGGGGTGCCATGGCTCCTGCGGAATGGCCTTCACTGGATGTTTGGGAACAATACGGTGTTGCGGGAGGATTGCAGCAACCTTCGGGAACGACCGTTGCCATGGTTCATTCTGCGACTTATGCCGGGCTGGAAGTTTTTTCGGTTGGGCTTGAAAACACAAACAGGGCGGCTTTTGACAATCTCGTAAGCCAGGTTGAAAGAAATGGTTGGGCGGTTCACGAAAAAGAATCGAGCAGACGGGAAGAAACGATATCGTTCGTAAAGGGCAACAGTGGTCTTGTCCTTTCGTTTGATGGGCGGGACAACAATATCGCAATTTTGGTGACACCCAACAGGGAATAATAATTTCAAGTACGTTTCCTAACGATGTTGGTTGTCGAACTGTTATCCGACAACCAACATCATTAAACAGCATCTGCGCAAATTCAGTCGCAATCAAAAAGCTGTCTGCATTCGATGTAAAAACGCTTTTCGCAAGCTTCACCCATGGAAAAACTTTTCCGTGGCAAAAGTCCCGTTCGCGCAACAGTTTCAAAAAAGCCGTCTTTCTGCACCGGGGGCAACAGTATGCCTGTCACCGGTTTTTCGGGCGCAAGGGCAAGGCGGAACAGTTCGTCTTCGCCGTGGATGTAGTCGATGGATAGATCGCCAGAAGCATCGATGGCTTGATCCAGCAAGGGTTGCAGGCTTGCCGTGGAAATCCCCCCCGCGCTTGTCTCGACCAACGCGCAACGGTTTCCGGAGGCAAGGCCGAAACGGTTTCCCTTAACTGGCTCGGCGACTAGGCGAACCAATTCTTCGCGGCTGGCAACTTCACGGTTGGAAAAACCAGGAAGCGCGGAAAGCAGGGTAATCGCCCTGTCAAAATCCAGGCCGAAAACCACGCGGTGTATGGGCTCGAATTTGATCGCCGGATCGTAGATGCTTTCGATTTCGACAATCGCGTAACGGCAGGGGTGTACCAGCAGTTCCCCGGTCTCGGCAAGCTGGGCCTTGTATTCCTCCCACACTTCCTTGGCGCTGGCCAGGGAATGGTTGCCGTCGCCAACCGCGAACAGGAAGGGCTGTTCCCCAGGTGCCCCGGACGGGTAACGAGTCAAGGCCCTAGCAGACAGTTCCGCAAGACCATCGGCCAGGCGTTCCCAGTCGTCCTCGCGGTCAAGAAACCAGCCGCTTACCTTGCCGGAGTTCAGCATCAGATCCCCGGAGTAAACCGGGGGGGCTTTTTTCGCCCGCTCGCCCAGCCCGGGCAGGAGCGCGTCGGCATCGTCGTCTATCAGCATAATGATGTGGCTTGTTTCCAGGGGGGCTTTCCGGCGAACCTCCATGCGGGGGGGCAGGCGCTCGGCGACCGTGCCTTCCGTCGGGCGAATCAGCGGGCGGGCGTCCCTTGACCAGGAATACCGCTCAAGGTCAACCGCCACGATAAGCCCCCGGCGGCGCTCGTTGAATGGGGTGTCGCGTTCCAGGTAGACAAAGCCCTTTCTTGGTTCGCCAAAGATGCCGCCGCAAAGGTAATTCCTCATGGCCGCGTGGATGTCCTGGATTCGCCCTGCGCGGTCCCCGTCCTCCAGGTACACCTCTGGCAGGATAACGCGCAGGGTGGAAGCCCCGTCGCTAGTGGCCTTTATGGCCTTTTCCCAGTACTCCCGATCCTGGGTAAACTGATCGCAGGCCACGGTCGCCCATTGCCCCAGGCTTGTTTCCCTGGGAAGAAGGAGGCCTGGCACCGCAATCCCCAGTTCCCCCAGTTTGTTTTCGATATTGCTCATAATTGGATGGTACCAAAAAAACCGGCGAACGACAATTTGCCGCCAGGAACCCACGCGCGGAAGCCCGCACCCATGCGGGACATGGGAACCCAGCAATTCTAAATTTGAGTCCCCTCCGAAAAGCGGTTAGCTGAGCTTGCCACCCTCTGGGGTGACAAGCTCAGCATAGAATACACCGTTGCGCTTATGCAAATAATAGCGGCGCATAGCTAAACCTCCCGAAACGGTTTTCTCATTCAGGGTTAGCTAGACACCAGTTCTTCCAGTGGCCTAGTCCGTAATTCCTTCCACACAAGGAATTAGCTATGAGAGACGCGGGATTCGAACCCACCACCTTCAGCTCCGGAGGCTGACGCTCTATCCAAATGAGCTAGTCTCTCTCTTGCATCCTCTGCGTTGCTCATACGTTACAGCAAAAGCCAGGAAGTGTCAATGCGCCCGCTTTACTCTGCCGCCCGCGAAAGCTATACTTAACCGCAAAACAAAGGCGGAGGTGACCCATGGAAAGGGTGCGGTTCGGCAAAACAGGGTTAATGGTAAGCAAGGTTGCTTTCGGCGGCATCCCAATCATGCGGGTTTCCAAGGCTGAGGCGGTCGGCATCGTTCGGGAGACAATAAGCCTGGGGGTAAACTTCATCGACACCGCCCATGTATACACGGATAGCGAGGAAAAAATCGGCGAGGCGATAAAGGGAATGAAACGGGAAGACCTTGTTATCGCATCGAAATCCCCAGCCGGCGACAAAAAGACGCTAACCGAACACATTGATTTGAGCCTGAAGAGGCTCGGCGTGGATTATATCGACATTTACCAGCTTCACGGGGTAAGCTCGACGGAAAAGCGGGACATGGTTTTTGCTCTCGACGGCGCGATGGAAGGCTTGGAGGAGGCGATTAGGGCTGGTAAGGTACGGTTTCCTGGGTTTTCCAGCCATAGCATTCCAATGGGCATAGAGTTGATGAAAGGCGGCAGATTTGCGATGGTGCAGCTTCCCTTCAATTACATTGACTTCGCCGCCGCCGAAGAGGCCATTCCCCTGGCGCGAAAGCTCGATATGGGCTTTATCGCCATGAAGCCCATGGGCGGCGGGCTTCTTGACAATGCCGGTCTTTCCTTTAGGTACCTTGGGCAATATGATGGAATAGTTCCAGATCCAGGCATCGAAAGGGTGGATGAGATTCGCGAAATTGTCGCCATCGTGAAGAAAAACGAGCCGCTCAGTCCCGATGACAAAAAGGAAATCGAAAAACTGCGACTTGATTTTAGCCCTTCGTGGTGTCACCGTTGCGATTACTGCTTGCCTTGTCCGCAGGACATAAAGATTAGCCTGGCACTATGCATGGAAAGTTTCTTTAAGCGCACGCCACCGGAACGGGCACGTTCGTCCGTCGGGCCGGAAATAGAAAAGGCCAGGGGTTGTCTTGAGTGCCGCGATTGTGTAAAGCGGTGTCCTTATGATTTGGATATCCCTTTCCTGCTGAAGGAAAAGATAGCCGCTTGGGACCTCAAAGCCTAAACCTGCTTGGTAAAAAGCCGTAAGCCTTCCCTAATATTGCCTGAGTTCGGTATGCTAAACATGGGGCTTGGGAGACAATGTGGACCAATAAGGTTGAGGCATGGCGGAAAAAACTTCTCCATACATTCTCGATGAAACCGACAACTTCGCGGTAGTTTTCAAGCCACCCCGTATGCACAGTGCCCCCTTGCCTGCAAGGGGGGCCTTGCTTGCAAAGGAGCCCAGGGCTGGCGACACCCTTCTTGACTGGTACGCCGCGGCCTTTCCCCTAGTCATGGAACTCTGCGGCAGAAAAAAAGGGGAAGGCGGGCTTCTGCACCGCCTGGACTTCGAAACCAACGGACTTGTGCTTTTCGCGAAAACCCAAAAGGCGCTGGATCACTTTCTGGCGCAACAGGCCGAAGGGAGGTTTGTCAAGGAATACAGCGCGATTTGCCGTAAAACCTCGTCCACTAATCCTTCCTTCCCCCCTTCCCCTCTTTGCCTTGATGGGCAGGAAGGCTTCGTTATAGAAAGCTTCTTTCGTCCCTTTGGCCCAGGCAGGAAGCAAGTGCGCCCTGTGGTTCGCTCTGGCAAGGGTGAAATCACGAAGGACCGTTACCGTACCGAGGTTACTGGCGTTTTGGGCCAAAGCCCTCTCGTGGTCAGATTCGCCGCAAGGCTTAGTCGTGGGTTCCGTCACCAGGTGCGCTGCCACCTTGCCTGGATCGGCTACCCGATTCTGAACGATCCCCTGTATGGCACACTTGAGAACTCGCACGACGAAGGGGCGGCTGGAGGCTTTCTAGCCCTAAGAGCGAACAGCCTTTCCTTTGACGATCCCGGCAGCAGCAAATCGCTGGAGTACCGTATTTTTCCGCTTGAATTGCCGACGAATTCGATGTAAAACTAATTATGGACTCTGTTTTTGGTTCCAGCCCATGCTCCTCGGTCTATTTTATCGGCATCAAAGGTACTGGCGTATGCGCCCTTGCCGAATTCCTGCACGGCCAGGGGGCAAAAACCTGTGGCAGCGACATTCCCGAAGCATTTTATACCGATGCCATCCTCAAGGAACTCGGCATACCTTTCCATGAATCCTTCGACCCCACCCACATAGGCGACGATATAGATCTTGTAATTCACTCTGCCGCCTACAGCGAGGAAAACAACGTGGAACTTGCCGAGGCGCGAAGGAAAGGCATTCCTATTGCGACATACCCCGATGCCTTGGGTGCTTATTCCGCAGGTTTCGATTCCACGGGGGTTACTGGGGTTCATGGCAAGACCACCACCACGGCCATGTGCGGCTGCCTGGTGCAGGCTCTTGGACTTCCCGCACGGGTTTTGGTGGGCAGTGCCGTGGCGAATTTCGGCGGGAAATCGACCCTGGTTCTTGGGGACAAATACTTTGTCGCCGAAACCTGCGAATACAAGAAGCACTTTCTGGCCTTTCGCCCCCAGCGTATTATCCTTACCGCAGTGGAAAGCGACCATCAGGATTTTTTTCCGACCTACGAATCCATCCGCGATGCTTTTGTCGAATATTGTCGCCTAATCCCTGCCGGCGGACAGTTAATTTACTGTGCCGATGACCCAGGTGCCAACGAGGTCGCTGGCATCATCGAAGGGGAAGGTCGAGGCGTGGTCCTTGTTCCTTATGGTTTTTCCATCGGGGGTGACTATGGCATTGCCTCCTATCGGGTTTGCGATGACGCAGCGATGTTTCGCCTGAATGCCTTTTCAGTCGAGCTATGTCTGCGTGTTCCTGGTCGTCACCAGGCGTTGAACGCCGCAGCAGCCCTAGCCCTTGCCGACATTCTGCTGAAAAAGGAATTCGACGAGGGCTGGAATGACGAAAGGCGGGCCGCCGCGCGAAAAGCCCTGGTGGAATTCACCGGCTCGAAAAGGCGGGCGGAGGTTATCGGCACTGCGGGGGGGATTGTCTTTATGGACGATTACGGTCATCACCCGACTGCGATTCGGTCAACGATCGAGGGTCTAAGGAACTTTTATCCTTCGCGGCGAATTGTGGTAAGCTTTATGTCCCACACCTTTACCAGAACCGCTGCGTTGCTGGACGAGTTCGCCGATTCGCTTTCTGGAGCGGACGTGCTTTTTTTGCACAAGATTTATGCCTCGGCGCGGGAACGCTTCGACGGGCATCTTGACGGCATGTCAATCCATGAAAGAATTGCTGACCTTCGGGGCGAAAAAGCCGTTCCCGTTTTGCATTATATCGCTGAACCATTGGATGCCTTTGGTCCGCTAAAAGATGTGCTTCAGCCTGGCGATTTGTTTCTTACCCTTGGTGCTGGCAACAACTGGCCCCTTGGCGTGAGGCTTTTCGAGTATTACCGCGATGGGGGTGCTTCATGAACAGTATGACCGGCTATGCCTGGCGGGAACGGACGGGCGATGCGATATCCGTTTCGGTCGAAATAAAAGGGTACAACAATCGCTTCTTGGAAGTGTCGGTGAATGCCCCTCCATGGCTTTCGGGCCTTGAAACGAAGGCCCGCGGACTGGTTTCCGGCTTTTGTGGCAGGGGCAGGGTCGATGTTTCGATTCGGATAAAGGAAAACAACGCCCCAGTAAACGTTACCGTAAACATCGCCGCAGCCAATGCCTACATGAAAGCGATCTCCGATCTTTGCACCGCTCTAGGTCTTGCCGATAATAAAATAAGCGTGTCAACGCTAATCGCGATGGAAGGGGTTTTGGAAACCGAAAAGAATCGGGATGCCGAGCGTTACTGGAATGCGGTTGAGCCTGTTTTGCAGGAGGCCGTCGTGGCGTTTGTGGCGGAGCGCGAGAGGGAAGGGAAGCATACTGAGGAGGATATACTTGCCTCGGTGGACCGTGTCGAGACCGCACTGCAAACCGTGAAGAATCATGTTCCGACCCTGGAAGCCGCGATAAAGGAAAATATTACCACACGGTTTAAGGAACTTACCGGGGGAAGCATCGATGAAAACCGCGTGCTGGCGGAAACCGCCGTGCTGTTGATGAAGTACACCGTTTCCGAGGAGATTTCCAGGCTGTCTTCGCACCTCTGCGAATTCAGGGCAGAGGTGGCAAGGAACGATAGGCCCGGGAAAAAGCTTGATTTTCTGTGCCAGGAGATAAACCGCGAGGTAAACACCATTGGCTCTAAAAGTACGATTACCGAGGTAAGCCATGCGGTAGTGGACATGAAGGAAGCCCTTGAAAATGTTAGGGAGCAGCTTAGGAACATTGAGTGATGGTGGACATATGATGAAAAACGACATCAAGATTGCAGTATCTGGGAAAAGCGGATGCGGAAACACGACGGTCAGCAAAATCGTGGCGGACAGGCTTGGCCTAAGGTTCGTGAATTTTACCTTTCGTTCCCTGGCTCAGGAGACGGGTATAAGCCTTCGGGACGTGTTGGACATGGCATCGAAGGACGACAGTTGGGACAAGGAAGTTGACAAGCGTCAGTTGGAGCTTGCCCGTGCCGGGGGTGGTTGCGTGCTTGGTTCACGTCTTGCGGTATGGATGCTGGAGGAGGCGGATCTTAAGGTTTACCTGCGGGCGGATGCCAGGACCAGGGCGGCGAGGATAATTAGAAGGGAAGGAGAGAGCATAGAATCGGCCGCGACATTCACCGCCGAAAGGGATCATCAGGATCACGTCCGATACTTACGGATTTACAATCTTGATAATGACGACTATGCGTTTTGCGACCTGATTATTGATACGGAAAGCTTGAATCCAGAAGAGATAGCGAAAATTATCATTGAGGCGGCGGAGAAAATCAGATAGGGACTATAAGCGGCTGATCGGAATCGAACCGACGTCTCCAGCTTGGAAGGCTGGGGTAATAACCATTATACGACAGCCGCACTATACTGGCACTTTATCAAAAAGCAATGGTTTTGTCAACAAGGCCAAGGCCTGAAAAAGCCTTAATTACCAACAATACCGTCTACGGCCCACTCGATTATCACGGCCAGGCGCGTACTAATTGCCGATCTCATGTGAATCTGCGAGTACACAAAGTTGGATACATCCACGCCAGCAAGGCTGTATATCAGGATCCCCTCGGCGATTGGCTCAAAGTACATCTGGGCAACGAATCTTCCCTCCCTTATGGCGGGAAACATCAGGTAGGTGATGGTTCGGTTGTTGGTCAGGCTGTAGCGAAGACCGCGCCCGTCAAGATTCATCTGCGCACGGTAAAAAGTGTTCCCGAAATTCGCGTCCCTCAACCTCATGTAGATTGTCTCTGACTGAGGAATACTTGAAGCAGGGGCAGGATCCGCGATAGGAGCGTTTCTTCTGCCGGCATCTAGGCGAACAACTTCCTCGAACAGGGGAATGTATGCATCCCGCCTGTGTGAGTGGTAAAGTCGCCCCTGAAGATTCCTTATCTGGCTAAGGGCGTTGTAAACATCCAACAGAGAATACCTGCCACCTTCACCAGGGATAACCAGAATCGATTCTACGAGAACCAAGGGCCGCATCGCAAGGACGGCCTCGCTGATGCCGCTGTCCAACGTGCTTCGGGAAGCAAGGAGATCCTGCTCAAAATCCCTGTCAGGTGTTGATCTCCTCGAAAACGCCCTGAAATAGCCATCCTGCGAGAATGCCTCCGTGCGTGCGGAAGGGGAAAGACCTGGAAAGATATCGTCAAAGGAGCGCACAGTGGGTTGTGCCGTAATGGGAAACAGAACCAAACATTTTAGAACTAAAAACCAGAATAAAATGGACATTTAATACGCTCCTTTGCCATTGATGACAACACCGAAGGTTTTGTATATCACCCATAGATCCAGCCATAGGGACCAGCTTTGCAGATAGTACGTGTCGTAAGATACCCGACTAGAGTAATCCTTTTCGGAGCGACCAGAAACCTGCCATAAACCAGTCAAGCCTGGTCTTACCGAAAATATCCAGTCAAAATCCTTCCCGTATTTTTCCACTTCGTCTTCGGTAATCGGGCGCGGTCCCACAATGCTCATTTCGCCTTTCAATATGTTTATAAATTGGGGAAATTCATCGATGCTTGTTCGCCGCAAGAATGCCCCAAATTTCGTTACTCGGGGATCATCCTTTAATTTGTGATTTTCCTCCCATTCTTTTTTTAAGTCGGGATTTGCTTCAAGAACCCTTTGCAGACGCTCGTTGGCATCCGATGCCATGGAACGGAATTTTAACGCGTAAAAAGGTTTTCCGTCTTTTCCCAGTCGTTTGTGTCCGTACAGAACGGGGCCTGGCGAGGTTATTTTGACCAAGAAGGCGATAAGCAGCAGTACGGGTAGGATGACAAGCCCCCCGACTATGACAATGAAAATATCAACGAAGCGTTTTATCGCCAGGTTCCAAGGCATGTCCAGTTTTAGACTTGTAACAAAACCCAGCAGGCCGTCGAAATCGCGCACGGACATCCAGATATTGGCTCTGTCGAAAAAATCGGGAATAATAACATGATAGCGAAAAACGGAAAGCGAATGTCCGAGCAGATGTTTCAGTTTGTCTTTGTCCGCCTGTTTGTCTGCCGCCACGATTGCCATTTTTATATTGTAGCGTTTAACAATTTCAGGCCCTATGTTGATGTCGTGGATTATCGGAATCCCATTGTATTCCTCGGCTCCCATCGCTTCGTCGTCCAGAATAAGCGCAGGTACGTATCCAACTTTGGCACTGCTTTGCGCCCTGTCTATAAAAAGTTTTGCGGTGCTGCCACTGCCGTATACAACGGCGGGAATACCACCCATTCCGCTTTTGCGAAGAATCAAATGGGTTATGCTTCTTACGGTTAGCAGTATGAAAGCCGAAAAGACAAGGCTGATGGTAAAGGCGGCGTTTACCTGGTCCCATCTTTGGTTTTCAATAATCCGGGATATAATTATGCCGCCGTAAGCAATAACAGAACCGATACTGAAACGCCTGAGTTCCTCGGATGGGGCCAGAGAAATGCCTGGATATAATCCAATTATTTGAAAAATGATTATAAATATGGGCAAATAAGGCCAATAAGTTACAAAGGACCTTAGATTGATGAAACCGCTGTAATTTACGATGATCCACCCGTATGCCTCTACCCAAATAAAGCCAAAACCAAACGATAGCATGATTCCGAGCAAGTCGGAAAGTATGAATATGATGATGGCAGGGGCAGAACTGGTTTTTCGGAAGCGGGTGCGAAACCAGACATCAAACTCAGAAAGGGTCATGCTATAACATATTACATTCGTTCCCTTTTTTCAAGCGTTTTTCGTATTCGGCTTATAAAAGCGGCCTTTGAAAACTGCTGTACGTGTCTTTTGAAGGGTTCCCGGTCACGGAACTGTGCCTCACTTTCCTCGAAACGATCCATTGCCGCAATCAGGGATTCTGGCGTTTGTTCGTCGAAAAAAATACCTGTAACCTTTTCATTTATTGTATCCAAAGCGCCTCCTTCTCGAAAGGCGATTACGGGGCATCCTGCGGCGTTTGCTTCTATTGGGACAAGGCCAAGGTCTTCGATGCCTGGGTAGAGTAACGCACGAGCTTCGGCAAAAAATACTAACGCTTCTTTGTCGGAGACCTTTCCCGTAAAACGAACAAGTCCTGATTGTGAGTATTTTTTACGATCTGCCATTTTTACACCATCCCCTGCTACAACAAGTTTCCTCCCCGATCGGTTACAGGCTTCAATGGCTAGATCCACTCGTTTGTAGCTGGTAACTTGGCCAAAACATAAGTAGTAGTCCTTGGGTTCCCTCTCTATCGCAAAATACTTTTCGACCGATACTGGCCCGTACACGACCTCGGCCTGACGGTTATAGATTCGTTGTACTCGTTTTGCAACATAGTGGGAATTGGTAACAAAACGATCAACCATATTCGCCGACGTTATGTCCCAAATCCTCAAAGAGGGGATAAGCCGCTTCATGAAGAAACGCACGAAAAAACCAGTCCCCCTAAAGTAATTGTGGTACATATCCCAAAGATAGCGCATGGGGCTATGACAATAGCATAGATGAAAGGCATTCGGGTTGGGGACAACTCCCTTTGCGGGCCCTGCCTCACTAGAAATAATCAAGTCATATTTTTGAAGGTTAAAATCCATAAGTGCCCGCGGCATAAGGGGCATATAAAATTGATATAGTTTTTTTGCGAAAGGAAGATGGCCCACCCGGGAAGTGATAACCCGATGCCTGTTTATCGTATCCGAAACCGCTTTTGGATTATACACATGTGTATAGATATCCGCATCAGGAAACATTTCCAACAAGGCTTCGAGCATTTTTTCCCCGCCGCGCATGTTTACAAGCCAGTAGTGGACAATCGCAATTTTCATGATATCTTCCCATGTTGTTGTGCAAGCCACCTTGCAAACATAGAAAGATTTGCAAATGTTCTTATGTCGTTCATATTCTCTGGTGCCTTTTCATCCGACAACAAAATTGGAACGCAGCCAGCACCCATTCCTGCATGGACGTCGCGCATTCCATCACCTACCATATAGGACTTTGAAATATCCACGTTGTATTTTTTGGCGGCTCGTAAAATCATACCTGATTTTGGTTTGCGACAGTCACAGTCGATCTTGTATTCTGGACGCTCTCCTGGGAAACCCTTATCTGGATGATGCGGACAGAAAAAAATGTCATCGACAAATGCGCCACATTTTCCAAGTTCCGTTTCCATCTTTTTGTGGATTAGGTCAAGCATGTCAAAATTAACATCACCTCTAGCGATAACTGGCTGGTTTGTAATGACAATAGCAAGAAACCCAAGGCCATTTATTATCCTTATCGCGTCTGCGGCGCCATCGAGCAGTTCAAAATCCTCCGGTCTTGTTATAAAGCCACTTAATCTGTTTATCGTACCGTCGCGATCAAGGAAAACAGCCTTTTGGGCAAGTCCTAGGTTTCTGCCTGCCACGATGCCACTTTCAAGATCAGTAGAAACTTGGGCGTAACGTTCTGGAGTACCCATATCCTTTATATATTCAGGGGTATGATAAGCAAAAACTTTGCCAGTTTGAATCATGGGTTTGAGTATGTCACGGTCAAGATCTATCTTGTTATTTGTTTGGGGGCAATTTTCAAGGAGCTCAACGGACAAAATATGGACTCCCGCGTTTACGATGTTTTTGTAATGCAGTCTTTCGTCTTCCTTGCTCAGCCAGCCTGTTACTTGGTTATTGCTGTTGCTGGCAATAAGCGCACTGTCAAAAGGATGATCATTGGGATGGACCGCAAGAGAGGCCCATGCTTTTTTTTCACGGTGAAATGAAATCATGCGGGAAAAATCAATGTCAAAGATAATGTCACCATTTAGCAGAATGAAATCGTTGGGTAAATCTTTGATTTTGTACAATGCTCCTGCGGTACCTAACGGCTCGGTTTCATAAAAATATGAAATGTTGCACCCGAATTTGCTACCATTCCCAAAATAGTCTTGTATATGCTGACCAAGGTGTCCCACGATAATGATGATGTCCGTTAAATCGTTTTTTTTTAGGCAGATAATCTGATGTTCCAGAATTGGCTTGCCACAGACGTTGATCATCGGTTTGGGAATGTCTCTGGCTATTGAAGCAATGCGACTGCCTTTTCCGCCAGCCATAATTATGGTTCTCATAAAAAAAAATAATCCTCCAACATCATGCACAGGCAATGATAAATGGGCATGTGTAATTCCTGAATTCTATGAGTTTCTGTTTCTGGGACAACAATGGGAACATCTGCAAATCCTATCAGATTTCCTCCTTTGCCACCAGTAAGAGCAACAACCTTTATTTTTTTTGCCCTTGCAGTGGCGGCTGCATACAGCACGTTTTTTGCGTTTCCAGAGGTGGATATTCCAAGGAACACATCACCTTCCTTTCCGTAGCTGTACAGTTGCTGGGCAAAAATAATATTACCGTCAATGTCGTTGACAATAGCTGTGTTGAGCGAAGTATGACTGGACAAGGCGATGGCTGGAAGGCCAGGCTGTAAACGGGGAATAAGATATTCGGCCATATCCGAATCAATGTTGTTGATGCCCGAAACAAAAGAATATGGAAGGGTTCGCTTTTTGATAAAATCTTTCATTAATTCCCCTACAATGTGCTCGGCATCGGCGGCACTACCCCCGTTTCCCGCTATCAACAATTTTCCGCCCTTGGAAAATGATTCCGCAATGACATCAAAAGCGGCACTTATGTCATAAGTTATAGGTCTTAATTGCGGGTAACGTTCCGTCAGTTGTTGTAAATGGTCCATGCTTGTGTTCCTGTTTCCGTAAAGCTTGGTGTCAGCACCATGCCCTGCCTTTCTTTTAGGGCATTGATAAGCGCGATTCTGCGGCAGGGGTTACAATAAATCATCATAAAGCCGCCGCCGCCCGCACCAGAAATTTTTGCCGACTCTGCCCCGTTGTCTATCGTATACTGGTACAGTTCATCTAAAAATGAATTCGAAATGGAAGTAGCGGCATTTTTCTTTGCCTGCCAACCATGCAAAAGGCAATCGGAAAACCCTCTGAAATCCCCTTTCAATAGAGATTCTTTCATCAAAATCGCCTGCTCTTTTAACCTGTGCATATTCTCGATGTTTTTGCTGTCACCTTTTTGCGTATGTTGGATTTGCTCGTTTATTATGTTGGCACTTTCCCTGGAAACGCCAGTATAGTATAACACCAATGAAGCTTCCAATTCGTTTCGTATCCAACGCTTCAGCCTTAGCGGATTGACAATGACCTTATCGTTTTCATGGAACTCCATAAAATTAAAACCACCGAAGGTCGCCGCATATTGATCCTGCTTGCCACCTGCAAGTCCTATATCTTCCCGCTCTATTTTGCAAGCAAGTGCGGCAATATCGTATTCACCCAAAGGTAAATTGAGCCATTCCTCGTAGGCCTTGATTATTGCTACAACCATGGTGGATGAAGAACCAAGGCCAGAACCAGGTGGAGCATCTGAATAGGTTGTCATTTTTAATGAGAGCGGTTTGTGATAAAAATTGGCAACAATATGGTTGTAAATTCCAGCATGCAGAGGCAGGGTAGAGGGAACAGGGAGTTTTTCTCCGCTAGCGTATTCTTCTTTTTTGTTTAAATCAGCTGCAACAAATTCCACCATGCCAGTATCGGTTGGCTCGATAGTGCAGTAGGCATACATATCGACAGTGGCATTCAGTACGTAACCACCGTAACGGTTGTAATAACTTGCAATGTCGGTTCCACCGCCGGCAAGCCCCAAGCGTAATGGTGCTTTGGCCCGTATCAGCATTGTTTTTCCTTTGGCTTTAGCACCCGACAACAGTGATGTTGTCCTTGGTTTCCCAGGTCAGCCTTTCATCCCATGACTGTTCCTTGGTTTTAATCCGCCTGTCGAAAACAACAAGATAAGTATGGGCATCTGGGGCTTTTGTGTCGCGATATTTGGCGGTCTGCTCTAATCCCTTCGCTTTAACTGCGTCTGGAGACTGTTTTTCATGCACAAGCTTTATTTCGATGATATATTCTTCCGTACCGTATTCCACGAATAAATCCATTCGTCCCCGTCCTGCCGCATACTCCCTATCTATGCGGCCCCCACCATTCAGTACCCGTTGCAAAAAGGCCATTAGCAAAAGATGGGGAAACGCCTCGGTGTATTGGGCCTGTTCTTCCCAGGCTTCAGAATTTTCTCGCCAGAATTTTTGAAACTCCTTCAACAATGTGTCCATGTCAAGCGAGCCATCCGATTTTTGCCACTGCCATTCCAGTTCTGGAATCATGGCCTGTGCGCCAAATGTTACCTGTCGTGCCAGGGTTTCGCGGTATATGGGATTGGCAATTGAGGGAATACCTTTTTCGAGGCGGGCCAGCCCAAGGTCCATGCACACCCTGAAGGCATCGCTGTTGGCAAGCTCAAGATCAAAACCACCTACAAATAGCGTTTCCATCATTTTGCGTATCCCAGGCTCATTCAGCCTGACCGCGAGGGAATCGAGATGGGTTTCCCGTGCAAGTACCATTTGTTCCCTTGCCTCGCGTATGTGTGTTATAGTTACGGTTTCCGTGCTGGTTTCGTCCAATACACGCATTGTGGCGCGTGAGAAGAGGGAATTGACAATCCATGGTTGTCCGTGGGATTGGTCCCATATATAGTCGATTGCTTCTTTAGTAATTTTCTGTCCAGTTTCCTCGGTTCGCTGTGCAAAAAGTTTTTCAATGTCGATTTGTGTGAAATTTGACAGCATCACGGAATCAGACTTTACATTGAAAGGTGATCCTGGGTTTGGTGCAATCCCGTCTTTCGCCGCAGTGAGATAGTCTTTTAGGTCCCTCATGCCAACAAGCGCAATCGACACTGGAAACCTACCAGCACCACGCTTCATGAAACCATTACGCAATTGCCGCAAAAAACTTATAATCGTTTCGCCAACCAGGACATCAACTTCGTCAAACAGTACCACTAGCGGCTTGGGAGCGAAAATGGCCGCCCAGTTTGTCAAGGTTTCCGTTAACATACCACTCTCTTCAGTGGTTTCCCAATTCGGAATAGGTAAGTCGGACCACCTGGCATGTTGCTGTATCGCCGTACATATACCAGGCATTGAACGTTCGGCTTCATATATTCCCTGGCATCGTTCAACGCTTACGTAACAAGCAATGGCCTCGTCGCCAGAATTTATCTGCCGCATCCAGTCCAACAGGAAAGTGGTCTTTCCCGTCTGCCTTGGCGCGTGAAGCACCCAGTACATACTATCCCTTATGTACCTGTGCAACTGAGCACCGACCAGACGTTCCTCGGTTGGAAGCATGTAGTGTTCCCATGGCCTACAAGGGCCAGTGGTATTGAAAAATCGCACTGGCCTTTTGGGGGGCATTTGCAACATGTAAGCCTCCTTCCATTACCTCATTGTCCCACTGCGTAGTAGCGGAACCCTTTCTTTTCCATGTCGGTACGTTTGTATATGTTACGCAAATCGAAAAGTACGGGGGAAGCTAGCAGTTTTTTTACGCGCTCAAAATCAAGGTTTCTGTACTGGTTCCATTCGGTGACAATTACAAGGGCATCGGCACCCGCCATTGTCTCATACTCATCCTCAAGAAGCGTCAGTGAATCACCCGTGTCCTCAAGCCGCCATTTCGCTTCCTCAAGTGCCGCAGGATCAGTGGCCTTAACATGAGCCCCCTTCGCAGTGAGCGCACTAATAATCGTCAATGCGGGTGCTTCGCGCATGTCGTCCGTGTTCGGCTTAAAAGCGAGCCCCAGAACCGCAATCTTTTTACCCTGCAAAGTTCCCATCGCATTTTCGATCTTGCGTACCATCATGTTTTTTTGTTCTTCATTGGCCAGTATTGCAGCCTCAATCACCGACAGGGGGGAACCAGCATCTCTGGCTGTACGAACAATGGCCTGCGTGTCTTTGGGAAAGCAACTCCCACCGTAGCCTGGGCCAGGATGAAGAAACTTTCCGCCAATCCTGCCATCGCGACCAACCGCCTTGGCTACTTCCTTAACATCTGCCCCAACCTTTTCGCAAAGATTTGCTATCTCATTGATAAACGAGATTTTCACCGCAAGGAACGCATTGGAGGCATACTTGATCATTTCCGCCGATTCAAGATTCGTTTCGATGTAAGGCGTTTCGTTTAAGTACAACGATCGATAAACATCTTTCATTATAACCCGTGCACGTTCCGTTTCCGCGCCGATAACGATACGATCAGGATGGGTAAAATCATGCACCGCCGCTCCTTCTCGCAGAAATTCAGGGTTTGAAACAACATCAAAAGACAGGTCATTTTCCGCAAGCTCACCACGTCTCACCCGATTGGCAATTTCCTCACCAATCCAACGCTTTACCTTTCTGGCGGTACCTATGGGAACAGTGCTTTTGTCAACGACAACTTTATAGTTTGTCATAACCTTGCCAATATCACGCGCTGCACTTTCCACATAAGAAAGATCGGCACTACCATCCTCTGATGGAGGTGTGCCCACTGCGATAAATACTACTTCGCTACACGCCACAGCATCCGGCAATGAATCCGTAAACTGCAAACGTTGTGCCTGCGTATTACGGACAACAACATTTTCAAGCCCAGGCTCATAGATAGGTATTTCACCGTTTTTTAGGCGTTCGATTTTATTCTTGTCAATGTCAACACAGATAACTGTATTTCCAAAATCAGCTAGGCATGCTCCAGAAACAAGCCCGACATACCCAGTCCCAATAATCGCCACAGAAGCCATAATGATCTCCTCTTTATGAGTAATAGTTTTCATACCATTTGGTAAATTTATCTATACCATCAGAAAGCGCGGTGTGCGGACGGAAACCAGTGTCACGCTCCAGAGCGGAACAATCGGCCCATGTTGCGCAAACATCCCCCAGTTGCATTGGGGCATAGTTTATTGTCGCTTTCTTGCCCAAAGCGTCCTCCAACGTATGAATAAAGTCCATCAGCAGCACAGGGCCGCCATTACCGATATTGTATATCATGGCAGGCGTAGTGTCTACCCCGTTTCCCTTGGGAATCCTGTTCATGACACGTATAATCCCCTCGACAATATCGGCAATAAAAGTAAAGTCCCGTTTCATGTTTCCGTTGTTAAATACGTTGATAGGCTTGCCCTCCAGTATTGCCTTGGTAAAAATAAATGGCGACATATCCGGCCTTCCCCATGGGCCATATACCGTGAAAAAACGCAGTCCAGTTGTAGGAATGTTGTATAAATGACCGTATGTATGTGCCATAAGTTCGTTAGAGCGTTTTGTTGTCGCGTATAAACTTGCAGGATGGTCAACAGCATCGCTTTCCGAAAACGGCGTTTTGGTGTTTAAGCCATATACCGAACTTGATGACGCATATACAATATGCTTGGGTGGATGTAGTTTTGCCGCCTCCAGTATATTTAGAAATCCCTGTATGTTGCTAGAAATATACGCGCTAGGATTGCTTAACGAGTAACGGACACCAGCCTGTGCGGCAAGATGCAGAACAACATCAAAAGATTCTTTTGAGAAGAGCGCAAGAATGCCTTCCATGTCGCATATATCCATCTTTGCGAAACGGATACATGAAAATAACTGCGATATCGCAAAATTATTCATATTTGCCGTTTCAAGCGCGTCGCGTTCAAAACCAAGAGCCTTTAAGCGACCATATTTCAGATCGACATCGTAATAATCATTGATGTTGTCAATGCATACTATGGAGTGATTCTCTTCCGCAAGCCGTCTGGTTAAATGATAGCCTATAAATCCAGCGGTTCCTGTTATAAGTAGTTTCATAATTCCTCAATTATATGTTAATGTGTCAATCCATGCATTATTTTTTGCACGGTTTTTTCAAAGGTATATCTTTGCACTAACTCATCGGGCAATACATGTGAAGAAGATTTTTTGTTGAATAGCAATTCCATTATTTTTTCCTTTAAATTAACAGAATCTCCTGTGCGAAAAAATGTTACAGGAAAATTAGTATAAATCTCTTTTAGTACAGGAATATCAGAAATGAGTGCATGAGTACCCAAAACCATTGCCTCAAGTGGTGGAAGACAGAAGCCTTCGTAAAGCGAAGGTTGTACAAGCAATGCGGCTGTAGAAAGGTGCTCAAGCAATTCTTCATCGGAAATACCACCAGTAAAAAAAATGCCATCATCAGCTGATTCCATTTTTTGCATTAGGGTGTTATTAGAAGTGCGAAAATTATCTTTGGAGCCGATGATAACCAATCTATGAGGCAACCCTTCATTTTTTGCAAGATGAAATGCGTTAAGTAAGCAGTCAAGACCCTTGTGCTTTTTGATGTTTCCGATAAATACAATCGTTTCTTGTTTTTGATGTGCCAGGTTTTTTTCCCGATATTCAAGAAACATTGGTTGAATAGCAGAATGAGTAACAATAACTTGTTTCTCCACACCAAGATGGTGTTCTATTCTTGATTTGGAAAATTCTGAAACAGTAAATAATTTTCGTGATTTTTTGTAAGCCCTGCGAAAAAACCACATGCGAATGGCAAGACCAACTTTCGAATAGAGTTCTGGCATATCTGGAAAAATTATATCGTGGATAGTTGTGTAAACGGGGATTTTTATGCCTTTGGGTATATTAAAAAATGGAGAATAATAAATATTAGCTTTATTGATCTCCCTTCTTATTGCCAAAGGGAAAAAGAACAGTTCTTTTAGAGAAAAAGGCTTTATATCACAATCAATTATCCTAACATTTTTTTCTGAGACAAAATGTTGTAACTGTGTTGTGTTTCCAAATAACAAAAAATTATATTCTGATCCTTCATCGAACGCAGTAGATAATAATTTGTCTTTGAGTTTTAAAAAACATGACAAGCAACCGCGAAGATATACTCCAACACCACTGGCATCTAACATTCGGCAATCAATAGCAATAGATATTGGCATATTGTATTATTTCCTTATGAATTAAATCTCGACAGAATCCGAATAATGGACGAGTTGATTTTTTTAAACAGTTTTGGTTTTCTCTTTCTTATACGCAAAACAATAGAAAATAGCTTGCTGTTTAAAGCATCAAGTTCAGCTTCCCCCGCAATGATTCTTGAATCCCGTTCAAAAGCAGTTTTTGGATTTTTTATTAATTCCATTATTTCTGGTGAAATGTAGCCCGTATCTTTGACAGAAGAAAGTATAACCTCTGATCCTGGTAAATATGGGCAGTTAATGAAACTAAACCCCGTTGCATAATAGTGTATTATTTTTGCATTATGCAAAAATGGAAGCCCATTATGCGTTATCTGGCAATTCCATTCACCCGGAAGCTCACTAATTATTCCACCCATCTCGTAGCTTGCTTGATTCAAGGAAGGCATATCTTGGCTGTTGCCTTTTTTGTTACTGTAAAGCCAGAGGGAATGCCATCGTGAAAAAAAATCATTTCCCTCAGGCGTATCACGACAGAAAATCACACCCCCGTTATATCGCATTCCCATCTCGAATGATGAGACGAATCCAAGTCTTCTGTCTTCCTCATTAAAATGCGTGATCAAATGGTGTCTTGCAAGAGGAACGTGGGTATCAAAAATCGCACCAATATTTATTTCAGGAGGAAAATCATGCTCCATATTTCCACTAACGATAGTATCACAATCTATATATATGAAATCCCCTGAAACATATTTTCTTATAGATGTCTTTATCCATCGGGAAACTTCTTTTTGAGATAATTCTTGAGGCGAGGTAATAATTATCGTTTCAGATACAAATTGCTCATATCCAGAACGTCCTCCAGTCAAGCCTCCTTTTGTTTTTGAATCAATAAGGGCAGTAACATGAGCATTATGATTGTGTAAACGCAGGGATATAACCGAAAGAAAAAATTGCTCGTAGTAAAAATCTTTTTCCGAACTGGTTAGAACATAGACATATTTCATAAAATAATTTCCTTAATGAGAAGGCTCAAATCATTCTCTTGCTTTTTACTTATAACTTCATAGCGAACGGCCATCTTTTCGTTTTTTTCCTTTCGGATCTCATTATCAAAACTTTGAAAAATCCTTATGCTCATTTCTGTTTCATCAAAGGGGTTAAAATATAGAACGGCATCTCCGCATACTTCTGTAACTGCCGAATTGGCCGAGCATGCGCATAAGGTTCTGTATTTCATTGCTTCTAGGGGCGGGTAACCAAAACCTTCATTGAGCGTAGGATACATAAAAAGATGGGCGTTTTTATAAAGAATTTCGAGTTCTTTAGAAGAGACATAACTGCACCATTCAAACCTACGACTATTCTTCGTAAGCGTAAGGTATGAGTTTTTGTAAGATAAGCCCAGAACAACAATGCGAATATCTTCCGGAATAGCTTTAGATTCTATAAGCCCATATAACACTTTACAGGCCCGATAAGCGCCTTTTTCACTTCTGTCGCCGCAGGTTATAAGAATGTATTTGCCTGATTCCAATGAAAGCATATGTAGGATATCGGTGTCCCCAACACTAATTGGATCATACTGTTTTGCTGGGGAATATGAAACTTTAATTTGGGATTTGTTTAATTGCGGAAAGAAATATAGAATTGCATATTTTGAATGATTCGAAGCAGTTATAATAACCTGGTTTTGTGTAAGGGAGAATAATGCTTTGTAATTATTACTTCTCTTTTTTAACCGATTTGATCCCCACAATTTTGGAAAGAGCAGAAATAATATATATTTGATAGTTATTTTTATATTTGGCTTTTTGTATTTTAATTCATATTTATCTGAAGGATATTCTAAATCACGTAACCCATGAACTGTGTATATAAATTTTGTCTCTGCGGGCAAAGTCAGATTGGTATATGAATAGGGTAGTGCGGAATAAAAAACATTGTATGTCTTACTGCGTAACAGTTTGCTTATATCTGCATTATCTATACAATGGTGTATCGTAAATTGTTTTTCTTGACAAACCGCAAGAATTGCTGCTTCAATATTTCGGCGTGGATCATAAAAAACTTCTAAAGATATACCCCTTAAAAGTGAATCGCAAAGTTTATAGAAGACTGTTTTTGCGTATTCGCCGCCACCATGAAAGTCCGTACCCGATGCCGAAACTGGTTGTGTAGAGGTCAAGTCAAAAAGAACTACCATTGAATTTCCTTGTTAGACGATTATGTCATGGAAAAATCCGAATGCCTTATTGTAAAATTTGAAAATAAACCATTTTATTTTATTGTGTTGTTTGATTTCTTTATAAGTATCAATAATTTCATCGCGGTATTCCTTGTTAATCATTATAAATTTTGCATATAACACTTCATTGTAAAAATATGAATAATATTTGTTGATAGATTTTATTGGTTGTACCGACTTGAAAAAATTAAAAAGATGCCTAAATCCAGCATGTTGCACAGATTTATTTTGGGATAGATTATCAAACCAACGATAACACGCTAATTTTTTTCGCAACATATAAACGGGAAAATCCCTGTTGAATTTTAAAAAATAATAATAATCGCTTACAGGCCAGAAGTCCTGGTTAAAGCCACCAGACTTCAAAAAAGTATCTTTTTCAAACAATGTTCCACAAGAAGGAGCCTTATATATATTGCTTAATACATACATCAATCCTTCCTTTAGGGTTATTATTTTGTATGGCTTTCTGAGTATAAACCGTAAGAAAAAAAATGGCAAAAAAATAATCCGCAAAATAAATTTTATTATGTTTTTTATGGGATTGTTGAAAGAAAGGCCACTAACATCACGATTCACAAGAACGCACTTAGGTTCATATTCTTTTTTCAACAAAAATTTATTGATCTCTGATAAATATTCAGGATATAGAATATCGTCATCATGAAGAAAAGCAATGTAACGTCCCCTAGCAATTTGGGCACCAAAATTTATGCTGTTATATAAACCTAAGTTACGTTGATTGCGACATATGAAAATGTTTTTTGTATTATTGTAATTATTAAATTCGGATAATTCCATTTCTGGATCATCACATAAGACAAGAATCTCATAGTCAAAATCAATATTTATTTGATGTATTGCGCTATTAATTGCATCGTGGATATATTCTTTTCGTTTGTATACGGTTATGATTATTGAAACAAGCGGGTTTAGTATGCTGTTTGTATTTTCATTTATTAGTTTTGTCTCATGGCCTATTAGATTTGTGAAACAATTAATATTTTGATAGATATTTTTACATAAAAAACACATGAATCTAAATACCTCGCGGTAAATTTCCTATGATTTCTCTGATATAACGTTCCCATGATACATCATTTTTTTCCCAGTCTACAGCACCGTATAACTTAGGCAGATAATTAGTATTATCGATGATGTTTTGGAGCGTTTTCGACAGATGTATTGCATCGTTTTGAGGAACGATTTCCCCATAGCCCATTTTAATTGTTTCTTTCGCAGCACCAACATCTGTTGATATTATATAGTTTCTGAAAAAAAGTGCTTCTGTCAAAACAATGCCGAAACTTTCATAAAATGAAGTTAGAACAAATACTTTAGCATTATTGTACCAAGTCCATAATTCTTCTTTATCAAAGATAGGACCCGCAAAAATAACCGAATTTTTAATGTGAGGATTGGCTAAATAGAATGCGTCAATTTTTTTTTGAAAATCCTGCTCATTTGTTTCGATGGGCCCAATCAAGACGATTTTCCAGTTGCTAAGATTGAGTCTCTCTGCCGCTTGCAAAACCATTTCTGTGTTTTTAGGATATACCCCAAGCCTACCTACAACAAGTATAATATTATCTTTTCCATCATATTTTTTTATAGTAACATCATATTGATCGAATAAAATTTTGTCAAAACCGCTTTGTAATAATTGTATTTTATCAGAAAGATCAACATTTAGCAAATTATTTTTAATAAAAGATTCATATCCTACTTGGGTTTCAATTGTTATGAGATCAGTATTTTTAAGAAACGATTTATATATAATTTTTTTTGTCTTGTTTACAAAACAATTTTTTTTCCCCTGTATGGAATTATAATATCCAAGCAAGGGCCATTCATCTGGTCTTCCATCTGATTTTACATAAAGTATTCCGTTTTTGTTTATCTTTTTGTACAGCAAACCCGTAATTGCTGTAATATTGGAAAAAAAGAAACGCATAAAAAAATCAATTTTTCTTGCATGGAAGATGATATAAAAAATGTCGTATAGTTCTAATAATATCTTGCTGGAAAAAAAATTTTTTTTAGGAAGTAAAGTGACATTTCGTATTTTTGGAGGTAGCTTTTTGTTTGTTTTGGAACTGGCATAGACAATTTTTACATCGTAACTCAATATCTTTCCAAGGTAATATGGGACTAAAAAAACATCTTTTCCAAGGTGTCCATTTTCTATGCTAGTAGTGTAAATGAGGGTTATGTTTTTTTGTTTATTATTCATACGTGCTTTTAAAATAATGGATTGTTTTTTCCAAACCATCCATTAACGGTACCATGGGCTCCCACAATAATTTTTCCTTTGCAAGATTTATATCTGGCTTTCGCTGCTTGGGATCATCGGAAGGTAAAGGCTTGAAAATAATTTTTGAACGGGATGCTGTAAGTTCTATTACCCTTTCTGCAAGTTCAAGCATTGTGAATTCGCCTGGATTCCCAAGATTTACTGGCCCCTGAAAATCGGCAGAGGAATGTATCATCGCAATGAATGCAC
>Ga0209755_10002211_pt1 | contig 27261 bp, 16 predicted proteins | sample TergutCo191P1_FD_187301 | JGI IMG/M metagenome (GOLD analysis project Ga0209755, IMG submission 187301) | Cornitermes sp. P1 segment gut microbial communities from Petit-Saut dam, French Guiana - Co191P1 (SPAdes) (version 2) | ecosystem: Host-associated > Arthropoda: Insects > Digestive system...
ATGAGGTTAAAGTCACGGCCCTCGTCAACGCAGTAGCGCAGTTCCTGTTCCGCGGAGTCCATAAAGTATTTCCTGTTGCGGACCCCCGTAAGCTCGTCGGTAAAGGCCTGGGTTTCGGAGTCGTTGGTCTTATGCATGTTCTCCTTGCTGGTTTCGACCAGCCGGCGCGCGGCTTCCTTTACCTTGTGGGTGACCTCGTTTACGTTGCCAACGGCCTGCAGGATCTGCTTGCTTCCATGCCCCTGCTCTTCCATGGCGCTCAGGATACTGCCTTCCTGTACCGCAACGGTTTTCACTCCGTCCCCTATCGCGTCGAATTTTCCCAGTACGACATCCGTTGACCTGGTTATTTTGTCGATAGCGTCTTTGATACTTTTCAACACCCCGCTGATGGTCTTGGACTGCTGGCTGGACGATTCCGCAAGCTGGCGTATCTCGCCGGCCACCACCGCAAAACCCTTTCCCGACTCGCCAGCGCGGGCAGCCTCGATAGCCGCGTTCATCGAAAGCAGGTTCGTCTGGCCCGCTATGTTCTCCATTACGGCGTTGATTTCAAGCAGGGATTCGGATTCGCGGGCAATCCCCTGGATGTCGGTGACAACCTCGTTAAGGCTCGTGTGCCCGGCAACGGAAGCCTCCTGCAGCTCCCTCACGTTCTGCGAGTTCTTGGACAGGGTGTCGGTGACGGACTGGATGTTGGCGATCATCTGCTCGGTGGCCGCGGAGGACGTGGTGACCGAGGCCGACTGTTCCTCGACGTGCTCGTTAAGCTGTTCCATCATGGCCTGTATCTTCCCCTGTAGGATCCTCTCCCTCTCCCTTTCGCGGTAGTACTCGCGCAGGTCGCGGCTGTAGGCGATGGCGTGGGGTTTTCCGTCGATGCTTATGCGGTGCACGATCTCCTCGGTGGGGACCTGCGATCCGTCGTTGTGCAGGTAGGTCCACTCGTAACGGATGCTGCCGTCCCTTATGCACTTCTGAAGCATTTCGACGCTTTTCTGGATCGAGTCCGAGCCGTCCGGCTGGTGCTTGGGCAGGAACCTGTTGTAGTCGTTGATGTAGGCCTGCCTGTCGGGGATTCCGAGCATGTTCTCGACTTCCTTGTTCACCTCCACGACATTGCCGCCCGCGTCGAAAATGGCGCTGACTATGGGCGAGGCGTCCAGTATGGTGTGCATCCTGTCCTCGAACGCGGCCCGCTGTTCCTGCTGGTGGCGCACGTCCTCGGCGTGGGTGGTCTGCATGTCGTCAATGCCTTTTTTCAGGTTGTCGCGGATCTTTATCATCGCATCCTGGAGATCCCCGATTTCATCGTTCTCGGTTTTTTCGATGTTTACGCTGAAGTCCATGCCGACCAGGGAAGCCGCGGCATTCTTTATAGTGCGGATGGGGACGGTAAGTTCCTTATAAGTGAACAGTATTGACACGAAGGCCGCCACCACCAGAAGCGCGATGCCTATAAGAATCATGTGCAGCACGAAGCGGTCCATTTCCGCAAAAATCGCCGACACGGGAATGACCGAGACAAGTATCCAGTCCACGCCTGGAATAAGTTCCGAATAGATAAAAATATCCCTGCCATACGACAAAAAAGACTGGCGGCCAAGGACATCGTTCCGATAGTGCGCAAGCCCAAACTCATTGAAAAAGTCGTTGACCAGGACCGCCTCCAAATCCGGGTGCGTGATGAAATGCCCCTGCCTGTCGATGAGGACGATGCTGTGCCCCGGCATGACGGCCTTTTCATCAAGCAGCGCGTTCATAAAGGCAAGCCCCACGTCGGCGGCGATAACGCCCAGGTCCCTGCCTGCATAGTCGTATATGTTTGTCGAGATGGATATCGTAAGTTCCCCTGTTATGGCATCGATATAGGGGTCGGTGTGCCCAATGTTCCCGGGGCCGGGATTCGTCTTTGCCGCAATAAACCAGGGCCGATCCCTGTTGTCCCAGGCAACCGGGGGAAGAAGCCCGTCTTCGCGGACAACAAAACCACCCGGCTCGGTCCAGCGTATATTGCTCGAAGCGTACACAAGCTTTACGTCGGGTTCGAGATCGGAAGCCCGCCTGAACAAGGTTTGCAGGGCCATAGGATCAAAAGGTTCCTGGGTGATCACGGAGGATGCGGCAACCGCCGTAAACCTGACAAGGGCCTCCCACTCGGCGAAACTCGCAAGAAGCTGGTCCCGCAGGGCGTGGATGTTGTCCACAGTGCTGGTGGTTGCCTGATACTGGATGATTCCCCTTGCGTTGCCGATAAACACAACGGAAAGCAGCAGCGTGGTCAAAAAAGTGATGCCCACGCAGACAATCGTAATCTTTGCGGTAAGGGATGATTTCCTTGCCTTTTTGTCGCTCATTTTTGTTCCCCCTGATGCGGTTCTATCCAAAAGAAACTACCTTGTTTCTTCCTGTTGCTTTAGCGTCGGAAAGGGCCTTTTCCGCATTGGCGATAAGGGCCTGGAGCGTCTTGCTGCTGTTCGACTTGGAGGCGATGCCAAGGGAAATGCTGACATCAAGTCTAAGCCCCCTTGCCGCAAAGGGCGCATCCTTAACCTTTCTTTGAACCTGCTCGGCAAGTTTTACGGCGGTTCCATGGGGGACGTTGGGGAGCGTAACCACGAATTCCTCGTCGCTGTACCTGGCCACCATGGTGCCCTGCTTCAAGCCGTTGCGGGTACGTTGGCTTAGTATCTTTAACACATCGTCCCGCATCTTGTCGCCATGCTCACCGCTGATCTGCCTTAAGTTGTCTATGCCGAATATGATGAGGTTAAAGTCACGGCCCTCGTCAACGCAGTAGCGCAGTTCCTGTTCCGCGGAGTCCATAAAGTATTTCCTGTTGCGGACCCCCGTAAGCTCGTCGGTAAAGGCCTGGGTTTCGGAGTCGTTGGTCTTATGCATGTTCTCCTTGCTGGTTTCGACCAGCCGGCGCGCGGCTTCCTTTACCTTGTGGGTGACCTCGTTTACGTTGCCAACGGCCTGCAGGATCTGCTTGCTTCCATGCCCCTGCTCTTCCATGGCGTTCAGGATGCTGCCCTCCTGTACCGCCACGGTCTTTACCCCGTCTTCTATCGCGTTGAATTTCCCCAAAACGACGTCCGTTGACTTTGTTATTTTGTCGATGGAACCTTTGATGCCCTTCAACACCCCGCCGATGGTCTTGGACTGCTTGCTGGACGATTCCGCAAGTTTGCGTATCTCGTCCGCAACTACCGCGAAGCCCCGGCCCGAGTCCCCGGCGTGTGCCGCCTCGATAGCCGCGTTCATCGAAAGCAGGTTCGTCTGGCTTGCTATGTTCTGCATCACGGCGTTGATTTCAAGCAGGGATTCGGACTCGCGGGCAATCCCCTGGATGTCGGTGGCGACTTCGCTAAGGCTCGTGTGCCCGGCCACGGAAGCCTCCTGCAGTTCCTTTACGTTCCGCGAGTTCTTGGACAGGGTGTCGGTGACGGACTGGATGTTGGCAATCATCTGCTCGGTGGCCGCGGAGGACGTGGTGACCGAGGCCGCCTGTTCCTCTACGTGCATGTTAAGCTGCTCCATCATGGCCTGTATTTTCCCCTGCAGCACCCTTTCCCTCTCCCTTTCGCGGTAGTACTCGCGCAGGTCGCGGCTGTAGGTGATGGCGTGGGGCTTGCCGTCGATGCTTATGCGGTGCACGATCTCCTCGGTGGGAACCTGCGAGCCGTCGCTGTGCAGGTAGGTCCACTCGTAACGGTTGCTGCCTTCCTTTATGCACTTCCTGAGCATTTCGGTGCTTTTCTGGATCGAGTCCGAGCCGTCCGGTTGGTGTTTGGGCAAAAACCTGTTGTAGTCGTTTAGGTAGGCCTGCCTGTCGGGGATTCCGAACATGTTCTCGACTTCCTTGTTGACGTCCACGATATTTCCGTCCGCGTCGAAAATGGCGCTGACTATGGGCGAGGCGTCCAGTATGGTGTGCATCCTGTCCTCGAACGCGGCCCGCTGTTCCTGCTGGAGGCGCACGTCCTCGGCGTGGGTGTTTTGCATGTCCTCGATGCCCTTTTTGAGGTTGTCGCGGATGTTTATAAGCTCATCCTGGATATCCCCGATTTCATCGACTTCCGTTTTTTGGATGTCGATGGTGAAGTCCATTTTGGACAGGGCATCCGCGACGTGCTCTATGCCCCGGACGGGTACCAAGATGCTCCTGGTAATAAAGAAGCTCAACACGAAGAAAGACAGCAAGGCTACCGCGAAAACAACAAGGAGGATCATTGTGGCAAGTCTTATAAGGCCATACATGTCCTCCATATGAAAATTTCTTAGTTCCACATAGCGGTCCCTTAGCGCGTTTATTCTTGTCGTGGACTCAATACCTGCGGGGAAAACAACCCTATAAAGCAGGTCAAGGGCTTCCTCCATGTTGCCATCTTCCCTATGGCGCAATGCAATGCCGCCTTGGACATGCAAGTCGTAATGCGGCTGGAAAATAGCGTCTATGAGGGCAAAAACCTGCGGATCGTCAATCATGCGGGGCATTGGGCCTTCGAGCCATCTGCCGTACACGCAGGTATGCGGATCAAGGCCCCCGACAAAAGGCCGGTCATACAGGAATGCCCATGCCAGGTTATAACGCCACACATGGTGCGCCTCCACTAGGCCGTTAACCGTGTCGCTTATTTCAGTCAACTGGAAAGCGTCAATCTTTATGTTGGTTACGCGGGTAATGGTATGGAAGCTTCCCGCCCCAATCACCACCGTCAACATAAAAATACACAGCAAGCCCCCAACAATTCTTGTCCGCAGTTTTAACTTCATGGCAATCCCCCTTAAAATATTTTTGTCGATATTACATGGCCAACTTCCTTATGGAAGCTGTGCCATAAGGATACTTACACCACCTTGCAGAGACACCTTACCCTTCTCCGCGCCTGCTTTGTTTTTTTGGATTTTTTATATTTTTCTAGCCGCTTGACAAACGTGTAGCAAACCGCTGTTTTAACAAGGATGCGCAAATTCCCACCTTTTCTTGTTTTTGCGGGCCAGCCCCAGCTTATAGATGCTACATCTTGGGCTATTCTTGCCCGCCAATTGTTATATCCTAATGCCGGCGGATTAAATTGTCAAGCGAAAAGTTTAGGGGCTAGGAGTATATATAGACAGCAGCTGTTTCGAAAAATACCAGCTTTCGTATTCCAGGTACCTTGGGAACCGCTGGTTTATTCAGCAGTCCCCAGGGGGGGTAGGTCAGACTTTAAAATGCGAGACGGCCTGTACCAAGGAAGAAATGTTTTCCCGTGTTTTGCCGCTCAAGTCCTTGGCGCTGTTGACCGCCCGGTTTACCTGCTCGGTCCCGGCGGCCATCTCGTTCATGCCCTTGGTTATTTCCTGGCTCAGCTTCTCAAGGTTCTTGCTTTCCAGGATAACTTCCTTGCTGCCCTCCTGCATTTCCATGGCCCCGCCCTTTACCTGCTGGGTTATATCGCCCACCTGCCCGGCGGCCTGCAGTACCCGTTGGCCCCCATGGCTTTGCTCCTCCATTGCGCCGCGGATGCTCCTTTCCTGTTCCGCAACCGTCCTGACCCCCGTGTCTATCGCCTCGAACTTGTTCAGAACATTGTCGGTGGAACGGGTTATCTTGCCGATGGATTCCGCAATTTTTTTTAGCACGCTCCCGATGATCTTCGACTGTTCGCTGGAGGATTCGGCAAGCTTGCGTATCTCGTCGGCGACGACGGCAAAGCCCCTGCCGGCCTCGCCTGCGTGCGCGGCCTCGATTGCCGCGTTCATCGAAAGCAGGTTCGTCTGGCTGGCAATGTTTTCCATTACGGAGTTTATTTCAAGAAGGCTCTCGGATTCCCTTGCAACCTCCTGAATGTCCGCCGCCACTTCCTGCAGGCTGTTCCTGCCGGTTTCCGACGATTCCTTAAGGTTTTCCACGCTGACGGCGTTTTCGGCAAGGCTTTGCGTAACGGAATGGATGTTGTCCATTACCTGCTCCAGGGCGGAAGCGGCCTGGCCCACGGCATCGGTCTGGCGTTCGACATTGCCGTTGAGCTTGTTGATGTTGACGGTAACCTGCTCCATGGTCGCGTTTGTTTCGGTGACGCTGGCGCTCTGGTTTAGCACCCTGCCTTTAATGCTATGGATGGTGGCGGAAATCTGGTTCATCGCCGAGGCCGTCTCTGTCATATTGCTTGCAAGACTGTTGCCAATGTCGGAGAGCGCCCCGGCCTGCTGTTTGACCGCGCCTATCATTTTGCCCAACGCCTCCATTGTTTGGTTGAAGGAGCGGGAAGCCCTGGATATCTCGTCCGTGCCCTGCTCCGGAAGCCTTTTCGTCAAATCGCCATGCGCGGTGTCGTCAAGGGTCTTCGTAAGCAGGCCGATGGGCGTCAATATGCTTCTGGTGGTTAAAAAGCTCAACACAAGGAAAGCAATAAAGGCCGTCACGAAAAGGATGACCACCACCGTGATGGCGACCGTTATTATACGATCCATTTCGTCCATGCTAATGTCCCGCAGTTCCACATAGCGGTCCCTTAACTCGTTTATCCTTACCGTGGACTCTATGCCCGCGGGGAAAACAACGTCGTAAAGCAAGGCATAGGCTTCCTCCATACGGCCTTCCTCCCTAAGCGCAAGGGCCACCCCGCCCTGGACGTGCAAATCGTAGTGCGGCTGGAAAACGGCATCTATGCGGGCGAAAACCTGCGCGTCGTCAACCCAATGGGGCATATCCCCCGCAAGCCAGTTGCCGAATATGCACGTATGCGGGTCAAGGCCGCCCGGAAAGTGCCTGTCATACATAAAAGCCCAGGCCAGGTTGTAGCGCCATACATGGTGCGCTTCCACCATGCGGTTGGCATGGTCGCTTAATTCCGTCAGCATGTTTATATGGTCTTTGAGGCCGCGCATGCGCATAATGCTATGCAAACTGCCCACACCAATCGCCACCGCCAGCATGAAGATACAAAGTAATCCACCCGCAATTTTCGTTCGCAATTTTAGGTTCATAATAAATACTCCTTATTGGGGAATAAGGCTACCATTCCCCCTAGGGTTTTGTCAAGAGGTTTACGAAATTTCGCAGAAAGCGAATGTTTTTTTAAGGATGCCGTATCTGTGCCGCAATCCATAAAAAAAGCGCTCAGCAGACGGGGGGAATAATTTCCGTATCGTCTGCTTAACGCTTTTGTTCAAAATCACAGGCTGGATTTGCCGCCTGCAGCCAAGCTACCAACCAGTGGAAATTTTATTCCTGCCGCTGGCTTTGGCACCGCTAAGTGCTTTCTCCGCACTGCTCACGATACCACTGAGCGTTTTGTTGCCATCCGTCTTGGAGGCAATACCAAGGGAAATGCTGACATCAAGCCTACGGCCCCTTATCGCAAAGGGCGCATCCTTGACCTTTTTTTGGACCTGCTCGGCAAGTTTCGTGGCGGTTCCCTGGGGTACATTGGGCAGCGTGACAATGAATTCCTCGTCGCTGTACCTGGCCACCAATGTGCCCTGCTTCAGGCTGTTCCTGGCGCGCATTGTCAGTATCTTTAACACGTCGTCACGTATGCCGTTGCCATGCTCGTCGGTAATCTGCCTTAGGTTGTCAACGCTGAACATGATAAGGGTAAAGTTTCGGTCCTCGTCAATGCAGTAGCGCAGTTCCCGTTCCGCGGAGTCCTCAAAGTATTTCTTATTGCGGGCTCCCGTAAGGGCATCGGTAAAGGCCTGGGATTCGGAGCTGTCGGTTTTATGCATGTTTTCCTTGCTGGTTTCGACCAGCCGCCGCGCGGCTTCCTTTACCTTGTGGGTAACCTCGTTCACGTTGCCAACGGCCCGCAGGATCTGCTTGCTTCCGTGCCCCTGCTCTTCCATGGCGCTCAGGATGCTGTCCTCCTGCCTTGCCACGGTTTTTACCCCCGTCCCTATCGCATCGAATTTCCCCAACACCTCGTCCGTTGACCTGGTTATTTTGTCGATAGCGTCTTTGATACTTTTCAACACCCCGCTGATGGTCTTGGACTGCCGGCTGGACGATTCCGCAAGCTGGCGTATCTCGCCGGCCACCACCGCAAAACCCTTTCCCGACTCGCCGGCGCGGGCAGCCTCGATAGCCGCGTTCATCGAAAGCAGGTTCGTCTGGCCCGCTATGTTCTCCATAACGGCGTTGATTTCAAGCAGGGATTCGGACTCGCGGGCAATACCCTGGATGTCGGTGACAACCTCGTTAAGGCTCGTGTGCCCGGCAACGGAAGCCTCCTGCAGTTCCTTTACGCTCTGCGAATTCTTGGTTAGGGTGTCGGTGACGGACTGGATGTTGGCAATCATCTGCTCGGTGGCCGCGGAGGACGTGGTGACCGAGGCCGACTGTTCCTCGACATGCTCGTTAAGCTGCTCCATCATGGCCTGTATCTTCCCTTGCAGTACCCTTTCCCTCTCCCTTTCGCGGTAGTACTCGCGAAGGTCGCGGCTGTAGGCGATGGCGTGGGGTTTTCCGTCGATGCTTATGCGGTGCACGATCTCCTCGGTGGGGACCAGCGATCCGTCGCTGTGCAGGTAGGTCCACTCGTAACGGGTGCTGCCGTCCCTTATGCACTTCCTGAGCATTTCGGTGCTTTTCTGGATCGAGTCCGAGCCGTCCGGTTGGTGCTTGGGCAGGAACCTGTTGAAGTCGGTGATGTAAGCCTGCCTGTCGGGGATTCCGAACATGTTTTCGACTTCCTTGTTCACCTCCACGATATTGCCGTCCGAATCGAAAATGGCGCTAACTATGGGCGAGGCATCCAGTATGGCGTGCATCCTGTCCTCGAACGCGGCCCGCTCTTCCTGCTGGTGGCGTACGTCCTTGGCGTGGGTGTTTTGCATGTCCTCGATGCCTTTTTTCAGGTTGTCACGGATGTTTATAAGCTCATCCTGGATATCCCCGATTTCATCGACTTCCGTTTTTTGGATGTCGATGGTGAAGTCCATTTTGGACAGGGCATCCGCGACGTGCTCTATGCCCCGGATGGGCACCAATATGCTCCTGGTAATAAAGAAGCTCAACAGAAGAAAAAACAACAGGCCTGTTACGCACATAAAAAAGATTATCGTGTTGGCATAGCTTATGAAGGCATCCAATTCCCCCATGTACACGTTCCTGAGTTCCACATAGCGGGCCCTTAATGCCGATATCCTTACCGTGGACTCAATGCCTGCCGGGAAGACGACATCATAAAGCAATGCCAGGGCTTCGTCCATCTGGCCTTCTTCCCTTAGACGCAGCGCGACCCCACCTTGGACGTGCAAATCGTAGTGCGGCTGAAAGACAGCGTCTATCAGGGCAAAGACCTGCGCATCGTCAACCCAATGGGGCATATCCCCGGCAAGCCAGTTTCCGTATATGCAGGTATGCGGATCAAGGCCGCCGACGAAGGGGCGGTCATACAGAAACGCCCAAGCCAGGTTATAGCGCCATATGTGGTGCGCTTCCACCAGGCGTTCGGCCGTGTCGCTTAGTTCCGTCATCATGTAAATTTCCGACTGCATGGCGTTTACGGTCGTAATGGTATGGACACCAAATACCCCCATCGCTACCGCCAGCATAAAGATAAGCATCAAGCCCCCGACAATCTTCGTCCGCAGTTTTAACTTCATGTGAGACCTCCTGGTTTTGCCAACATGACAGTGTGTTGTGAGATGAATGGAAAGTGACGTGATTTTTTACATCGTAAGGGATTATCTCGAAGGGAGAGTAAAACCAAGGTGTTGAATAGTTAAAAATTGACCACCTTTTTGAGGAACCACCCCGTTTACCCTATTTCGAGCCGGCCACAAGTTCTTCGGCGTTATGCCTTGGGCGGTCTTATACCCGCTTATCATGTAGTGTAATGCCTGAGGCTTAGGCTGTCAAGCCTAAGGCGAAAAGTTTGGGCAACACCCCGCTTCCGCAAAGCTTCAGTTTTGGGGCTTGCCGGCCGATAATGAACTAGAAAACCCCTAGCTGGGATCGGGGGAGTTTTCGAGGGAGTTTGCATGGAGTTCGAGAAATGCAGGGATGTTCTAATGCGGGAAAGCGAACTGGTTCAAAAAATCAGTAGCCTGCAGGATATGGTTTACAAGGCGGTGGTCGGTCGGGACTGGGCCAATTTTGACGAACACTTTAAGGCCCTGGAAAATATGGGGAAGGAACTTGCCGTACTGGAAAATGAACGGGAACGGGTTTTTTCCGAATGCTATAACGGCATAGCCACCGATGCGGATGCCTCTTCCAGGTTTTACTCTTCCGTGGCCCGTTTTAGCCAAGAGCAGCGCAACGAAATTACCGAGATTTACCGCAGCCTCAAGATGGAAACCATCCGTGTGCAGACTGCCAGTGAAACGCTCACGAGCTATATTGCGGGGATGCGGTCAACCGTGGCCGAGTTCTTCAAGACCGCCTTTCCGGAAAGGTCTGGGAAAACCTATTCGCCATACGGCACCCAGGTTTCCCACGACATGCGAAGCATGGTTCTGAATCAGCAATTTTAGGAGGTGTAGGATATGACATCGACTTTCATGGGGCTTGAGATCGGCAGAAGGGGTCTGCAGGCCCATCAACAAGCCCTGCACGTTACGGGTCACAACCTGAACAATGCGGCGACCGAAGGTTTTTCACGCCAGCGTGTCGAGATGACCACCTTCGATCCGATTTTTATGCCCCACCTTAACCGCGCGGAAACCCCCGGGCAGATAGGGCAGGGGACGGTAATCGAGCGCATCGAGAGGGCGCGGGATCAGCTTTTGGACAGGCGCATCATTGCGCAGGCCTCCAACCAGGGCTTCTGGGCCACCCGTGATCCGTACATACGCATGATCGAAAACCTGTACATGGAGCCGGGTAACAACTCGGTGCGCTCGCAGATGGATGCGTTCTGGGATGCCTGGCAGGAGCTTTCCATGTTCCCTGCGGACACCGCCCCCCGAACCGCGGTTATAGAGCGGGGCAGAACCCTTATCGATGGCATACACAACAGGTACCACGGCCTCCAGGCGTTACGGGATCAGGCCAATGCGGAGGTGGAGCTTACGGTGGATCGGCTGAACGATATTACCCGTAGGATAGCCAGCCTGAACAGCGACATCCAGAGGTCAAGCGCCCTGGGCGATATGCCAAACGACCTTATGGATCGCCGGGATCTTCTGGTGGATCAGCTTGCCTCGATAATTGACATAAGCATTGACACCAGGGATCCGGATGAATTCATGGTGCACACTTCCGGTCATATTCTTGTCCAGGGTGGTGTCGCCCGTCAGTTCGACCTGAACGGGGTGGATGCCGACGGATACGCCCATATTTTCTGGCGTGACACCGGCGATCAGATGCATTTCCATAGGGGCAGCCTTGGTGCGCTGCTTGATCTGCGTGACAATACCATAGCCCAGGAAATACGCATACTGGACAACATGACGATGAATTTCGTTGACATGGTGAACAGTATCCACCGTGACGCATACGGGCTTAACGGTACTACCGGCGTCAATTTCTTTTCGGAGTTTCCCTTTGTCCCCAACGTGAACGGCAACTTCGACCTTGACGGCGACGGCGTTTTCGATTCCAGCTTCATCTATAGAATAAACGGTCAGCACGTGCTGGAACCCCGTGCGCAGCCCGGGCTTGAAGGGACTATCACCCTTTCCGGGGCGCTCGGTGACGTGTTCGTGCCGTACTTTGCCACCGACACCGTCGCCGACATTGTTAGCAGGATTAACAATTCGGGGGCGGAGGTTGTAGCCAGCCTTGACCGTGACGGCAGGCTTTCGCTTAAGGCAACTCCTGCGGAACCCATAAACGGGGTGCGGGCGAATCCGGATTTTGTCATTCGCTTCGTCAGCGACACTGGGCATTTCCTTACGGGCTATGCCGGGCTTTTGGGCGAGGGCGGCGTCTTTGACTGGGGAACCGCCGATGCCGTCGCCACCCTTCGTGACGGTGCCAGTTTTTCGGTCGCGCCCATTTCCCATCCTTCGGGGTGGATTGAGGTGAATCCGGCGCTGATAAGGGATCCCAGGCTGGTCGCCTCCGGCTTTGGGGAAAACGGCAGGCCTGCCAATCCTGGTAACGGGGATGCGGCGCAGGCGATTGCGTCGATCAGGAACACCCCGGTCATGGTTGGCCGTCTTGCGACCTTCGACGACTACTTTGCCGATGCCGTGGGCCGCATAGGCCTTTTGGGCGAGCAGAGCGGCAGGGCCTTGTCGATGGAAAACCTGGTTGCCAGGCAGCTTGAGGACATGAGGCAGTCGATTTCCGGCGTGAACATAGACGAGGAACTTACGAACATGATTCGTTTCCAGCAGGGCTATAATGCCGCGGCACGTTTCATTACAACGATAAACCAGATGATGGACGTCCTTATGAGGATGGGCGCGTAAAGGAGTAGACTATGCAGAGAATATCGACGGGCATGACTTTTGAGAGTGCCCAGTTTCACAACAGGCAGCGTGAGGTAAGGATCTCCAACCTGCAGAACCAGATTACGTCCCAGAACAGGATACAGGAACTGCGTGACGATCCCCTGGCGGCCGCCCGTACGGTGCGCTACGAATCCTTCCTTGCCAGGCTTGAGCGTTTCGAGCAGAACACCCTGTACGCAAGGGATCACTTCAACATCACCTATGCCCACATGGATTCGGCCCTGACCATCATGCAGAGGGTTCGGGAGCTTGCCGTCCAGGGTGCCAACGGGATTTACACGCCTAACGAGCTCAGGATAATGGGCATGGAAGTAAACGAACTGCTAAGGGAGCTTGTCGCAATTACCAATGCTGTCGGGCCGGACGGCAAGCAGCTTTTTGCCGGGGACAGGGCCTTTACCGAACCGTTCCGTGTCGTGGAAGGCATGGTGGAAGGCGGTAACGACAGCATGGTCATGAGGGTGGAATACCGAGGTTCCGGTGCGACACGCAGAACCGAGATAAGCGACGGGGTTTTTGCCGATCTTGATATCGGCGGCGGCGAGGCGTTCTGGGCGGAAAGGATGCAGATTTTTTCCAGCGTCGATGCGACAAACTACAGGGTAAACACCCCCGGCTCGTTCTTCCTGAACGGTGTGGAGATTCCCGTGACCGTGGGCGACACGCTTCCTTCGATTGTTGCAAGCATAAACGATTCCCATGCGCCGGTCAGGGCCTTTATCGATCCCGACACCAGGGGGCTTTTCCTGGAGGGCACAGGCCCCGGGCTTATCCGTGCCGAGGACGGTGCGGAGGGTGCGACGGTGCTTAGGGACTTGGGGATCATTCGTGGGAACATGGACAACAACGCCCCCAACTGGGACGAGACCCGTTCCCGTGTTGCCGGCGGCTCCATGTTCGACATGGTGATACGTCTTAGGGATGCCATGTTCAGGGGCGACGGCGAGTTCATTGGAAGCCAGGGTATTGGCGGCATGGATCTTGCCATCGGGAACCTTACCACCCGCATAGCCGACATAGGCAGCCGCCAGGAACGGGTGGAGATAACCTGGCAGCGGCTTAACCGTGAAATCCCCGACGTGCAGTCGTACATTACCCGTGAGGCCGGCGTCAACATGGCCACCGCCGCAACGAACCTTAGTATGCTGGACTTGGCCCACAGGGCTAGCCTTCAGACCACGGCTCGCCTGTTGCCGGTAACCCTGCTGGACTTTTTGAGATAGTCTTTTCCCGGCAACCATGAGTTGCCGGGGAATTCCGATTGCAAAACCTAAAGGGGGATAGGTGTTAAGTGAAGATTTCTACAAAGGCCTACGGCCTTATCGAGGTCGATGACCGACAGAAAATAACTTTCCCCCGCGGCCTTTTCGGTTTCGAGAAATACATGGACTATCTGCTCCTGGATGCCGAGCGTCAGCCGTTTTACTGGCTGCAGTCGATGGACCTGGAGCAGGTGGCCTTCGTCCTGGTGAACCCCTTCCTGTTCAGGCCCGATTACGAGATGAACATCAGCAACGAGGAGCTTGCCGAGATTGACATACATTCGCCGGAAAAGGCCCTTATCTTTTCGATAGTCACGATTCCGACGGACGGGGGCCCCATTACCGCGAACCTTCAGGGGCCGCTGGTGATCAACCGTGACACCAGGACCGGCAAGCAGGCGGTATTGTCCGACACACGCTGGAAGACCAGGCACGACATCATGGCCGAACTTGCGGCTACGACGACCTTGTCGGGGAATGCCTAATGCTGATACTGTCCAGGAAGGTCGATGAGAAAATAGTGATAGGGGACGACATCTCCGTTTCCATCGTCGAAATCCGGGGCGATCAGGTACGCATTGGAGTGGATGCCCCAAAAAACGTGAAGGTGTTCCGCAAGGAAGTGTTCGACGCAATCAAGGCCGAGAACCAGGCCGCCGCCGAATCGAGGCCAGTGCTGCCAATCGTGGATTTCGGCGGGCCAAAGCAGGGTAAGGCGATAGACCAGATAGGCTGGAACAAGTAAACGCGCCCTGGTTTGCAATGCTTTACGCATCGTGAACGGGTGCGTCCGCTTGCGGGTTTTTCCAATAATAGACAAGCACGGTAAAAAAACCGACGGCCAGGACGGCGAGGTTAAGGACGAAAGGGAGATCCCTCGAAATCCCCGAAAGCATGCCGCCGATCCAACCGAAAGGGGATGTCGCCGCCAGGATTATCATGTTAAGGATGGCCTGTACCCTGGCCCTTTCCTTGGGGTTCACGTAAAGGTCAACCAAGGACTTGGCAAGCATGAACAGGAAAGTGCCGCCGAAGCCGTCAAACAGCAGGGAAACGCACAGCATGACGTACTTAAGCTGCCCATCGACGGGTGTAAGGATAAGGACAAGCTGCCCGACAAAAAGGCAGGCAAAGCCGACAAGAAGGGGCGACTTTAAAAACCTCCCCGTAAGGCGTGGCACCACCAGAAAGAAAAACAGGATCGTAATCGACGATCTTATGATCATGAAAACCGGCAGAAGGTGATCGGCGACAAGGAGTTTCTGGGTTACGATAACTGGCCAGAAGGTAAGGGAGACAAGGCCCACGATTCCGACAAGGATACTAACAAGAAGCGCGAAGACCGTCCCCCTGGACTTGCCGACAATCCTTAAAACCGAACCATAGCCCGAGGCAAGCGAAAACAGGCTTTTCCCCCGGCTTTCCCCCATGCGGATCGTTCCCATCCTGGTTTCCCTGGAAAGGACGTACAGCAGCACTACTTTTACGCTCATTAACACAAAGGCGTTTATGTAGAGAATGCGCATCGCGGGAACCAAGGTAAGCTGCGAAAACAGGATTGCCGAAATTGGCACGAAAAAAACCGAAAGCTGCCCGCAGATCATCATTAGGGAATTTATCGCGGTAATTTTGCTTTTTTCGGCATCCTCGATAAGCAGGCAGTTCCATGAATTCGTGGGAACCTGCATCGTACCGTTGAGCAGGGCGGCCAGGGCGAAAAACCAGAAACCTTCGGCCCTCCACCAAATTATGCAGGGGATGCACCATGCGAGAAAATCAAAAATTGCAGTTGCCTTTCGCCTGCCCAGTTTGTCCGTGATGGGCCCGCTCAAAAAGGCGAAGACACCCTGCGAGAGCATTGCGATTGTGGCCGTAAGCCCCACCTGGAAATCGTTGAGCCCCAGGGCTAGCATATAGACCGATGCGTAAGGAAGGCAGAGGTTCATGGAAAGCCCCCAAAGGGGTTCGGTGTATATGCAGGCCTTCGGGTTTCCTTTCAGGCTTTTTAGTGTCTTTATGAGCGATTTGTCCAAAGTTGCCGCCAAATACCGTGATGCTGAATATATTGAAACCCCCGAAAACTGCGTTTTGGAGGTTTCCTTACAGTACAGGTATTTTCGATTTCCTGCAAGGGGATAAATGGTTTTTGCCCTGCAACCTAGGCATCCATTCGGTGTCATAAGCGTCGCAGTAATATCAATATTTATGGAGGAGGGTACAATGAGTGTTCCGTATACCAAACCTTGGGCTTTTTTAGATGAGTACCGTGGAAAGGCGTTCCTGGGCGAATGGCCGACCTTGCCCGAAATGTTTAGAATTACCGCTTCCCGTTATCCCGAAAGACCCTGTTTTACCATTTACGAGCCGGACAGGACAAGCCTTAGTTACACCGAGGCGCTTAGGCTTGTCGAGGCCATTGCCCTTTGGCTGCATGGCAAGGGCATACGGCGAGGGGACAGGGTCGCCCTTACGGGCAAGAACTCCCCCGAGTGGACGCTGGCCTATCTAGGCATTCTCTTCGCGGGGGCTGTCGTGGTTCCCATAGACTGCCAGCTTAAAAACGAGGAAAGCGATCTCCTAATAAAAACAGCCGGCGCAAAAATTATTTTTGTCGATGAAGATAAACACGATTACTACACGCAATCTCCCGGCGGCCTGGAAGCGGCCGTTTCCCTCAAGAAAGGGCTTGGAACTTATATTTACGATCTGGGCGGATCCGACGGGGCACAGATCGAGCAGGCGGTCGAATCCGATCTGGCGGCGATTCTGTTTACTTCCGGCACGACGGGAAACCCCAAAGGGGTCATGCTTACCCATTCGAATTTTGTTTCCGATTGTTATCTGGCACAGGGAACCCCGTTGACGATTTACCACACCGACGTTTTTTACGCCATCCTTCCGCTCCACCACTCCTACACCATGCTGGCGGTATTCCTGGAGGCCATCTCTGTAGGGGCGGAAGTGGTTTTTGGCAAACGCATGGTAACCACGCAAATACTGAAGGATTTGAAAGAAGGAAATGTCACCATGCTGCTTGGTGTGCCAATGTTGTTCAACAAAGTGCTGGCTGGAATTATCCGTGGGCTAAAGGCAAAAGGGCCCGTAGTATACGGGCTTATTTCGTTTATGATGGGTATTTCGGGCTTTGTCAAAAAGGTGTTCAAGGTAAACCCCGGCAAGAAGATGTTCGGTTTTGTGTTAAAAAAGGCAAGCCTAAACACCGTAAGAATATGCATCTGCGGCGGCGGCCCGCTTGCCCCCAGTGTTTTCAGGAAATATAACCAACTTGGGATTGACTTTGTGCAGGGCTACGGCCTTACGGAAACTTCCCCAATTCTTACCATCAACCCCATAGAGCACTACAAGGAAACCAGTGTCGGCAGATCCGCGCCCGGCGTTGACATGAAAATACTTAATCCCGACGAACGGGGAATCGGCGAGGTGATCGTGAAAGGCCCAATGGTGATGAAAGGCTATTACAACATGCCGGAAGAGACCGCCGCTTCGTTCACCCCGGACGCTTATCTTCTTACCGGGGATCTCGGTTATATGGACGGCGAGAATTACCTGTATTTGACCGGGAGGGCGAAGAACGTAATAGTCACCGGAGGTGGAAGGAACGTTTTCCCGGAGGAAATCGAAAACGAGTTTCAGCTTTTCGAGGAAATCGAGCAAATTCTTGTTAGGAGGTTTATTGCCGACGAAAAGCTGAAAAGGGAAGGCATAGAGGCCCTTGTGTACCCTAACCCCGAGTACAAGGATGCCTCAGGGGCAAAGCCTTCCGCCGAAAGGACAAATGCCCGTGTCAACAGCATCGTTTCCGAGGTTAACCAGCGGCTTTACCCCTACCAACGTATTGAACGGACGACTATCCTGGCCGAGCCTATGGAGATGACCACCACCAAAAAGATAAAACGTGACGGGGTAGGGGATTGCTTTTCCTCCTAATCAGGCAGTAAAGTCTATACAGGATGGACAATAACGAACAAGGCGATCTTTTTGGCGATAGCGAGGGGGCTGGCAACAAGGCTAAACAGTTTTCCGATGCGGACATGCTCGTTTTTGCCGGGCTGTACTCGGATACAGGCGTCGATCTTTCCATCCTGCCGCCCGAGGCTCGCCGCCTCTATGAGCTTTCCATAAACGCCTTTAGTGCTATAGTTCATGCACGGATGAGCGAACTGCCAATCTCTATGGAAACCTCACGTTTTGAACAGAAAGTCCTTGCGGCTGCGGATGCGGCAGGCATGGCGGTCAATGCCGCCGTGGCCGCCGCGGCTGAAAGAACGGAGATTGTCATGCGGCGGGCGGCGGAGCTTGCTGCCGAAGACAGGGGCGACCCCGATGCCTGTGCCGTGTACGGGGCGGCGCACAAGGTTCGCCATGAAATCTGTCGGATAAGGGGGCTGTTGCGTTTTGCCCCCGGCGAGGACGGCGTGTATGCCGCCCTTTGCGCCCCCGACCATTTTATCCTGCCGGCACTTGGGGAGCATTTCAAAAAACGTTTTGGGGGGGCACCGTGGAGCATCATCGACGAGAAGCGCCGTTTCCGCCTACGCTACATTCCGAAAAAGCCGTTTGAATTTTCCCGCATCAGCGCAAGCCCCGAAGCCCTGAAAAAGCCACCCGACGGCAAGTGGGAAAACCTGTGGCGGCAATACCACAAAACCATCAGCAACGAGGACAGGCGCAACCCCGAATTGCAGAAGCAATTCCTGCCACAGCGTTATTGGAAGCACCTGACGGAGATGCAGGACAAGCTCTAAAAAGCCAGGCAGATTTTAGGGCCTGCCTGGCTTTGCATTACCTGGATCTTGAAAGGACCTGGCCTACCAGCGCGGCAATCCAACCTATCAAGATGAGAATGCCGCCGTTCTGCAGCGAGGGGTTGTTCAAACCTGCGAAAAACACTATAAGGCCGCTGGCGATGCAGACGAGAAGGACTATCCAGCCGGTGTTGGCGGATATTTTTGCCTTCCTGCTCACCAGCATAAGTACGCCGATGACAAGCCCGATAAGCGCGGCCACAAACACCGCATAGCTGAGCAGGCCCATCACAATGTTGTCATCCATCAACCAATTGGCAAGATCAAAGCCCGTCCTGCTAATCAGCACACCGTCCACCGGCATAAAAAAACCGATAACTACCAGCGCAAACCCGACAGTCCTTACTATCGTGAAGTTTACCACTACTGATCTTCTTCCCATACTGTTCCTCCAAATAATACATTCATGTTAGCACACCCAGCCATTAGTAGCGGGGGGCTACTGGTAATTTGACAGGTCCACCTCGGCATCGTAGTCCACGCCCTCGACGTCAAAACCGTGCGCCTCAAGAAAATCGTGCTTAAAGCCGGCAAGGTCGGTTTCGGCGAACACATTGTCTTCGGTTACGGCCTCCATTTTCTTACATACGGCTTCCTGAATGTCGTCCCGCAGCTCCCAGTCGTCAAGGCGGATGCGGCCGGCTTCGTCAACGGCTACCTTTGCCGGGTCGGCGCTTCCCTCGGGGTAGAGCCGCTCGCGGTACAGCCGCACAATCTGTTCGAGGCAGCCTTCGTGCAGGCCCCGCTCCTTCATCACCTTGAACAGGCAGGAGACGTACAGCGGGATTATGGGAATTACCGCGCTGGCACGAGTTACCAGGGCCTTCTGCACCGAGACCCAAGCCCAGCCTATTTTCCCCCCTGCGGCGTACCTGCCGTTTATATCCCGGCAGGCGCGTTCCAGGTCTTCCTTGGCCCTGCCGATTGTCCCGTTTTTGTAGATGGGCCAGGAATGCTCGGGGCCGATGTATGTGTACGCAAGGGCGCGAGTTTTGGGCGAAAGAAGCCCCCCGCTTTCCAGCGCCCCGATCCAGAGTTCCCAGTCCTCCCCGCCCATGACCTTTACGGTGTTGGCGATTTCATCGTCGCTGGCCGGCTCCGCCGTGGCGGTTCCAAAAGTCCCGTCCATCATGTTGAGGGTCTTGCCCGAGAAGGGCGCGCCGATGGGCTTAAGCGCCGATTTGTGCTGAATGCCGGTCTTGGGGTCGGTTCTGACCGGGGAGGCAAGGGAGTACACGAAAAGGTCGATTTTCGCAGGAAGGCCGGCTTTGTCGGCGGCCTCACGAACCGCCTTGATGGTTTCGGCCTTTGTCTCGTCGGAAAAGGCGTCGCCGTTGACGGTTTTGGCGACAAGGCCGGACTTTGCGGCCTCCCGCTCGAAGGCAAGGTTGTTGTAAAAGCCCGGGGTACCTGGCTTTTTGTCCTGGGCCTTCTCGAAAGACACCCCCACGGTGGCGGCGCCGTAACCAAAGGCCGCCGCGATTCGGCTCGAAAGGCCGTATCCGGCGGAACAGCCCACGACCAGTACCAGCTTCGGCAGTTCCGCAGCCTCTGGGGTGGCTTTGCCCCCGGCCATGGCCTTTTTTGCCTGTTCGATCTGCCGTGTCGCCGAAACGACGCAGCCTTCCGGATGGCTGTTGATACAAATGCTGTTCCGTACCATCGGTTTGATTATCATTGGTTTGCCCCCGCGACGGCATTCTTGTCCCCGACCAGGCACATCCACTCGGCCTCGGCAGCAAGCTCGTCGCCGACATAAGCCTTGCCAGCCTGCTTGATCATCCGTGCTGAGACCCTCAGGTTCTCGATTTCCGAGCGGACCTCGTCGCCAGGGCGCACCTGCCGCCGGAACTTCACCTTGTCAACGGTGGCCAGAAAAAACAGCGCATCGTCGCCGAGCAGGCCAAGCCTGCGCAGCCCGGCACCGCCCGACTGGGCCATGGTCTCGACCAGGATGACCCCGGGGACAACCGGGTACCCAGGGAAATGCCCTGGAAAGAAAAATTCCTTTTGGGAGAAGACGTGTTTGGCGACGATCTTCTTGTCGTCGGCCTGCACTACCTCATCGACGAACAGGAAGGGATCCCTGTGCGGCAGCAGTTTTTCAATTTCGTTCATGTTCATCCTCTTGTTAGCAGTGGCTTAAATAACCCTTAGTATCAGACAGTTTTGGCCTTTGTGTCAAGGTAAAATCAGAGGGAACCGCTGATTCCGTTGATTTATTCAGCGGTTCCCAAGAGGCCTGCGGCAATTCAAAGCCCCAGAAGTATTATAACTTTTTGCCGGCCCTGGGCGCGGGGGGATTGGAAATAAATCGCATCCATGGTAAAATAACGGTTAATGTGGGTGCCCTGCAAGACCTTGTTTTTGCAATTGGCTCTATACCAGCGACATGACTTGCTAAATAAGGAGGGTACAGAATGTCGGCACAAGAAAAATGGGGTTTTGCTGCACCCCTTATGGTTTTCATTGCGGCAAACTTGGTATCCTTCACCCTTAGCTCCGACGTGGTATCGTACTGAAAGGGGGGATTTGTGCGGATTACCACCTTAATTAGAATATTACTCGCCGTGTTTGCGGTTTTGGCTGGAATAAACATATGCTTCTCCTGGCTTGTCGATCGTGCCAATGGCGAAAAAGCCTCGGCCTACGGGGCAAGGCAGGCCTTGGCTTTGGCCAGCCATGAACTGCGGGCGGCCTCGCTGAAACTTACAAGACTATCCAGGGCCTACATCATCATGGGGGGGGCTTTCCGGCCTGAGCTGTATAGGGAAGAACTTGATGCCATGGCTGTCTTCGGGGCCCTTCGGCAGATCTTTGTTGACCACAATGCCCCTGGGGACGAGATGCTCCTGCTGGATCTCGCATTGGGCATTCAGGAAAACATGCTGGCGATGGATGCAATGGCATTCGAGGCCCGGGCCGCCGGGGACCGGCAATTGGCCCTGGAAATATCCTACGGCGATGCCTACGAATCCTACGGCCTTGCCTTTTTCGGCCTGGTGGATGAGTTAAACGCCGCAGTGCTAGCCCGTACCCAGGGAATGGTGGATGCCGCCGCAAGGAACGCCAGGCTTTTTGGGGTTTTTATGCGGGCGATTGCGGTTTTGTTTGCGGCGACAACCGTCGTCGGGACGACCGCCATATTGTTCAAGGTCAAAACGGCCATGAAAAGCGAGCGGATGGCTCGCAAGTGGACCCAAAAACTCTTTGATGCCGCGCCCATGGCCATCGCGATTTGGGATGACGAGCAGAATCTGATTGAATGCAACCAGAAAACGGTGGACCTGCTTTGCCTTTCTTGCCAGGAAGATTTTTTGGGGATGTATGAGAAACTCGTGCCCATCTGTCAGCCTTGTGGCAGCCCCTCGGTGGAAAAAGCCCATGACTTGATGGTGCAGGCTTTAAAAGAGGGTTCCGCCAAGTGCGAATGGGTATACCAAACCCTGGACGCCGAGCAAGTGCCTGTTGACCTTGTCTTTGTGCGTATGGAACATAATGGCAACGAGGTGGTTGTGGGGTACGGCCATGATTTGCGCCCGATTAAAGCGGTCATGGAAAGGGAGCACGAAGCCAATGAAATCAATAAAATGTTCTTCCATTCCGCGCCGCTTGTATTCAACCTATGGGACGAGAACATGAAGCTTGTGGATGGCAACTGGCAGGCCCTGGAAATGTTCAATGCCCCCAGCAAGCAGTATTACCTGGAGCATTACAAGGATTACTGGACCGAACGCCAGCCTTGTGGCACGCTTTCGGAGGAAAAAGCCGCCGCCTACCAAAAGGAGGCTTTTAAGAAAGGGCGTGCCCAGTTCGAGTGGATGTATACCTTGAATGGCGAGCCGCTGCCTACGGAAATTACCCTTGTGCGTTTTCCTCGTCAGGGCAAGTATATGCTTGCGGCATATATCACCGACTTGCGTCCAATCAGGGTGGCGATGGGGGTCGAGCGTGAACGGGAAGTGAACGAACGCATCCAGCTTATCTTGGATGCCGCCCCTGTGTCCATGAGCATTTATGACGCAAACACCACCCTTACCGACTGCAACATGAAAACCGTAAGGATGTTCGGGTTCACAGACAAGAATGTATGCTTTAGGGCGCTTCAAGAGCGGTACCTCGATTTTTCGCCGGAATACCAGCCTTGCGGCACGCCGTCGGAGGAAAAAATCCGCCAGGTAATGGAGCAGGCCGTTTTGGAGGGTTTCGCCGAGCTTGAATGGATGTACCTTACCGTCACCGGCGAGGACTTGCCAACTAAGATGACCTGTGTGCAGATACCTTATGGGGATACGTTTATGTTGGTGTCGTATGCCCACGACTTGCGTGAAATCAAAAAAGCCATGGCCGAACTGCAGCGCATCGAAATGATCGCGGAGATGCGGCGAAGGGAAAGGGCCGAGGAAAGGGATCGTGCCAAGACCGAATTCCTGGCGAAAATGAGCCACGAGATACGCACCCCCATGAACGCCATAATCGGCATGGCGGAACTGGCCTTGCGATCCGACAATCTTTCCTCCGCCCACGAGCATGTCTTTACCGTCAAGCAGGCGGGGACGAGCCTGCTTTCCATAATAAACGACATCCTGGACATCTCGAAGATCGAGAGCGGGAAATTCGAAATAACGTCGCATGAATACCTGTTTTCGTCCCTGCTAAACGACGTTATCAACATAATCCGAATGCGGGTCGTCGATTCACGTATGCGTTTTGTCGTCAGGGTGGACAGCAGCATCCCGAATTCCTTGAACGGGGATGAAGTAAGGGTACGCCAGGTGCTGCTGAACCTTCTGGACAATGCGGTGAAGTACACGCACAGCGGTGGGCTTGTCTCGCTACGCATCCGGGGGGAGATGGACGGCGAGGACACGGTAAATTTGGCGATAGACATTGAGGACACAGGCCTGGGCATAAAAGAGGAAGACATGCAGCACCTGTTCAGCGAATATGTCCAGTTCGACAGGGAAAAAAGCAGGGATACCGAGGGCACGGGCCTTGGGCTGGTAATCTCGAAGCACATTATGAAGGCGATGGGCGGGGATATTCAAGTCCGTTCCGAGTACGGCATAGGCAGCACGTTCACTGTAACCTTTCCGCAGAAAGTTCTCTCGTATTCCAGCGTGCCGTTTAGTTATGTCGAGAACGCCAAGGAGAAAAGCGTCCTCGTGTATGAATGGCAGGACATATATGCGGACTCGCTGGTTTTCACGATGAACAGCCTTGGCGTTGAATGCACCTTGGCTTCCGACGATGCGGACTTTCTGGGGAAATTGGCTGCTGGGAAGTATGCTTTCGCATTCGTCTCGTTCCAGTTGTACCAGAAAAATACCGAGGCAATAAGGGGCTTGGACACGAAAACCAAGATCGTCATCCTCAGCGAGTTCGGGGAGACGGTGCAGGAAAAGGAACTGGCCGTCCTTGCAATGCCCGTGTATTCACTGCCGGTGGCGAACATACTGAACGGCGAATATGAAAGTTTTTCGTACCATGGGAAGCCCGAGTTTTCGGCAAAGTTCAGCGCGCCGGATGCGAACATTCTCGTGGTCGATGACATACTTACAAACCTGAAAGTGGTGCAGGGGCTGCTGTCGCCATACGGTATGCAGGTGAGCCTGTGCAAAAGTGGCTCTATGGCGATTGAGGCGATAAAGTCCAACCGTTACGACATGGTGTTCATGGATCACCTAATGCCCGGCATGGACGGCGTGGAGACCACGGAGCAGATAAGGCGCTTTGGCGTGGAGGACGAATACTTTGCGCAGGTACCCATAGTGGCGCTAACCGCAAACGCCGTAACCGGAATGCGGGATTTCTTTCTGGAGAACGGCTTCACCGATTTTATGTCCAAGCCGGTGGATACGATTAGACTGAACAGCGTTTTGGAAAAATGGATACCCAAGGAAAAACAGCTTAAGCTGATGGGGAAATGACTACGGTAATTAGGGAAGGCAATGGCACTGGAAAACGATAAATTTTGCCCCTGGTATTTTTGGCTGTAACTCCTGGCATCGTATCCAAGGGGGAGGTAAAAATAGTGAGCGTGACTAGGTTAATTAGGATTCTGATTCTCGCATTTGTGGTTTTGCTTGGGGCGAACATATGCTTTTCCTTGCTGGCGGATCGAGCCGGTACAAACGCCGGCGGTTTTAGGACATTGGCCCTGGCATCCGCAGTTTTTCTCGCGGCAATGGGTATTGTCGGAACTAGTATCATATTACGCAAGTCCAGGGCAGTTATGGAAAAAGGGCAGCAGGCGGAAGATTTTGCCCGGGAATTGTTGGAGAACTCGCCTATGTACCTGGAATTATGGGATGCGGATGGCAAGGTGTTGGATTGCAACCATAAAATTTTGGATGCCCTTGGCATTAACAGCAAGGACGAATTTAAAAAACGGTTCTTTGACTTTACTCCGGAATATCAGCCCTGCGGTACCTCATCCGTTAAAAAAGTCAAGGAGATGATGGATTGCGCCACCAAGGAAGGTTCTTGCCGTTCTGAATGGGTGTTTACCCAAATCGATGGGGATGAAGTGCCTGTGGAGGCAAGCTTGGTGCCCATTAGGTATCAGGGCGAGACCAGGTTTATATGCTACAGCCACGATTTGCGCCCGGTCAAAACGGCCTTGAAACGGGAGTTGGAAGTGATAAGTCGCCAGCGGCTTCTGTATGATGCCATCCCACTCCCTGCAACCATGTGGAGTGAAAAGTATAATGTCGTTGACTGCAATCAAGCCATGGTCGAATTCCTTAAAGTGCCCGGCAAAGAAGTGGCCATTGAAAGGTTTTACGAATTTTCGACCGTGCATCAACCTTGCGGCACCCACACATTGGATAAATCCATGGCGGTAATTGACAAGGTGTTAACGGAAGGCAATGTAGTCCGATATACTTGGACCCATTTGATCGACGGCGAAATAGTACCCGTTGACATTACGGCGGCGCGAGTTCCAATGGAAGACGGCTATGTGGTTGCGTGTTACGCAATGGATCTGCGCCCGATAAAGGAAGTCACGGAAAAAATGCGTGAAGCGGAGGAACGGGTAAAGCTTTTGCTCGATGCCGCACCCATGGCCTGTTATTTGCTCGACTCGAATCATCAGGCTATTGATTGCAACCAGGCCGCCGTTGAATTGTTTGCCAAGGAACCCAGCAGGCCGCTTGCGGACACTTACCCTGACCAAAAGCATTTTGAGTCATGCAGGGTTTTGGATTGCAAACGTTGCGGACACTACGGGCACGATACTTGTTTTGCACGCAAGTACCTTGTCGGCAGGTATCGCCATACCTTCCCCGGCTACGATGAAGACCAGGAGCAAAACGAGAGTTTAGGGGATACAGGCAAGGATTTGGAAAAACACCGTATGCATAACCTTCTCGTTTTTGGTTTGGTGGCTGCACGTTACAACGGGGCTTTGGAGGCAGGGGTGCAGCAGTTTGAGTTCCCTTGCGTAACCTTGTACGGCGATACAATCCCCTGCGAGGTAACCATCGTGCCCGTACAGTACCAGGACGGGCAGGGCTTTGCCGTCTACCTGCGGGATCTGCGTGAAAGCAAGAAGGCGGTCGTCGAAATGCGGAAGCGGGAAGTTGCCGAGAAAAAAAGCCGTGCCAAAAGCGAATTCCTTGCAAAGATGAGCCACGAGATACGTACGCCGATGAACGCCATAATAGGCATGGCGGAACTGGCCCTGCGTTCCGACAAGGTGGATATGGCCCACGAGCATATCCTTACCGTCAAGCAGGCGGGAACGAACCTGCTTTCCCTCATCAACGACATTCTGGATATTTCGAAAATCGAAAAAGGAAAACTCGACATCGTGCCGACGGAATATTCCTTTCCCTCCCTGCTTAACGATGTTATCAGCATAACCCGAATGCGGGTCGTGGATTCGAGCCTCTGTTTTGTCGTCAACATTGACAGCAATCTACCAAGCCTGCTGTACGGGGACGAAACAAGGATACGCCAGGTTTTGCTTAACCTTCTTGTCAATGCGGTAAAGTATACGAACAACGGCGGGTTTGTTTCCCTGTGCGTCCGGGGTGAGATGGACGGCGAGGACACGGTGAATCTTACGATAGATGTCGAGGATTCAGGTCTGGGCATAAAAGAAGAAGACCTGGAACATCTGTTTGACGAATACACCCAGTTTGACCAGGAAGTAAACAAGGGTGTGGAAGGTACTGGCTTGGGATTGTCCATTGCGTGGCATTTAATGGATGCGATGAATGGATCTATCAACGTCCAGTCCGAGTACGGCAAAGGCAGCACGTTTACGGTAAGCTTTCCCCAGGCAGTGCGTGCCGCAAAGCCGCTTAGCAGTATCGAGAATGCCAGGGAGAAAAAGGTTCTTGTGTACGAAAAGCGGGACTTATATGCCAGTTCGCTTATTTTTGCGATGGAAAACCTGGGGCTTACCAGTACGCTGGTTTTTCAGGACTCCGAATTTATCGAGAAGCTGGTCGGTGGGGAATACATGTTTGCCTTTATTTCGTTTGGGATATACGAGAAAAATGTTGGCACGATAATGGATCTGGATACCAAGACCAAGGTTGTGGTTCTTACCGAGTTCGGGGAGACGATTCCGGAAAAGAACTTGACCGTTCTTGCCATGCCCGTCCATTCCTTATCGGTGGCGAATATAATCAACGGGGAGCAGGATAACTTTTCGTACCATGGGAACACCAGGCTTTCCGTTGGTTTTACCGCTCCGGAAGCAAGCGTTCTTGCGGTTGACGACATACTTACGAACCTTAAAGTTGTAAAGGGGCTGATGTTGC
>Ga0209755_10002212_pt1 | contig 27233 bp, 31 predicted proteins | sample TergutCo191P1_FD_187301 | JGI IMG/M metagenome (GOLD analysis project Ga0209755, IMG submission 187301) | Cornitermes sp. P1 segment gut microbial communities from Petit-Saut dam, French Guiana - Co191P1 (SPAdes) (version 2) | ecosystem: Host-associated > Arthropoda: Insects > Digestive system...
GGCAATCCTTCCCCCCCCCCCCGCAAAATTGTAAACAGCCACGGCTGGCGGTTTTTTGCCGAGGGCGAAAGCCTCGCACTCTCTACAAGTTGACGTAGCAGTTCATCGTCTACATCTTTGTCTTTAAACTTGCGGCAACTAAACCGCCTTGAAATCGCGTTTTGTAATTCCATACTTTGATTATATCAAAAAACTTGTCAAAGCCCAAACGATTCATATAGTCTTTAAACATGACAAAAGTTCACATAATGGTCGGGGTTTCAGGGAGTGGTAAAACAACAATGGCAAAAATCTTTGCAACCGAAGTCGGCGCCACCCGTATTTCCAGCGATGAAATCCGCTTGGGTCTTATAAACGATGGCACGTTAGATAAAGATACCGCTTTCACGCCTGAGGGTCACGCAAAAGTTTTCGATATCGTAGCCGAAACCGCCCGCGACCTCGTAAGCAAAGGCAAAGACGTTTTGATTGATATGCAACACACAACGGTAAAGCGACGCAAACAAAACATCGACGCGGTAAAGGATTTTTCTCCCTACATCATTGCCCATGTAATTATGGTCAGTCGCGAAGAAAACGAACGACGCTATGCCAACCGCGACCTCACGGATACCTTTTATCCGTTCCCTGTCCCGCAAAAGAAAACAATGGATGACCGATACAAAGCATTTGAAATGCCAACCATGGAAGAAGGCTTTTCGGAAATCCACCTTGTTTCCGAAGCCGAGCAATCTAAATACTATAAAAAATAATATGGTACTTGACACGCGCACTGATATGTGGCATGATATCCACTATGGCAAATATTAAAAGCGCAAAGAAGCGTATCGCTGTGTCCGAAAAAAAAGCGGCACGAAACAAGTCACAGAAAAGTGAACTTAGTACCTATATCAAAAAATACAAGGCTGTACCATCGGCCGAGTTGTATGCACAGGTAACAAGTCTTTTGGACCGCGCGGCCCAAGACAACATCATCCACATGAACAAAGCAAATCGTACCAAGGCTAAATTAGCAAAGTTGTTGACAAGCGCATAATAATTCTGTATATTACGTGCATAGTCTCGGGGTGTGGCGCAGTTGGTAGCGCGCGTGGTTTGGGACCATGAGGTCGCATGTTCGAATCGTGTCACCCCGACCAACTAAATTCCAACAAACACTTGAACACGATTCGGCGTCGCTGACGCTCCTAGCATATCGTGTCACCCCGACCAAATAGTTGTGAATTGAACTGCGATAGTGCGGTTCTTTTTGTTTTAAAGTCACCAATAATCTGCTTGACATTTTTCGAAATGTGTGTATACTTTTTAATATCCTCGTTTGCCCTGAAAGGCTGAAAGGCTGAAAGGCTGAAAGGCTGAAAGGCTGAAAAGGGGGAAAAGCACGAGGTTTTTTTGTGTCAATTTTTTGGTTGGGAATCTCGTAGTAAAAAAGGAGGTTTCAAGATGTCAAAAAATTTGAAAATCATTGTTGCCAGTTGCACCGCCGTCTTAGTGGTTGGCGGAACGATACTTGGTTTATGGCTTGGCGGAGTTTTTGGTAGGAATAATGGCAACCCAGATGCACCAGCGTGGCTTGTAAACGCAAGGACGGACTTTGTTAATGCACGGTTTATGCCGACGGAGGAACAAATTATTCCTGCGTCATTGCTTGAAGATGAAAGCGGTATTCAAAATGTAAGTTTAATGCGTGCGAATTTTGCGCCGTTTGTAACGTGGGACGGAGCACAATTCATGCAACAAATAACACGCAGTTTTGACTTTTTTCGGGAACAGGAACTTGCGTTCAGGGACTGTGTTATGAGGACACTTGACGGTGCTATTCAAATGGGACTTTTGCAAGAAAAGGGTGTTTGGAATGTACATACTTTTGCCGCCATGATAAGCGGTGCGCCTGGACAAAGTGACCAAGCATTGAAAGTTATCGAAAATACCGACGACGGTTATACAATGTATTTGATACAAAGACGCTTAAGACAAGGGGATAATACCTTGACAACAAGCCAAAACAAAGTTGTAATTCACGACGACGGAAGCACACATATGGTGCGTATTTTTAATAGCCACATAGGGCAAGGAAACACAACATTTATTGCCTCATGGTTTAACGAATACACAAACGATTTTCGCCTAATCTCGTCAGACACTATTGGTGGAATACCAACAATGTACTATGTAAATTTCTTTGAACAAGATGGTCAAACTATTGGTGTTATAAAATCAGGCGATATCGGCGGTCAACCTGGTGGTCGTGACGGTTCACAGAGAAATTTATTTGTTCAAGACGACGAAGATATTGTTCTTGTGTTAGGTGATGGAAGTCCTGGTTCATCACCAGCCACCTTCGAAATAGGAACACCAACAGGCGAGCAAGTAACAAAAGCGGAAACATTATTTGACGAACATCGCATTGAACTTGGTGAGAACAGTTATGATATAAGCCCTGAAAACACAAACCAAGCCACCCTCAACGCAATAAGGGCATATATCCCAGCACTAATTTATGGCTTATTTTCCGCCGATTTGTTTAATTAACATACTAAAAATACCAACGAAGCCACCCCCGACCTTAATAATTTGAACACGGTGGGCCCGTGTTCTTTTATTTATTCTATTGAAACATATTTTTCATTTGATTGGGGATACGCAGGTTTTAATTCCACCAAAACAACGTCCACACCGATTTTGCAAATACGCTCGAATGGTATGAACACATCACCGCGCTTTCGCAAAATATTAAAGCCGTTATCCCCTGGCACCACAAAGCCCAAAATTCGCGCGCTTCCTCTCGAAAAAACGATATCGCAAATTCGACCAAGAACCTTGCCATCAATCACGTTGATAACCTGTTTACACCTAAGTTCCCCAAAAGATAATTCTGCCGCCACTGTGATATATATATGCGAAATCTGTCGGTTTAGTACGAATTACGCCTTTTTGCAAGAATGAAATAACAGACAAATCCAATAACCGATGTTAAAAGCAGTGGAAGCAATATCCAAATCCAAGGGCTAGGGTTTCTGTTTGAACTCTCGCCACAACATTCTTCTTCTGGCAAAGTCGGCTCTTCTTCACAATCTGGATATTCTTGCACATTTGGCTCGCCCAAGACAATATTGCCATACTCTACTCCCCACACCGTCAAAGAAATGCCATGCTCAGTTTCAAAATACTCTTTATTTTCTTTTACCCAAGAGTTTGCTACTTCAACTAAACTTCGCCCATCCGACAATATCATATACTCGTCAAATGTATAGCAGTTTATAACCTCGGCGTTATTCCATTGGTCGAAACTTAAACCATAGTTTATCGTATCCGTCTGAATAAAAAAACTGTTAAGTACAATTGGCGTATCTATCCAGCCTACACCACCGATTATACCGCCAACAGCCATAACACTTCCACTGTGTTCAATAATGCCTAGGCTGATAGAGTTGATGATAGCCCCACCAACTTTGTGACCAACAATTCCACCTGCTTCACCTGCCCCCGCCCATGTACTTAAAAGAACCTTTCCATCAAAAATGAGATTACTTAAAACACTGTTTTCACTCATTGCAACTATGCCACCAGCCTTTGGACCTCCAGACCCTTGCGTCCGTACGTTGGCACTTCGCACAGCAAAGTTTTCAATCCTCGCTCCATTAGTATGCCTAAATAACCCAACCCAATCTTCAGACCGATTTACGTACAAGCCATAAATTGAATGATTCCTCCCGTTAAAGTTCGCGGCAAAGCCTATCCCGCCACCAATCGGCTCCCAATTATTCATCGGTGAATTGTCTTTGTTCAACCAAATATCACTTGTCAAACAATAATGCACATCCGAGTTATTATAACGCGCATTATCATAGTTTGTATTCACAATCATCCCAAGACGCGCCAACTCTGAACCATTAGATATTTGAAAAGGATTTTCTTTTGTTCCATCTCCACCTGCAAAAGCACTTGCAATATCACTCGCCCCACCCCAAACTTGAACACTTGCTACAGCCTGTACTTCCCGAGCCATGCCAAATGAACAAAACATATCACCTGCAAAAAGACAAACTACAAAACATACTCCAACAAAGAACTTAACAATAATACAACGTTTCATTAATACACCTCTCCGTTATAGAGTGTGCAATTAACAAGTGTTTACACAAAAAATATTTTAGAAATCAAGTTCACGGACTGGGGTTTGCTTCCTGAGCATATTCGCACGTTTTTCTTGCGGGTCCATTCGCCTCAAGGCCTCGTTAAACGACACCGCCCTAAAATTCCTACCAATCCTCTCGGCGGTCATATCTGCACTCTGAGTGTCCTCACGCAAAAGAGCCCGAATCTCGCGCCCTGCGTGTCTTTCACGATTGTTTCCAGCAACCCTAAAAACGCGTTCAATTTCACGCGTGTTTGAAAAAGCATTTAACATCTCACTGGCAAACTCAGCATGGGAGTGACTGAAAAGCCTCGGCCCTATCTCCTCGTATAGGTCAGGCATCCGCTCTTTTTCCGCACCAAGCGAATCAACGTGCCCTTGAAGTGCCAACCTAAGGCTCTCCAACTCTGTTTCGATGTCAGAAAAACGATATCCGCTCCTAAAGGCGAACTCTCGCAATTTCACAAGTAGCAACTCCGTCACCGCATCACGCTGAAACACCACTGCATCCAACTGCGCTTTGGCAAGGCGCAACCCTTGATTCGCACCCTGCAAATTGCCTCTGAGGTCTGCCCCCTCTTGTCTAAGCCCCGCTTTTTCTTGTTCACTCTGTGCCATTTGTTGCTCTAACTGTTGTTGCAGGTCCTCTATCGTCGCTGCTTTAGTTTCAAGTTTCCCTGCTTTAACAACCGTATTTTGTTCAAGGTCCGCGATTCGCAAGTTTCTATTAATCAACTGCGCCCCATTTGTAACGGCAAGTACTCCCAATGCCAGTAATACGAAATCTTTAGCCTTCATAATATTCCTCCTAATTTTTTCAGGTACCGTATTATAAAAAAAAAAAAATGTCTGTCAACTAAAATCTCACGCATTCGGAATGAATAATAGCCCCACTAATCGTGAAAAATATAATAATGGCAAAAGTCGAAATCGCAGGCGTAGATACATCTTTTTTGCCCCGCATGGCGAACGAGAAACAACTTGAATATCTATCCCGTATCCGCGGCGGTGACAAAGAAGCCCGCACAGAATTTATCCACGCGAATATGCGCCTTGTTCTTTCGGTAATACAAAGATATATAAACAAAAAAGGCCCAACCGATGATTACTTTCAAATCGGGTGCATTGGTCTTATAAAAGCAATCGACAACTTTAACCCCCAATTCAATGTCCAGTTCTCCACTTATGCCGTACCTATGATTCTGGGGGAGATTCGGCGATTCATGCGCGACACAAACAGTTTGCGTATCAGCCGCAGCCTCCGTGATATCGCCTACCGCGCCCTCATGTCAAAAGAGCGCATTATTTCCGAAACGGGCAAAGAACCAACCATAGACGAAATTGCCAAAGACCTTGAACTCTCTTACACCCAGGTTTTTTTCGCACTAAACGCCACAAGTAGCACCCTCAGTTTGGACGAAACAATCTTTGACAGCGAATCAAAAGGCGTTTCTATGATGGAAAAAATCGCGGCTGCCGACGACGAAACCGACATTTTGGTCAGCAACATAATGTTGGAACACGCAATCAAATCGTTGGGCGAGCGCGAACGGGAAATTTTGGTTATGCGATACTTTCACGGCAAAACCCAAATCGAAGTCAGCCGTGAAGTGGGAATCTCCCAAGCCCAAGTAAGCCGTTTGGAAAAAACCGCCCTCGCAGGCATTGAACAGCATATGAAATAATTTTCTAAAACTTAAATTCCGTTACCCTGTTCTTTCAACTCTGTTTTTCGCACAATCACGCGCAAAGTCGCCAAACTCCGCGCACGTTTTCCGGCACGCTCGTTAAGTTCACGGTTCGACTTGCGACCGCTTGCAGACACTTCCCGCAAATGTTTTGGCATATCTACTTGCTCATCATAGGACTCAAAGTCCGCAAACTTTTCTGCGATTTGGGCTTTGTTTTCATAAACCCCCACAAAGTTTGAAAGCCTGTCATGCCTCAACTTTTCCTCATCGTCAAGGGCATCCCCCAAATAATGCAATTCTTCCTTAGACTCTTGATACGTCTGGAAAACGATGCTGTCTTTTTCGGCAATACCCAAACTGGAACGCGCCCCTTCCCGCGCAAGTCGCCCCAAAACTCTTTTTTCCTCGATAGTATGATTGATTTTTTCATGTATTCTCATGCAATTACTATAACACAAAAAATTATAAAAATCAACCCCTACTTTTCAAAGGCACAATAACTGACACCCGCAACCCTAAACGACGGGTCGCCCCGATTGTTTTTGTCATAAGTCCCCACCATGCAATAGGTTTCAAAGTCCGCAACTTTTTCAAACGAGGCTGTATTTTTTTTGTTCGGGAAAAACACACATTGCAGTTGATTCTCGCCGTCATCCAGCACAAATGTCCAATAACCCTTGGTTACCTCCGCCCCCGTGTCTTTGTCAATGCGTTTGTATTCGCGTTTCTTTAAAAACCGAACCGTCCCTGCCGTCACTTGCAGGTCCCGCGAAAACCTTAGGAATTTTATCTTCACAGGTCTTGATTTCACACCCGCGCCAAATAGGTACTCGGTCTTTGAAACGTGCAAAGTCTTGTCCACACGCGTCTGCACAGGTCTTGAAGCCATAAATTCTTCTAACCCCTGACGTGCCCGCTCGGCCTTGTCCTCGGCCTGCGACCTGTCGCGCGAAACAACATTGTACGCAAACTCGATGTTAATTTTTTCTTCTAAAAAGTCCACGACTTGACGTGTTACCTGTTTTTCTAACTCAGGAATCTGCGGAGTATACGACCCAAAACAAATAAAATCAAGACGCAAGGTTTTCGCCCCTTTTTTATAAACGGCGCGGTCAAACATAAAAAATCTTTGGTCGTATCTTAACATCACGCGCCCCTAAAACAGTTGCTGGAATATCAGGAAATTCAAATCCAATAACAGAATAAAAGCCAAGAGCGCAAATAGCCCAATCATGTGAATGCGCTCCTCGAGTTCACGCCTCACGGGTCGGCCGCGTATCCATTCTATGACGACAAAAACCATTCTCGCCCCGTCCAGCGCAGGAACAGGCAAAAGATTCATCACCGCCAAGTTGATACTTATAAGCGGTATCAAAATCAAAAGGTTCATCCACTCTATACTAACGGCATGGCTCATGACCGCAATGGTCGAGAACGTACCGCCCATGTCAGATAGCGACACCTGGAACGTCACCATTTGTCCCAAGAACCTAAACAACATAAGGGCCAACTCCATAGAAAATATAAACCCGTATCGAATTGCTTCGGCAAATGTTGCGTTTTCAAAACTAATGATGCCGTCTATCCCAACACCCCAATATTGCACCCCGTTGGCGTTTATAATCTCGCCCTTAGAAACAACAATATCCTGCGTCACACCGTCACGAATAATCGTGAGCGTAAACTCTTGGTTTATCTGAAACGGAGAAACCTGAGATACATAGTTGTCCAAAAACGTAAATCGATTTCCATTGAGGTGCGTAATAACATCACCAACCATCAAGGCCTCGTTCGTAGGCGCGCGGTCAATAGCGGTGACTTCAACACGTTGGTGGTACCCCACGGCACCAACAAGTATCATCGCGAAAATTATCCCGCAAACAAGATTAAAAAACGCACCCGAGAACAAAACAATCAACCGCTTCCAAGGTGCCATTTTGTTGAAAGGAATTGCGTTTTCTTTCGCCAACCGTGCTTGTGGAGTCAACAATTCTTCGTCTTTGTTATCTTTTTCGGCGCCAGGCGCACCTGCTTCCCCCTCGTCCTCGAACGCACAAAAGCCCCCAAACGGAATCGCCCGTATTGTAAATATCTCACCCGTTTTTTTACTCACGCGCTTGAACAAAGGTTTTCCAAATCCAATCGCAAATTCGTTCACGCGGAACTTAAGCAACTTTGCCGTAAGATAATGCCCCAACTCGTGGACAGTTATCATGAACATGAGCATCAAAAGCGCGACCGCAATGTAAACCAACACCATATAGCATATTATATAACATCAAACGCCAAAATAGTCAATGCGTTTCTCTTCTTCTTTTTTTGTAGCAAATTCAGTCCTGCGAATATCACCAAATGCCTTCCTGCGTTCAACAAGTATAATATCAGGGTTATGACATCTACTGATACAAAAAGCCTTTTTATCTTGCCACGCAATACCATTGTCCTCGACCAACATAACGCCGCCGCAATTACAAGTTGCCAGAAAATATCTTGCCATCTTTCGTACCCCCCGATAGTATCAACTCTATACCAACAAGATTCCAATTACAATACCCAATCGCCATTTTTTTTGCAACAAAAAACCCCGCACTCGGGCGAGGTTTCTTGGTATTCCCCCTTTCGTAAAGGGGGTGCTCTTCAGGCCGAGGGTTTTTACTTAAGTTCAACAGTCGCGCCAGCTTCTTTAAGTTTTTTCTCGATTTCTTTTGCTTCCGCAGCAGGAACTTTTTCCTTGATAGGCTTCGGTGCGTTATCAACGATTTCTTTTGCTTCAGAGAGTCCAAGTCCTGTGATTTCTTTAACCGCTTTGATAACTTGGATTTTGTTTGCGCCTGCATCTTTCAAGACAATGTCAAATTCAGACTTAGCAGCAGCAGCCTCAGCAGGTGCAGCACCAGGAGCCGCAGTAGCAGGACCAGCAGCAACAGCAACCGCAGCCGCGCTAACCCCAAATTTTTCTTCAAGTGCCTTTACAAGTTCGCTTGCCTCAACAAGTGTAAGTTTTTCGATTTCCGTAACAAGTTTTTTAACATCAGCCATTTTTTAATTCTCCTTAATTTTTAATTTTTTGTGCCCTCTCGGGCGAGTTTATTCCCCGTGGCATCACGCACTAAGTTGTTTTGACCTTTGGTCTATAACAACCGCAAGGTTACGCGGCACCGCATTGACAACAGTCGCGATATTGCGCGCCCCAGATTGCAACAACCCAAGAAGTTGCGCAACCAAAACCTCTTTGCTTGGCATCGTGGCAAGTGCCTTAACACCCGCTTCGTCCAAGATGTCGTTCCCTAAGAGCCCAAATTGCAAAGCCATTTTATCCTTGAATTTTTCGTCAAGAATAATTTTTGCCCCTGCAACTTCGTCTTGCATTCCAAAAGCAACGGCCAATGTGCCCGCCAACTTTTCGTCAAGACCTGTAATCCCAAGATTGTTTAACGCAATTCTCATCAAATTGTTTTTATAAACCTTGTATACAACGCCCGCTTTTCTAAGTTTTGAACGCAATTTTGTGACCTCGGAAAGCGTAATCCCGCGGTAATCCACAAAGACAACACTTTTGGCGGTTTTCAAATTTGTTTCAATCTCGGAAATGGTTTTTTCTTTCTCAAGACGTGCTTTTGACTTTTTTTCCAAATACTTCCCCTCCTTTTTAAAGATTTAAATCCACGAATGCAAAAAGGATGGTTCCCCTAGGCAAGGCTTAGATTTTGTTTTCACAAAACGGCTTGCGGTCTTCGGCGGATTTATAACAATATTATAGCAAAAAAGGTTAACAATAGTCAACCCCTTTTTATTCTCAAAAAATATTTAAAGTACTTCGTATTCTGCTTCTTCAACTTGTGCAGTGTAAGCGTCTGACGGTTCTTCCATTGGAACATTTGAACCCGCATAGCGCATAGCAATTGGCTCTCCCATTGCTTGCGCGTCAAAACCTGCGTAGTCAGCCTGCTCGAACTCTGCGAATTGCGTATGGGGGGGGGTGCTTTGTACCCCAGATGCCGCCGCGCGCTGCTCTGCCGCACTATCAACAAGCATAAATTGGGCCCAAGTCCGTTTAACAGTTCCGCCCGCGTTGGCCGTTTGCATTGTGCTTCCGCGTATAATATCGCCCTCACCTAAAAAGTGGTCAACTGGAAACAATGCAAGAAACTTATGACGTTTCTCTCTGGGTATTCGTCTGCTTGCTCTAATACTCTCACAACGGTCACATGCGCACTCTGTATTTACTGCCCATCTGGACTGGTCACTAAAATGCACAATACCGCGCCATGCTGCCCCCGCCTCTTGACGTGTTGCAGGCATCTCACCAGCAGCAAGGTGCCGCGTGTACAAAACTCTGCGGTTTGTTGCAGCCGAAGAATATCTAAAACGATGCTCCCCAAGTTCCCCTGGGCGAACTGGACCTTCCGACACTGTTCGTGTTCGCGGAACATGCCTATACCGAATTTGCTGCCTAAGTTCCGCGGCACCATACGCCAGGACCAGTGGCAAGCCGATTACCAAAATCGGTATGTTGAAAATTTTGTTTACTTTCATAATTCGACATTTTACGCAACCCGTTTCCCGTTGTCAACTGTTTTCATATGGAGATTTAAAAATAATTAAACCTGTGCAACACGATTGCTCAAGGCCTCATTAATAAGTGCGTTCAATGATACTCCCTCTTTTTCGGCGGCCTGAATTGCTTGTTGGTGGAGCGTTCTTGACATGCGTAAGGCAAACTTCCCACTGTAACTTGCGGTATCGTCTGTTGGGATAGGTAAACCCGCGTGCTTAAGTGCTTTTAAATGAATTTCAAGATTTTCGAATGCCACGCGCACGGCCTCCTCTGCGGTATCACCAACGCCGATGCAACCCTTTACTGCAGGAAACTCAACACACCATTCTATGTCGCCATCCTTATAGGTAACTGGATAGATGTTCATTTTGTAGTTCATGACCCCTCCTCTATTTTTTCAATTGCTTGCTTCACCAAAACGATATATGGCCTTTTAATCGGCGAGTGCATAGGAATCGTTACAAGTGTATCAAGTTTTTCATGCTTGTAACTGTAATGACTTCCGTTTTTACTCGACAACTCAAATCCATACTTTGACATAAAACTTTGAAGTTCAATTGCCGTTATGTCCTTGGGCGATTCTGCACGCATGATTTTCGCCTTTTGTTTTTCTAACTGTGACATTGAACCTCCTTAGTTATATGCCAAACTATGATATTATATACGATATCACTATATATTGTCAAGAGTTTTATTTTGGCGACCGTACGCACCAATTCAAAAGTTCCATGTTATACTTATCGCGGTGCCCGTTAGGGCGGGGGTTTTCACCAAAGTTGTGTTAAACAACCCACGAATAACCCAAAAACAACCCAGTAATAACCCACAAATAACCCAGAAACAACCCAGTAATAACCCACAAATAACCCAGAAAAAACCCAGAATATAACAACCCCGCTCGCGCGAGAACGTTGTTCCTCTCTGACGTTCGTCATTACCGCATTTGTTCAAATCGGGTGTGTTCCAAAATCTCGAGCGCGTGCCCAATCTCGCCCACGGTATGCGACAAGACCCCATCCACAAAAATCGCCTCTGCCCCAGTGTTGCTTATCGTACCCTCTTGTTCTGACAAGACCGCGACCCTAACCGTCCTATCACCGCTTTTGCTCCGCTTGAAAAAGTCCTCGATATCCGCGTGAACAAATCGGTTCTGCCTGCGATTAAACTCGGCGATTTGTTGGATTCGTGCACTCCTCGCATCCCCTGTTTCAATGCTCGCTTTCATTAGGGCTTCTACGTCGCCTGTGGTATAAAACAACACGCAGGCGTTACTTGGATGAGGCTCTAACATAAACGGCATCAGCAAATCCAAAATGTTTTCACCCTCAAGCCCACTCCCGAGCGTTATCACTGTACAATGTGAAAGCGATACAATCCGCCCCTCGTTATCCCCGATTTCGCGGAGTGCGTCCTGTAGATTATCGGCGGTGGCTTTTAAAAGTTCGCGCTCTGGCACACCAAACGGGTCAAAGTTAAACATCAAAACCTCGGTATAAACAACGTATTTGCCGTCTTGTTTGTCAATCGCAAGCCCTGTAACAATTGCACGCTCTAATACTACGGACTGCTGGGTCATAGCAAATGGTACAAACGCAACCATGAAAACCAAAAATACGATTAGGATTTTTTTCTGCCACAACAACCCTGCACAATATGAAAGCGTGCCGTTTTTCATCTTCTTTTTCATGCACTCACCTTCCTTTTGCGGGCTATTAGGGCGTTTATAAAACATATCGCTGGCACCAATATAAACAGCACCGCGGTTACTGTTGCCACCATTATGACAAAGGAATCAAGCCTCTCGGTCGATTGTACGGCAAAAGTATACACCGCCCACAATGTTATTGAAATCACTAACCCGATTGCCCATGCGAATTTTTTTAGCCCAAAAATGTATTTGCAACACGCGAATACGCAATAAAACGTGACCCCGAATCTTATAAGTAGCAACAATAACCAAATGCAAACCAATATCCAGTCAAGTTGCCCGCCCTGCACCAAGAATTTCGAATACATCGTGATGTTTGCGATTGCCACGGTTTTGTACTCGGCAAGTGGTCCAAAAAGTGTTATTGTCATAAAAACAAAGAACACAAAAATCAACCCGACCAGTGTACTTGTCAGCATGAATTTGGTCTTGAAATGTTTTTTGATTTCGACCTCACCGCTGAAAATCAGGAGGAACATTGCGCTCTCGAAAAAGACCAAATTTCTAAACGCCCCTAATAGTATCGGCATAAATCCGCCCTCGCCGATTGGGGTGAGCATCGACAAATCCATTTGACGAACAGCAGGTGCAATACCGATTACCACGCCGAAAATGATTAGAAGGTAAAAAATTTCGCCTGCCCTAAACATTGCGCGCGCTTGAAAAACGCAAAACAATAGCCCAAACAAAACTAGGGGGATTAGGAAGGCTTGTTTGCCGATGCTGTGAAAAAGTTGTTCTGTTACCAGTATATTACTGGTTCCTGTTAAAACAAAAAGTTGTAACAAAAACATGGATAACATCAAAATCATTACGAATTTTGCGCCTATTCGTGTTGTGTTACGTTTTAGGTCGTCATAGACACTTGTGTCCTGCCTCATCGTCAAAATGTTGAGTGTCATAAATAACACGAGCAATTCAACGACTGTTCCGATGATTGCCGCAAGCCATGCATCACGTCCAGATGTTGTTGCCAGTAATCTGGGGAGTGCCAAAAACTTTAACGAAAAAGAATATATACAATAGAAAATTATCAATTGTCTGGTGCTAATCTTTTTTGTTTTTTCCACAGCATATTTTGTCACTCTTGTGCAAACAATATCCATGTGGATGTACAAAATGCTATTAAAAAAATCGCAGACACATTTGGCGAGCCATTCGACCTGAAAGTTCGGGAAATAAAAATCGCGGGCGAGGTCGATGCCGTATTGTTTTTCATAGACACTATGGCGGGGGGCGAGCGTGTCAGCCACGAGATTGTACGACCGCTCACCCGTTTGCAACCACTTCCCAAGGGTTCAAAAGACACCATCAAAGACGTTGTGATGAAGGAGTTGTTGGATATTTTCTTTTTACAAGAAGAAACAGAGTTTGACACCGCACGGACGGAACTTTTGAACGGGAAAACAATCTTTGTCATCCAGGGTGTCAAAGAATATATAATTCTGGACACGACACAATTCCAAATGCGCGGGATTACCGAGCCTCCGACGAACTCGGTTGTTTTGGGACCTCGTGAGGGGTTTATTGAAACAACGGTTTTTAATATAAGCCTTATCAGAAAACGACTTAAGACCGAGGATTTGGTTTTGGTCAATCATGTGAGCGGAAAGTATACCTCGACCAATGTGAGCGTCATGTACATTAAAAGTATCGCCAATCAAAAGGTCGTCGACGATGTTTTGGAAAAAATAAAAGCAATTGAAATCGACGGAATTTTGGATAGTTTCTATGTCATGCAATATTTGCAAAATGAAAAGTTCAATATCTTTAACCAAGTTGGCTCCAGTGAAAAACCCGATGTTGTGGCGTCGAGGTTGCTCGAGGGGCGGGTAGCAATTTTTGTTGACGGGAGCCCTGTTGTTTTGACCGTTCCATATGTTTTACTGGAGGACCTCCAAGCCGCGGATGATTATTATACAAACTCCTCTATTGTGTCGCTTAGACGCTTTATCCGATTGTTCGGGGGGATTTTTGCAGTGACCTTGCCTGCACTCTATATCGCGGTTCAACTTTATCATTACAATATCGTGCCTGTGAATACCCTTTTCTTTATAACAAACAGTGTTGAAAACACGCCGTTTTCTCCGATTATGGAGGTGTTAATCTTACTGATTTTATTCGAGGTCATGTACGAGGCCGCACTTAGAATGCCCCAACACTTGGGGGCCGCAACCAGTTTGGTGGCAGCACTCGTTTTAGGCGGAACCGCGATTGATGCGGGCTTGGTTTCCGCCCCCGCGATTCTTGTAGTCGCGATAAGTTGGATAATGATGTATATCTTGCCGTCGCTTGCCCCACAGTTGTCACTTCTCCGCTTTGCGTTCGTCATCGTGGGCGGGATTTTGGGACTTTACGGAATCGTCATGGCGGTTATTGCCCTCGTGGTCTATGTCGCGAGTTTGGACAACTTTGATACACCGATACTCGCCCCATTCGCGCCAAAAGTAAGCAGCGATTTGCACGACGGGATTTTTCTTGAAGGACTTAAAGACCGCAAACAACGCCCTGGGTGTATTCCTTGTAAAAACAAAACACGGGCGGGGTGAAAAACACGCGCCCTAACCAGTATGCGAAAGTTCCCCAGTAACCCCTTTGCAAAAACCCCCGTCGCTTTGCGACACCCCGTTTGAAAAACCCCCGTCTGCCTATCGGCATCCACCCCCTTTAAGAAAGGGGGAATTTTCACCCGAACCCATTCCCCCTTTTGTAAAGGGGGTGCCCGTTAGGGCGGGGGTTTTTCTGTAATTAAGAGGTGTGTCGCAAAGCAACGGGAGTTTTAACATTATCTTTTAAAAATCTTCGGTCCCAAGCAACTGCCCAACCGTGACATCAAAATATTTTGCAAGGGCAATCAATGTTTCATAGTTTGGTCTACGAACTCCATTCTCAAACTGGGATATTGTATGTTGGCGAACACCCAATACACCTGATAGGTCTTTCTGTGTGACGCCCTTGAACTCCCGAAGTTCTTTTATACGTTGCCCGACTATTTTCATAACATGATTATCCCATAATGTGATAAAAAGTAGTTGACATATCTCGATATGGGATATATACTTTTGACATGGAAAACTTTGAAACACCACCCCTGACACAATACTGCAACCTAATGTTCGAGTGGCAATGCCTTGGGCTCACCATAGACACGGCACCAAAGCATCAACAAGATTTGTTGTCCGCCCTACGCGAAAAAATTTTGACCCAAAGCGGTTTAACCGACAATGAACTAGCATTGATATCTTTGTGTAGAAAACACAGGGTTTTGAAAAAAGTCTATACTTACGCGTGCAGGGCAAAACATTTTTGCTGAACTATTGCAACAATACCCCGCCGTTCACGTTGATATTTTCCCCGTTGATGTAATCCGCGCTGTCGCTACACAAAAACATTACAAGCCCCGCAACGTCCTCGGGTTTGCCTATGCGTTTTAAGGGGTTTAGCGAGGCGATTGTTTCCGCAACTTTTTCGTAATTGTCACTCGCCTTCCCTTTTGTCATTGGGGTGAGTGTATAACTCGGTGATATCGTATTTGTTCGCACACCAAACTTTGCATAATCAAGGGCAAGGCATCCCGTCATCATAATAATCGCGGCCTCGGAGCACGAATACGCATATGTCCCAGGTTTCAACGGGCGCACACCAAAGCGACTGGCGATATTGATAATTCTTGGTCGGTTTGATTTCTTTAAAAGGTCAAGCGCATACTTCGCGCAATTCATCTTGGCAAAAAAATTCACATCGAACACGCGTTTTGCTTCAGTTAAATCTGTGTCAGAGAGTGGCGTCCACGGGTGTGTAATCCCTGCACAATTAATAAGGTAGTCACATTGTTTTAGTCCGCAAAAAAACTTTTTGACAGCAACCTCGTTTGTAATGTCAAGTTTAACTGTGCTAAACCGTGGGTTGTTAAATTCGGTGGTGGTTTCTTTTGCTTTTTTGTCATCACTTTTGTAAACCGCAATGACGGTGTCGCCACGTTCCAAGAATTGGCGCGAGATTTCTTTCCCGATACCACTTGTTCCGCCTGTTACGACTGCTGTGTACATACAAAAGCATAGCACAAAGCCTAAATACTTGGCAACGTAATATTGACTTTGTCCAAAAAAAATTTTATCCTAAAAACATGAAAAGAATCAAAGCATTGATACGGCGCACGACTTCGGGCTTTACCGTGAGCATGAGCCAAAAACCAATCATAATGACAATCCTTTTGTTGTTATTGGCAAACCTTGTTTTTGTTGCCATCGCCGCCGTCGCCCTGACGTTTATAAACGACGAGTACAATTTTTTCAGCGCAATCGTTTCCGTTGGGATGTGGCTTGTGGTACCTGCGGGTATTGCGAACATATATGACACGAATACGCTGATACTTGGTTGGGTTGTCGTGGTTGTCGGCATGTTGTTGTTCACGGGTACAATTATCGCCCTCGTGACCACCACATTGCGCGAGTACCTGATGAACAAGAGCGGTGCCCGTGGTCGATTGAACTTGTCGGGACACATTGTTATTTTGAGATACAACAACGAGGTTCCAGAAATCCTTATTGACATCATGAAAAATTGCGATAACAAAACTGTGTTGGTCCTATCCGACCGTGACCGCAGCGAGGTTCGCAGTGATTTGCTTGCCGCGATTTGTTCGCTTTCTGAAAAACCAAAAGGCAAAATCAAACTTTTGGTTAGAAAAGGTGACCCAGCGTCGCTTAGTGAACTTGACGAGATTGATTTGGAAAATGCGAGTGGTTTGCTCATCATGAACGAGCGTGGGCGTGAGGGTGACAAAAGTGGGCACGACCTTTGCCAAGCGGATTTTTCGACCCTAAAACTCGTTTTCAATTTGGCGAGTGTTGACCTCCCCGCCCATGTCCCTATCGGTGTTGAAACCGCATCACAGAGCGCAACCGACGATATGGAACGCGTGCAAAAAACTATTGATGGGCTAAGCGACAAAAATATTACATACTTTTCGCACAACAAAAAACTTGGACATTTCATGGCGAAGATTATAACCGACACGGGGGCGAAAAAACTCTTTATTATTGGCGAGAACAAAAAACTCGACCACATGTTAGAGGCTTTGGGAACAAAAGTCACTATTGCGAAATACGCCACAACCGATATTGAAAAATTCGCAATTGACCTAAGCAAAAAAGGCGACGAAAACACCGCAGCGATAGTTCTAAGCGACGATTCGGTTACCGAAGAAAACTATGATGCAAATGTTTTCTTGACACTTATTGAATTATCAACACATTGCTCTTTGCGCGACCGCAAGTTTAAAATCATTGCAGAGATTTTGGACCCCAACAACCACCACAGTTTGGAAAAGTTCCACGTACAAAACATTGTTATCTCTACGCGAATTATCAGTAACTTTGCATCGGATTTGGTTCTAAACAAAAAATGAAAAACTCCGTACACTTGGCACGAAGTTTTTCTATAATATAAAGAAGGAAAAGGTCTTATTCTTTTGTACAAACGATTTTTTTAGTAGCGTGAACAGCAGGAATCAGACCGAATGCAAGAATCATTGATATATAAGCAAACAAAATAATCAACGCACCTGCGGTCGCATCTTGTCTGGCTTCACCAAGTGCTTCCGCCGCTTCAGCAAGAGTCGCTGCATTTGCAAGACCAAGATTTGCCTGAACACTTTGCAAACCGTTTCTTGCAGCCGTCAAAAGTTCGGCAGTCGCTGGGTCCGCTGGTTGTATAACCGCGATTGTTCCATCAAGCGTGGCTAGGGCAACCTGAATTGTTGTTGAACCATCAATTGTTGCAAGCGCAGGATTCGCAATAAGATTCACAGTAATCAACTGATAACCATCGCTGCTATCACTTGATGCAGTTCTAAACATTGCGTAGGCTGTACCAAATCCGCCTTCGGCATTACTTCTGTCATTGGAAAATCCAAATAATCCAAGCGACATAAACAATAATACAAGAATGCTTGAACATAACATTGCGTATTTTGCATATGTCTTTGTCTTTTCAAACATTTTAAGACACAGATAAACACAAATCCCTGCGAAGAAAAGAATAATACCAATCAACTGGCTCGCGCCAAAAAATGTGATATTCGCCGCCGCAAACGTTGGTACAAGCATCAACACAAATCCAGCAAATGCGATGCTTACTGCCACTATCCTTGCCCAATTCTTTTTCAAAAAGTCCATTTTCTCACCTCCTTTTTTTTAGATTTAGTTTGACATTCAAACTATTTTATACCATAATTACCAGATAGTTTGAAAGTCAAACTAATTTCAAAAAAAGGAGTTAAATAAATAATGGCGAAATTTATTATTTCAACAGATAGTTGCGCTGATTACTTTAAAAGTGAAATGCAACAAAAAAACATCTACTGTGTTCCAGTTAAACGAATTAACGGCGACCAAGTTTTCGAGGAAATATATGATTCCGAAGAAGAATACAACGTGTTTTACGAAGGTATTAGACAGGGGTCACTCTCCTCTACTTCGCAAATTAATGCGGACGAGTTCCTTACGTACTTTAATTCTATCCTTGAAAAAGAAAAAGAAGGCGACATTGTGCACGTTGCTCTTTCCAGTGGTCTTTCAGGCACATACAATGGTGCGGTATTGGCGGCAATCGAATTGAATGAAAAACTTAAAGACCGTAAAATCTATGTTGTTGACAGTTTGGGTGCGACCGCGGCGATGATGATGTTGGTAGACAAACTTGTTGAACTAAACGGCAAAGTCCCTGCCGACAAAGCAGTTAAGACAGTCGAAGAAATGCGCGACAACCTGCAAGTTTTCTTTACGGTTGACGACCTTGGTCACCTCAAGCGTGGCGGACGCATAAGCGCGGCCAAGGCTCTTATCGGTACCGCTTTGGGTGTTAAACCAATTTTGACATTCAACAAGATTGGAAAACTGGTTCCTATTGCAAAGGCCAAGGGTCAGGCTAAGGCACTGCAAGCAATTATCGAGTTCACGGAAAAACATGCGCCAAAAGCAGGTGCAGATTATGCGGGCGAAACATTGTACATTGTTCGTACTTCACACAGTGAAAATTATGACAACCTTAAATCTGCTATTACAAAAAAATACCCGAAAGCAACACTTAAAGAAGTCATCGTTGGACCTGTTATTGGCTCGCACGTTGGGTGTGGAACTGTTGGGTTTTGCTTTGTTGGCAAACCACGCCTTGACATTGCGCAATGACAAATTTTTAAAACAAAATAAGCCTCTGTATATTGACGGAGGCCTTTTATGCAAGAAACTAAAAACTTAATCGAGCGAAGGCATTGGCAAGGCACCCGTTTCCAAGCCAATTCTGATGAGTTTTTCTTCGACCTCGTCAAAATCATCACCGTCGTAATCTGCAAACGTTACATCGTTGTTTTTGCCCTCGACAAAAAACTGATGTATACCGAACACCTCGTCGGGGGTTTTCATATACGTCGCGATTTCTGGGTCATTTGGGTCGGGTTCGATTGGCACCGAAAGCCCAACCTTTGCGACGTGCGGTTGTTTGCATTTTCCACAAATCAAATCTGCTGCTTTTCGCACCTTAAGTGTATAGTAGTCCCAATATTCTTGTATCGTACCATCAGGCAGCCTCATAACCTTTGGGAACTTGTACTTTGTGTCCACCTCAACGGCTTTTGATTTGTGCTCTAATCTTTCTGCTTCTGTCATTATCTTCCTACTCCTCTTGTTTGTTGTACATCTCGCGCAATGTCTTTTACTTTATCCAAGTATGGCTTGTGCGCCGCCAACGAAGCATCAAGTTTTGCCTGCTCCTCCGCGGTCAATTGACCATCACGATATTTTTCAAAAAGATGGTGGCCGTGAACACCCCTAATAAACTTTTCTTCTCCTAGTTTTGCGAACGCGATAGTTTTTTCACTGTTACCCACGTTTCTTGAAATTGGTGGTGGATTATGTGACATGAACTCCTCCTAATTTTTTAGTACAGTGATTATAGCACAAAACTTGAAAAATAGCAAATGATTTTTAACACCCTGTGACCCCATCGACCCACGTTGCCAGTTCGCTGGGTGCCAAAGTCGCACCCAACTTATACTGCGGGCGCACCGCACCGTGGTAATCGCTCCCACCCGAGATTAACAAATTGTTTTTCTGGGCAAGCCCGACAAGATACTGACTCTGTTCGGGTGAGGCACTTGGGTGAAAGCACTCTATCCCATCGACGAGTTTCAAAACCGCGCCTATAATTTTGTTACTCGCTTCCCCGTATTCCATTGGGTGCGCCAAAAAGGCTTTTCCTCCGCAATCATGAATCCATTTAACAACCTGTGCGGGGCTTTTGTAAAAACCAGATATATCAATCCCAAGCACAGAATCTTTGCTTAAAAACTTGCGAAACAATTCTTTTCTGACAGAAAAGTTTTCATACAAAAGCAGGTCTTTACCTCTTAAATCAAAAATATGTTGGTTCCACTCTGGTTGTGTTGGAAAATCCTTGCGCTCTATCCCCAGACCAAGTTGCTCCAACTTTTCATAAATCCCGTTTCTAAGCATCGTAAAATAATCGGCGTTTTCGTACTTGTTTTCGGACAAAATTTTGCCCATTTTTTTGGCGTCAATCCCATAGCCAAGGATTTCAAAACTGTAGCCATCCAACATAACAACCTCGCTCGCGCGAGAACGTTGTTCCTCTCTGACGTTCGTCATCGTCACAAGTTCCACGCCCGTCACGATTTTTCCGCCAAACAACTTGCGCACCTCGGGCTTTTCGAGGTCCTGATATCCACCCACAGAATTGTGGTCAGTAATTGAGATTACGGAAAGGCCCAAATTTTCGCCTGCAAGCAAAAGGTCCGCCACAGTTTCCAACGAATCGGCAGAGTACAAAGTGTGCGTGTGTAAATCAAACACTGGCGCACCCGCAGGGACTCGAACCCCGAAAGACGGTTCCGAAGACCGTCGTGATATCCATTTCACCACAGGTGCGCGGCTTATCAAACGTGTTTTGCATCGTTCAATATAGCACTATAACATGTTTGTATTTAGGTTTCAAGTGTTTTTAAACTGGAGGCATGATGATATTTTCAAGATTTTTGATGCGGCGGCGAGAGCGTCGTACAGACATCACCAACAAAAGTATCACACACACCGCCAACCCCGCGGCACCGTAGATTATATACCATGTTGTTTGCTCAATATTGAATGCCGTTCCCGCAGGACCTCTTGCCCCAGATTCGCCTTTTGGTCCTTCGCCTCCTGTTGCACCGCCAGGTCCCTGAGGTCCTGGGTTACCCTGCGGTCCTTGCGGACCTGTTTGCCCAACATCACCTTGTGGTCCTGACGCACCAGGTGTTCCTTGTGGACCTTGGGGTCCTGTTGCCCCGTCCTGACCATCGTCTCCGTCTTGACCAGGGCTACCTTGTGGCCCTTCTGCCCGCCCTAGCCAATCAACAGCGACCGTTGGATAGTTTGGGTCAATAATCGCCCACCACCATTGTCCGTAATAATCGGAACAATCGCGCTGAAGGACTGCCAAACGCTCCAGAATGTTGTCCCCAACAGTAAAGAATACACCTGCCGACAGCGCGGAATCCGCGGTTTCGTTTGCACTTGGGTTTGAAATAGCACGAACGGCAATAACATATCCGCCAGGTGGCAAACCCAATGTGCTGAGGTCAAAATATCTTGGATCGCCGAAACCAAAAACACGTATAAAGACTCCGTTGACATAGAGTGCGATGTCCCATGCACCTTGTGGCCAGTCCCACTCAATGACCGAGCCAACAATAGTCAGATTCGGTGCTTGAACTGGTGTTGGAGGTGGTGGCAATGGCTCTGGTTCAACAACAAAGAGTACCCCGCTTGCCAATTCCGAGTTTGTATGAAGTTCGCTTGTAACGTCCGACAGTGCACGAATCGAAACCGCGAAAGACCCGACCGTCAATTGGGTTGGCAGGTCGTTTAGGTCGAAACTTGTGACGTTTCCAACGGTGTGCATTGGAATTCCGTTAATGTAAATCACAAACCCCACGGCATTATCAATCGCGTTCCACGAAAGTTCCGAACCCGATATGGTCAAATTCGGGGTCGCAAGAGGTGTGCTTGGAATCGGTGTTGTGTCGGGGATATAAACCTGTAAGACCTCGCTCTTGTCCGAGTTTTGCATAGCCAACGGGTGGATACTTACGAGCATAAACTCGAGCTCGTGCGCTCCAAACGGTAACTGTAACATATCGATGTGGAATTGCCTTGTGGTAGGCATAAGGTCTGTATGCGCCACGCCGTTTACGTAAACGCGAATTGCGGCAAAGAACAAAATCGACTGGTCGCCGACAGGGATTGACGGCACGACCAAAGTTACTAACCCTGTGTTTTGGTCAAACGTAATTGCGCCTGGGGCAAAATTTGGCAAAACGTGCGCAGGGTTTTGGATATAAAACTCTGCCTCGTTACTGTGCTCAGAATCAAGATGCCAAAAGTCATCTGTTAACGAAACCACAGACATCATAAAGGTACCTGGCTGACCAAAGTGCGCGCCAAGGTGGTCAAGGAAAAAACTGTTTGTGTTATTCACAACAGCGAGGCGTTGATTGTTCGCATATATTGCATATCTAGCAACACTTGAAATGTCGGATGTCCAATGTAATCTGGCATCACCATCCCCGTACAAATGAACCCAAACATTGGTTGGTACTACATGTCTCCATAAAGTAAAATTATAAACTTCGCTGAGTTCCGATGCGTTTGTGACCAACTCTGGTATAGCACGAACCTGCATTTGGTGGGTGCCAGGTGTCCAGTTAAATGTTGTAATGTCTTTAAAAGTATTAGCGGTTGGTTCACCAAATGGTTCCCCGTTGATGTAGACTTGATAAGTCAGGGCTTCGGCAACTGGTGCCCACGATACTCTGCCTGCGCCTGCGGCTCCTCCCCAGCCAGATACATCAAGGTCAATGGGCGCATCAATCGGTGTTGGGACAAGACCCAATTCGCGGCGGCAAAGCCTAAACGCGGGCATAAGGCCAAGTTCCTGCAACAACGCGTCGCCATAAAGGTCGCCATTAAACGGGAGGTCAGAATCAAACGACGTCAAAACCCCGTGGTGGGTCATTGTGTTTGCTGCACCAATGTTGTTTTCTCCCCAACTTCTGAGCCAGACTTGGTTTGAAACATTGTTCATAACAAAACCTTGGTGACCGCCGTGTTCAAAGCCCCAATACCCGTTGCCCTCGTTAACGTTGGCGACTTGGTTACGGCCAGGAATCCAAATAAAGTCACTAGGTTGGTTTCCCGCGGTCCAGTAAACACTACTCACATCATTAACATCGTCGAAACCTGTGTTTGTGATTACGCCGCGCGAACTTTGCGGCCCTGTGCCGCCAACTTCCCGAATTACCGATGGTATCGCACCAAAATCAGCCAACAATCGTGCCCTTGCAAGCGAGTGTTGGTTGTTCCACTCGCCCGCAACAACACCTGTTTGTACATTTTCATAGCCAACCTGCACTGTGTCATAGATTGACGGAAAATCGGCCTCGAACCCTGGGAGCGGGACATTTTCATAAACTGGAACGTATTCATAGATTGGTGTTTCAAAAGAATGGTACCACGGGCGGCCTCCTTGGCGAAAATTCGCAACCGCCTCAGGGGTTGCCCATGCCGAGGTTCTATATGGTGTTGTTGCCCAAACATAAACCGCCGAATCTGTTGCGTGGACGACACGATAACGAAGTTGTGAAAGCAACCTGCCGTACAAAGTCCCAACCGTCGGGAACATACGGAAAGAGTTAAAATCCAAACGTCGGTCGCCGTGGCTAGAGTGAATCGCCCTATCGATAACCGTAATAACATCTTCGTTCAATTGCATATTTAAACCAATCAAAGAATCAACGCCCTGGTTTTCTTGTTCTGGGCTTGGTGCGTTTTCAAGAACAGAACGCGACAACCTGATTGCAGGCATAACATCTAGGGCATCGGTAATATTTTGCCCAGTTCCACCCCAGTCGGCTGGGTTCCACATCATTGTGCCGCCTTGGTCCATTACAGTAGTGCGCGAGTTTTGGATAAGCCAAACCCTGTTCGGGCGTCCGCTGCCCCATGGGAAATTTCTATGGTTGTTTGCGGTAAAACCCCAGAGGCTTGGGTTTGTGGCGTCACCATTAACCTGCTCCCATGACGGAACCCACATCCTGTCGTCTGGGTTAGAGCGCGAATACCAATTTCCGCCGCGAGGTACGATTACATCGTGGTTCCGCGCAAACGCAGGCAAACCCGCAAAGTCACCAGTCACGTTTCTCCACAACTGAGATTGGGCAGCCATTATGGTGCCGCCTGCATATTGCCAATACATGGTGCTTGTGCAATAGCCGCCGTGTGTAAGCCAAGTATCTTGGTGGTTATTGAAAACCGAAGTTCTATACGGTGCCGCCATCCAAACAACAACCGAGTCCGCATCGGAATGCACAACACGAAAATGTGAAGTCGATAAACTTTGGACGTGACCCTCGCCATACTCTGGGAACAAACGAAACTGGTTTGCTACTTGATTACGTGTTACTTGACCAGGTGCCCCACCACCCAAGCCTACCATTGTTAAAATATGTTGCGCGACCGCATAGTTGATAGAGCCGTCCAGTTCAATCAAAGACATATTGCGATTGAATTCGGGCATAAACGAAGCACGCACAATGTTTTCTTGGTTTTCGGCTCTTGTTGTAGGGATAAGCGCAACTCCTAAAATAAACGACGACAAAAGCGTTACGCACAACGCGCCAACTATGAAAGCCCTTTGTTTAAACCGTCTTTTGTTTTGCATCATTGCCTCCGCCCTGGGTTAAGGATTTTTTCAAGAGCACGGATACGACCGCGGGAACCCATAAGCATTATGAGCAACAAAAGAACTACACATACCAAGGCGCCCGCAGCACCATAAACAATCGTCATGTTAATAGCGGTTTCTCCCCTCGGCCCTTGTTCGCCTGGCGCGCCGTCTGCCCCACCTGGACCGCGCGGACCTGTGTCACCAACGTCACCTTGACCGCCTGGGGGACCTTGAGGTCCTGCAACACCTGTATCACCTGGTCTACCTGGGTCACCTTGGGATCCTGTTCCGCCCTGCGGACCTGTTGGACCAGTTTCACCTTGCGGCCCCTGAGGCCCAGTTGCACCCGTATCACCTTGTGGACCTGTCGCGCCTGTATCACCAGTATCACCTTTTGGTCCTTGCTCGCCCGTTTCGCCTTGGGGTCCCTGTGGTCCTTGAGGACCTTGGGCTCCGTCTTGACCATCATTACCGTCCTGCCCATCTTGTCCGTCATTACCGTCTTGTCCATCTTGACCATCATTACCATCTTGGCCAGGGGCGCCTTGCGGTCCCCTCGCAGGTCCAAGCCAGTCAATTGCAACGGTCGGATTCGCGGGGTCGATAATTGCCCACCAATACTCTCCGTAAAATTGGCAAGTCGAATCATAATCACGGCGCAAAATTGCCAAGCGGTCCATGATGTCGTCCGCTTCGACGGCGAAAATTACTCCTATTGATAATGCCGAATTTAAACGCGTATCATCATCTGGATTTGCATGGGCACGCACCGCAAACACGTATGCCCCAGTCGGCAAATCCAAAGTTGCGAGGTCAAAGTACCTAGGGTCGCTGTGGCCAAAAGTTCTTAAGAACACACCGTTGATATAAAGCGCAATATCCCACGACCAATACGGCCAATTCCATTCTATGACAGAACCAGTAATTGACAAAGTCGGTCTGTTTAACGGTGTTGGCGGCGGAGGTGGTGGTGTTGGCGGCGCACTGTGAACAAAGAATACCCCGAACGACATCTCGGAGTTTGATTTAAGTTCATCATCTGCGTCCGCCAATGCGCGAAGTGCAATTGCGAACGACCCAAACGGTAATGTAAATGGCAAATCGGTCAAATCAAAACTCGTCACATCGCCGACCGTGTACATCGAGGTGCCGTTTATGTAAATAGTGTACCCAACCGCATAATCTACCGCATCCCACGAAATCACCGAATCGTTAATTGACAACGTCGGGGTTTGCAATGGGGTACTTGGGATTGGGGTCGTGTCAGGGATGTAAATTGTAATCGGGTCGCTTAAATAACTGTTCGTAAATCCAAAGATTACGCCCCAAAGACTGAGACTTACACTAATCTGTAATTGATGGTGCCCTGGTGGAAGAGGTAGAGGTAATGTACTAACGTTAATATGCCTTGCACCTGCCGCCACACTGGTAATAAATACCCCATCCACAAAAATATTGAAACCATCAATAATGCTAAAAATAACGTCTCCTATATAATCAAAAACTGATAAGTCAACTCCCCACATAAGCAGTCCAGTATCTTCGAAAAATATTTTTTGGGGAGCAGGAAACCTATTCAGGACACTGGTATAGAATATACTTATTACATTACTTGGGTCAGAGTCCAAAATAACCGTATAGTCCGTAGATACCGAAACTATATGAAGATTAGAAAATCCCCAACCTAAGACTAACGACATTATCTCCTCTTCACTTAAAAAAAACGCACCATTATTGGCGTCATTAAACTCAAAAAAACGTGAATTCATAATACCCAAGCCATAAATCGCATATCGGCCGTGACTGTCGGGTGCACTGTCCCAATATAGCCAGTTCCCATCCTGACCACCAACGTTATCAAAAGCACCCCAACGCAAATTATACGGCGCGGTCAACCGCGGCAACCCCGAATCAAACGCATTCGCATTATCCGCAGCCAAAGTTTTCACAGTCCGAGGGGTCAGTGGCATTGCAAAAACCGCCACAAAAAGCAATGTAAACACAGTCACAACCGCGAGCGCGGTTTTTGTCATTCGTTTTATATCCCCCATGATATGTTGTTAGTATAACCCTCTGTTCAAAAAACTTCCAAACGATTTTCAACGAGAAGTGGAAAAAGGTTGAGGCAGGTGCGCGGTACAATTTTTACAGTTTGAGAATCTTTCTTGAAAAATCGCATTTTCACTCTTGATAATATATTAAAGACACAAGGCGAAAATAGTGATTTTGCCAAGAAAGGCTCAAACCATGTAAAAATTGTACCGCGCACCTGCCTCAACCTTTTTCCACTTGTTATTTGACTTTCTGGAAAAAACATGTTAGACTCCAACTACCCTAGGGCGTTAGTATATCGGTAGT
>Ga0209755_10002214_pt1 | contig 27193 bp, 21 predicted proteins | sample TergutCo191P1_FD_187301 | JGI IMG/M metagenome (GOLD analysis project Ga0209755, IMG submission 187301) | Cornitermes sp. P1 segment gut microbial communities from Petit-Saut dam, French Guiana - Co191P1 (SPAdes) (version 2) | ecosystem: Host-associated > Arthropoda: Insects > Digestive system...
GGCATGTTACAGGGTAAAGGTTAAATTTCTGATCTATATTAATTGTAAACACCCCGCATAAAGGTGCTAATAATAATAATAATAATAATAACAACAACAACAACAACAACAACAACAATACCAATAATAATAATACCACCACCACCACCACCTTACAATAGAAATATAGCACATGTGGAATGTAAAAACAAAGGTGATACCAGTAATAACAGAGGCCACTGGGACTATTTCAAAGCCATTTAGAAAATACATGAGCAACATACCAGGAAAACATGAAGTCAAGAACTCCAGAAAACAGCCATATTGGGCAATGCACACATACTTTGGAAAGTGCTAATGTAAAAGTACAATAGATTCAACACTGAAACTAGCGATACAAGCACCATGAATAGTAACATCAGAATAGCTGCAACACTGTATTCCCTAGGAACATAGTTTGTCTCAGGAATATAAGTATAAATACCCTGCATAAAAGAGATGACAACAACAACAACAACAACAACAACAACAACAACAACGTCACCATCATCATCCCATAAAACATAATAACCCCCTCATCAAACCTGGTTACCATCTGGCTGCCAGTACTTTATTCCTGGGTATTTATATTCCCTCCTCCAGTGTGACAAATATTAATAACTCAAAAAATCTTCAATCCCCCCACAAAAGGAAGATTATTTGGTTATTATTCATTAATTTAAAAACAGTATGTGTGAGCATTTTATCCAAAAGATTTGCACATACTCACATAAAGGAGCCTGCACATTTGATGGAACTCCTAGCAGATGATGTTCATTGAGCGCTATCGCAATGTGAACAGCATGAACCCGTAGTTTTTCAATACGAGCCAGAAATTCAATTGCTGCTTCAAATTGGCCCGTTAGAATAAGAACTTGAAAGTACACATGAGGCTGATCGTGTGCACTGTAGTGGCTCTCACCTGAATGTGGAAAAAATAAAAAAAATAAATAATACAAATAAAAAATAATTAAAAACATTTAATAACTTGCAAAAAAATTCATAACTCAGGCAAAACTTACATTTGTTTTTCTGTTTAAAATGCAGGGATAGAATATATCACAAACAGCTTAGTGCCAAGGAAATCAGACAGAAGAGGCATGCACACGTGCAAATACACACATAAAGAAAAACTGAACCCATAGAAATAATGTTATTAACATCATTCAGCAGTTGTCTGTGAGACAGTTGACAGCTGAAGGGGTATTCAAGAAATTCCCTATATTTCATAGAACCAAAGGTTCTTTATGATGTTCACACAAGCCCACCACTAGATTCTCTCTCTCACCGCCTGAATTCAGTGTGAGAGAGAATCTAGTGATGGGATGAATTCAGTCCACATGCCTATTTATTTTCTATCGGTACTTAAACCTTTTGTTGTTGGTAAAGAAACCCAGTTTAGTAGGCTATTCATCAATATTTACCTGACAGTAGAAACTGGGATAACAATGTTAATATGTCATCCCTATATACATGAATAGATAATATGATTACCTTCACAACTACATTAGTCCCTGACTAAAATTTTTCCTGTTATTGCATAGTTCATCAAAACTGCTATTAGATGATGCACTGCACTGATAACACAAAACTGGTCATAAACTACGCCATGATTTTGTGCATGGAAGAGTTTCTCTCTTCATTAGTGTGTTAATTTATGGTGATATCTACCATATTCCTCAAGTATTAATGACTGCAAGTGAGCAAAAGTCATTCTGTCTGTAGCCTGAGTGTCTGCACTGTCTTCTTCACGAATCTGACAAAGTTTCAACCATAAATAATCATCTGCAGTTCTGGCTACTTCTGAATGTTCATCATTCACATCGCATGATCCAATGACACAGTACACAGCTCTGAAAGGGAACATGAATACAGGACACAAAATCAGAAACTGTAACAATCATATTTGATCACATAATTCACATACATTTTTCTGAAAGCAGTGTGGTTAACAACATGGGTGCATGGTTTATGCAAAAATCAAAGGAAATAGTCCAACATGGAAAATAATGTGTCTATTTCACCTATGCATAAAACAGACATTTTATCCAAAACTGGGCTTCTTTTTCTGTTCAGTGTATTGTCTTAATTCTTTCATTACACTTCTTTAGACAGTTAACATTTTTTGGTACACACTGTACAAATAAAGATATCATTGAACTACAGCATCAATTACCAAATCAACACACATCCATATACAGTGAAACCTCAGTCTTTTGTTTCTGAAGGGCTCATGAACAGCACATGAAAAATGTGGGACAATGACAGTTGCAGGAATGGCATTACATCTATCAGGGGGGAAGAGGGGGGGGGGAGGGGGGGAAGAGAGAGAGCGAGAGAGAGAGAGAGAGAGAACCCACCACCACCCCGGAAATTTTACATTCTGCAATTGAGCTTACAAAAACAATAAAAAAATAATAAGTTATGTTAACATGTGGCAGCAAGTAACTCTTGTCCAAAGAATCTATTACTGACAATTGTTTAGTCTGAAACAGTCCTGATTTCAATTTTGAAATGTCCTACTTGTTACACCCCTTCTTCATACCCATTACTGCCACCTCTTTCAAGATCATCACACAACTCATCTATGCTGTAAATGCCATGTGTTGCAACATCCCCCTCCAACACACACATAGAGTAACAATTCAATATATCAGTAAAATAGTTGTGATATCAACATGAATGTTGTACAGCAGCATTTATGCATGTAGAGATCACTTTTTAATCCAGAGTTTCAATCTCCAGAGAGTAAAACCTACAATGAAACTGGCCCATGAATCACTGAAAACCTGACATATGCCAAATTTCAGGAAACTTGTTTTCATGAAAGTACTTCAAGTGTCTCCACCCTCTCATAAATGTTCACCAGTATCAAAATTTTCTTCCAATTGCTATGTTATGGTTTCCATCAGCACACTCAACTGCTTGCATTATTGCAGGTGATATGCAAGCAGTTGCAACTGAGACCAACATTTAAAATGAAAGGAGTGATTTACAAGGAATAACTATGCTACAAGTGCATAAATCATAAGAAGTGTTGGTTGGGAAACATGTCATCTGAAATGGCTTATATGACAAAACTTAATTCAAACATTTCATAGAAAAATAAAAGGCCTTATTGTCTTTCACAAACAAGGATGTGATTTACATGTGACAGCAAACTGCATGCTATATAGTTACAAGCAAAACCCGGAACATGTATAACAATGATACATGTAAACTTTCTTCATTTTCTAAAATAATTTGCATATACTATGTATGGACTGTTCATTTGATATGCTAACCCTAACCCCACACTCTTACGTCTGTTATGGAAAAGTGAATGTTAAGAGAAAACCACCCATATGTAATTCTGAGGTATAGAACTTACTTCTTAAAGGGATCAATGGTATTTCTTATATGTCGGCGATACTGGAACTTCACCAGAGTCTCTAACCGAGAACTCAGCTTCTTGTCTTTGCTATTAACCAGCTCTTCCAACACTGAACAGAACTCTTCCATCCCTGATCTACAACGAAAAGAAATGGCACATTGCTCAAAGCATGGTAACCAATAATAAGGAAATGCTATTTAATGAATCTATGGATGAATGGCTTCTCTCACATTAAATGGGCGTCATGGAAAATGACATTTCGAAGCTGTTCAACTTCTTACAGAACTTACTGTAAAATTACGATATCATATTGCTTTGGTGCATGTTCAACATGTGATGTCACCTGGCATAGTTTACATTTGTTGTGTAATATCTGGCAGAGAAATCATGGATGGCTGGACCACAGTCACAGTGTGAGTATTGGAAGGTTACAAATTTCTTGCACCAAATGTGAGTTATATACTAAATCATGAAAATAATACTCTTTATAGCTCTGGCAGGACAGGGAGACAAAAAAACCTAACGAAAGTTTACAAAATGCAGTCACATCATGGAATATCACTGTTTCTCCAGCAACAGAAGCTGTCTGTTCAATAGCACTACTACCAAAGCCTAACAATTAACAGCAAAGAGGAAATACAGACTGTGATTGATGGTTTACACTTCCTCTTTTGCTGTCATTGGTAAAGATCCTACTAATGACAATCTCAGCCATTTTCATCCCAGCTTCCAATCACACAACCCATTTCCATTATATCCATCTTACCACTTCCTTAGTTTTCCACATGAATGCTTTCCAACAGCTTTCCCATACAATTCTTTACTGACACCTTCATCAGAGTTACATGCCAAATTCATCATAAAACAAAAGACTTCACTTCCCTAACAATACTAAGGTAACCTGTATAAATCAAGAATTTCCAGGGCTATGAAAACTACCAACTTAACCTTGCAAAGCTGGCCTCTATGCACAATACTATATGAGTATATTTTAGGGGAATTTAAATTGAAAACTCTTCTGTCCTGGACAGTAGTTGGAATTTAGATCCAAGCTGATTAATATCTAAAGGATACAATAGTGAAATCAACCATCACATTTTCTGTAGAATATCAGACCACATCAAGATACCAGACTTTGGAACAAATTATAAGTGGCAGTCAACCACTCCTCTGAGACTTCGATAAAAATGAAGCCCCAACAGACATCAGCACTTACAATCGCCACTTTACTTGAAGGCTAATAAAACAGTGAGACACCTCACAGCTACAACTATGAAGGAAGTTACATATCCTAGTAAAGTCTGGCTTTAATTCTTTTCCCCCCTACCTATGCCATAAACACATGGTTCTTTAATGTAAAAACATAACAAAGACATTTTACTTAGATCGACTGAATTCACTGTGATTTAATTACAGTAAATTTAGACATCTGTAACTGAAGAAACTGTGTCCATATATTGTACTCAAAAATTAGTATTTACATCACAAAATTATGTCACCAATTTAATGAATACTCAGCAGGTAAGTCCACAGTGACAAACTGAATCAATCAAAGTTACTCAATCTAAAGCTCACAGTTTTGGTCCAAAGCACTTAACTGAAAGAGGTTTCATTGTAACATGAATAGGAGATGGCGACTGGGTAGTAGCTCCCATTTCATGTTGCTTGAATTAAGTTATCTCCTCATTTAATGTTCAAGTTCACTGACCAAGAGTCAGTCATCTCAGTGCTATATTTCCCTAATTTAACATTTTCCTCAGTTTAATGATGAAATCCATTTTTGCAAAATGAAAATTAAAAGAGGGTTTTGGGATATTCAATTAATTCCAAGACAGAGGACATACAGCATTTCAAGATGCGATGCTGAAAATCTCACTTTGCAAAGGAAATGCATAGAAAACACCTTAGCTGTGATAACTGGTTGCATGGTCAAGATTCAGGCTGCATAATTCTTCGCTGTACTCTTTAAACTTAGTACGCTGACGCTAAGTATACCATTTAACTGACATGCCATACGCTAATCTACATTTTAATATACTAACCCTTTGGCACTAGATTAAATGTCTGACATGACAAGCAGGAGGCTGGAATTTACATAACAGCTGCACAAGGAAACCCTTAAATTTACATCATCTGTAAATGACATTTGGCATTTTGAACATCACAGTGCATGAGTATGCCTCGTGTTAGGAACCAATGGGTTAAAAGCATTAAGGGAGATTTCATTTTACTGTGTTCTACTGTATTAGGCATGAGAAAGGCCTCACATCAGAGAGATCCAGTATGAAATACACTGGGGCAGTGAACTTTCTAAGGCTTAGTGAAATAAGAACTCAGACATACATGTAAGCACATGAAATTTTCTGCAAAATATTATTTGGAAGAATAAAAATGTTTACATCCCTACCCAGCCTGTTTGGCACAGAACAGTGCCGCTGCTACATCACCACAACGCAGACAATAGTAAACCAGTGGCCAGAATGGTTGATCTTCCACAACACCATCCTCTAGACCTACCAGGCCTTGTGGAACTCGGACTGCTACATAACTGCGAACTAATGGAAATGTTCCAGGTACACCACCTCGACAAGCTTGTTGGAGATTTCCCATCACCACACTGGTCATATACGTCTTGTATCTAGAACACATACCAATCAGACACTGACCAACATTCAGCACTGTGAAAACTGACCACTCAATAAATTGCATGTAGAATTCCAGTACATCCATAAATAGCATGGCAATAACAAAACAGACTGGGAGTAGTAGTGTGAAGCTCTCGTACTGACCAGAATATGAATCTGTCCCTAATTCAGCATCTGAAATCCGGGGAGGTACCTCATAAATGTGCAGAAAGATTAATATGTTATAAATTTGCATTTTCCTGAAAACTGAAGATTGTGAAGGGAAGTCATTTTATATGCAGGGCCATTTTACATTACGGTAAATACATTATATTCAGCCAGTGAGCATGAGAACAAACAGGTAAGAGTACAGCAATCCCTGCTCAGGACTATTCAGGCCGAGGGTTCCAGGAGTTTGAGGTTCCCAGATTTTGAAACAGTTGGCACATGCAGTTAGTAAGGTTGTCAGCCCTAAGCACTTGCTGCCTGTACCCCCTTGGAAATGTTCCTGGTACTCATTTCTGTTAGAGGCCGAGTTAACCCCAGGGCTATATTGTGGCTGGAAGGATTATGTCGATGAAAAATTCCAATGACATCAATGGGAATCGAACCCATGGCCTTATGGCTTGTAGCGCAGTGCCTCAACTAACTGTGCCACTGTGTGACCCAACCATGAGAACACAGGCATTGGTAAACCAACAGACCATGCGTATGAACATCACAAAACACAAGCAGCAACACAGTATGTAACAATTAAGAAAAATCTGGCAGTTATCCAGCTGGGCAATAAATCTCCTGCCTTATACGCCAGAGTGACAATACTATAATAAATTTCACTGTACAAACTGAACGTGGGGGAAAGAAAAAAAATTCATTACCTTAAATTTCTAAATTGTGCACAGTGGCACCATCTGATCACAATGTAATAACTACCTAAAACACTAACAGGATGAAAATGGGGCTGTACAAACCTGTCTTCCAGATATTTTCTGGATTGAGTAACGAGGATGTTTTGAACCTGTGGCAGAACCCGCGTAGATAAAGGATCACCTGTTGCTCTTGGGGGAACTTCTGACATATAGTGAATCATTTCCCATAACTCACTCACTTTCTACACAGAAGATACAAACAGCAATTATTACTTACAGCAACTCAGACATGATTTTATACAACCAATCGACTTGCATCAATCAATAAATTAAGCATAACAGAACCATCATTAAAGAGTATGCAATTAAATAAATCCGAAGAAATTGAAAATGTGCATTTTTATTGCACAAAATGTATGAAATGAACAAATGATAGGTGCAAGGTACATATCAATATTTTGGGGCAGCAACTATCATTCTAAATTTCATATTTTAAATATTTAAGTATGTGACATTTTAAAAATTTTGATTATTTTAATTTAAATTTCAGTGTATCAGTTCTGTTATATGCATCTGATCTACACAGCAACCTACAGTTTACTTCACAATTATTCTACCTTACATACAAGATATCAGGAACTAACAAGTTGTAAATTAGTTATGTTTTATAATTGATTATGTGATGTACAGACTCCCTGATGATAATCCCACAGGGATTATCATCAGTGCAAATACAAAGATAGTGCATTTGTTGGTGAATTATTATAAATATAGTAACAAATGGCAAGAAGTACATGAGACACCAAAATGCGAAACATGAGTGAGATGAAAAATTTGGTTGGTACATAGTAAGGCAACAGATCTAAATTAGTTTTTGTGTCATTTATTAGGATTTATAACAATAAATCGAAGCTATACTATACCTTATCATTCAAGCTGTCTGCAACTTGTGAAAACTTATCCACTAGAGATGGCCGAATGACTCCTTGAACCACAACCTTGTTATAGTCCGTCACTTGTTTTGCATATGCCATTTCTTGGTCATCCAACAGACTTCTAACTCTAACTGTGTCACTAATAATGGAGGGCTGAAACCGCAATACATTTCATACACTGTCAGTACCTTATGTCATTCACACAACTAATAGTGACAACTGCAAGGAATTTCAAACTTGCAGTACCTGAATATTTTACAAAGTGTTTAGAAAAATAATTTTTTTTTGAAACATTGTTACAGTCGCTATTAAAGTAAACGTGTGAGACTCAACACAGATAGGCTTGTTTAAGTTTCACCAATAATTCTTACAGCAAGCTACAACTGTTAAAGCATATTGCCAGAGAAGCTTATGGCACACTCTGTGGAACAAAACATGCAAGTCACTACAAAGGTAACAGCATAATCTACTACAAAGTAATTCAAACCAGCCATCAACACCTTTGCAGTACAGTGGAAAATCTCATGTCATTTGTACGCACATTGTGGTTTCAAGTATTCATAGAAGAAATACTGCGGTAACATTTGTATGCCATTATGTACATCTCTAGCTTATTAGAGGAATAATAAACAAGAGGCCACATCTAATCAACCACGTGACCTCTACCCAACAACACAGGATTTCATACTTCACTTTGCATGTGATTATTTTTCTCACATACTGCAAGCAGCCCTAAATCATGTACATGATATAGCAATTCTAAGAATATGCAGAAGTTGGGAGGGAGTTCAGCCACAGGCACAATGTGCAGAAACTCTGTTGGCCAGGAGCTCACCACCTGATACCAACATGGTTGACATAAAGTACAGAATGATGGTGGAGGAACTTTCTGTGGCTTTCTGGAAGTCAGAACAGGAGATGAGAAGCTTATATTCACGCATACCTATATATGTGTACCACTGATGGTAATGGGATATATTACAGACTGGTTAGAAATGACCCAAAATGGAGTCCTATACATAAAAAATTTCTTCTTTACCTCTGGCTGTAGTGAGAGGTTGAGGAACTCTTCAGAAGTTCCAGCAAGAGCATTGAGCGCTTTCTGTTTTTCTTGTTTCCATTCATTCTCAATATGTTCCCACTGTAATTTCTCTGTATCATCAAAGCACTGAAAATAATAATCTAATGTCAACAAAGAACAAAAAATAAACACTTCCAGTAAGCAGGTACGTAATATATTTAATTGTTTTGATTCATAGTTTACATATCATAAAAAAAAAAAAAGCTTTTGAAGAAATCTGTACACAGCCATCTAAGAAAGAATAAAATAAGGTGTAAGAGCACTAGATGGTTTATTCTCAACATGGGAGCAGAAAGGAAGGGAGATAAAATACAACATAAAAACTCAAAAGAAATGCAGTGTTTAGTGGGTTTAAGGTAGACTCAAATGCATTTGTTATTCAGAAATGTCACATAAAGAAAGCAACTTAAATTTAAATAATGTCATTTCATCCACAGCACGTACAATAACGTACTAGTATAACCATGTCAACAGAAACTCATTTGTGATAACTGAGTGTGCCTCCTGAGAGCAAGGTAAGTTTTATGACTGGGAATAGATTATATTCTACATCTTAACTGTAAATTTAAACTTTACTAGAATAATTTAGCTTTAATGTTTCGGAAACAGATCCTGGTTCCAATATGTTGTATTCTTTACTATGGGTGTCTCCAAGGATAGCAGTTTCATCACACAGAAAGCATGCATCTCTCAACATGTTCTGTCACAACAGTTGTGTCCGAGACATATGATAAAAATAACAGACATACAATATGCGAAGAGAGAGTATAACATACCACTGTCAGAACAATTTATAAGTGATTTTAAGGTAATAATTTGAGTAGCACTACAGAAGCTGTCCTTACACCCAAAAATTACCCCTTCATAAGGAGAAGGCCCAACTGTATGCAAAATGCACATGTAGTTACTTAGCTAAAAGTTTTCATTCCATGTATAACATATAAATTTTAGTTAATAGAAGATACAAATTTAGGCAGTCCTGTCCCCAAACTGTGAGTCACATCTTTTACTCAAGGACCAGAAACCTGAACCTGCCAAATTTTATGCACTCTTCACATAATTCCAGCAGTTTTCTTTTTGCGAGATTAAAGTGATTAAGAGCATTACACACACCAAACAAATAATACATTTTAAAACAAATCCTTATTCTATGAGATGTTTTCAAATGTTACATGTGGTACTTATTCTGTTTGTATGAGAGTAAAGCAAGGAAACTTACAGTTCTATGGGTCTCCTCAATAACTGATAAAATAGCATTTTCCATTTCATTTTTTAGGAAACTCTGAATATCTGCATCAGGAATGGGCTCAAGAGGTTCAAATGTTTTCCGAGCACTTAATACCTCAAGTTTTTGTGAAAGCTGCGGTAGATCAACTCCCTTTGAGCCCAGAAGTAAATGCCTGAAATGGAAGCAGCAAAGATCAGGATTTTGCTTGAGTTATTTAAGGATACACACTGATTTTACAGCATCAAAGAACACAATTATCATGAATGAAGGACTGAGAATTGGATGTGGCCTCTTTGAAGGTACTATTACACCAACTAGGACTGTGAACCTCAGTCAAGACACCTAGTTCACAGTCCCTGGATCATACTTGAATCTTCCAAATATAAATCGCCTTAATCAGTCCCTACTCAATATTTGTAAGAACAATTACATACACCTTATCAACCACAATGGGCGTAAAACAGTAAGATTATTTGCCAGCTGTGCCACTGCATGACCTTTCTGCTATGCACAATCAATGTGTTGGGTACAGCCTTTTTTACTAAGTTGGTAACAGTAATAAAACCCTGCAACAAACATCACAATTTTACCACATTAGAGGACATACTGCAAATATTACCCCTACATTCCCCACATTTCTAAACTGATCTGGCACACACTGCACATGTTCTCTGGCTATGCAAAACACTATTAACATGATAGTGTTTCTGTGGAAAACCTGCATTTCAGAAAACTCTCTTCTGAATTTACTCTGAATGCTTCTAGCTACACTACAAATAAAACCCCACAGAACAATAGAACCTTGTACAACACCAAGTCACATGTGGAACATTGCAGGGCAGTAGATACCACATCCTCTGCTCATTGCTATTGACTCATCAGGACAACATTTATGGAAATCAAAAAACAGAACTAACTTTCCTGTAAAAAAACCAGTGCGCACTTCCAAAGCTAACAGTATACAAACTTTTACAAGTAAATGGACAACTTCAGAACTAAGTATTACTTGATGCAGTGCAAATGACAAGCCTAAAAACACACTTAGTAATGTTCTTTGTTACTCACAAGCTTACAGCCACTCCCACAGTGTCACTGGCACTGCACAAAGTAACTAATGGTTGCTTTTAGAGTAGATCTTCTACTTGTAAATAATAAACTAATTATAATTAATAAAAAGATTCACTATTTATTGCGCATGTGTTCACCTTGCTTGGTAAATAATAAACTAGTTATACTTATTATAGAATTAGGTATCACTGTGCTTTGGAGTACTGAAATACAGTCCCCCCTCCAAAGTGGGCCACGGCCTCCTCGTTCTTAAAGTTTCTAGATCACACACAATGACACATCACAGTCAGTAGGACTCCTCTGGATGAGTGATCAGCTCATTGCAGAGACCTCTACTTGACAACACACAACACTCACAACAGAGAAACATCCATGCCCCCGGTGGGATTCGAACCCACAATCTCAGCAGGTGAGCGGCAGCAGACCTATGCCTTAGACCACGTGGCCACTGGGACCAGCACTGAAAAAACAGTGGAGCCTGAAACTGACAAAGAACCTGGCCAATTCTGCACCATGTTAAGCCACACCAATGCAGTTCAATGATCAGAAAATCTTAGCAAGTCTACAGTACATAAAGCAAACAATTTGTATTAATAAAGTAAGTAACCTACATAAAGTCAAGAAAATCTGTTTTTACTGTATGTCAACAATTCATTGCCAAAGCTTCTTGTGTTGGATAAGGACTATGCAAAGAAATCAGCACGAAATACAAACTGTGCAACATAATCAGCAAGATATAAGAAATGGAGATATTCTGTATCACCAAGAACAAAAAAGGCTAAACCAAAGCCTGCTGCAAAACTGGATGATACTGAAAAAAGCATCACAAGAAAAACTGTTCACAGTATGAATGATGCATAACACTCTTCTATGGTTCAAAACAATTCTAAAATATTTACAAGTGAATATGAATTTTTCTGGATCAAGAAATCTGGCCTATAATACTGTGCACCAGTTAAGATTTACATTTAGCAAAGTGACACTGTGGCACATAGTGAAAGATTTAAGAAAAATGGACAAATGATCCTCCAGATATGACATAAGACCTATGAGATGTAAGGCATCAGATGTGTATTAACGAAAAACATCACAGTTGTAGGATAAAATTTTAAGTCTAAATAAGCCCCAAAAAAGAGATTAAATATTGGTAGGGACCTACATTTCTTTACTTTTCTTTTGTTGCTCTGTTAAATCAAAATCCACATTAATGATCTACAATAGTTTTGTCTGTGTATGCTGTTAAGCTTGAAAGAAGAATTTTTGATAAAATTTTGTATGTAGATGATAACAGTGATATTCCTTGATAAAAATTACCATTCACTTTATCACTGTTTTAATACAGTCACACAGTACACAGAAATATGTCTGTTGTACGTTTGGACAAGATCAAAACCATGACACACAAATTAGAAAACATTTTGTACATACATGTAAGGATATAAAAACCACAAACTCAAGACTGCCTTAGAAAATAAGATGCAGAAAAATATCCAAGTACATAACATACTTGCTCAATTGGCTCAGAGTACGGTATAATGGTGGGCTATACTGAAAAGTGTAATAAACCCTCAGGTTCCACAAAAGATTGGGAAGTTCTTGACCAGTTAATTGATTATGAGCTTTTCAAGGATTTGGTGTATCTGACAAAAATACACAGTACATGAAAACCACATCATCAGGGAATACACATAAAATATAATGCATCAACTGTAAAAAGTACTAATAAAATGTGGATCAGGTTTGTAAGACACTACGTCCTGAGATTCAATTACACCAGGTTCATAAGATACACCATGCACACTAGCAGTAACCATCACAGGCAACACATACGCTTGAGTGTCCTGTGCTCCAGCCTGTGTCACTCTTGACCATAACTCTGTGGATGCTTCTAGAACTTGACGTAATGTCCTTTCAACCTTCGGCAGATCACCACTACCTTCCACTTCTGCTGACAACTGTTCCGCTGCATGAAGCAACTCACTGAAATCTGATTCTGCCATGACACTGAAATTAATACAAAGTATGCAACTGAGATTTTGTTCTTCTGTAATCCTCGAATATGTAGTCCTGAAATGTCAAATACCAATCACACAGTGATGAAGCACATCCCAGAAGAAAGGAGAACTCAACTGCAACACTGCAGATTCCTAGAAACCAACAAAGACAGAACTGAAATTGTAGGTGCCAATATTTATAAGCTAAAATTTTTGCGAAATCAATTTACTTGAATATAGAAATACACTTGAGATGTATAATTTTAATAGCTACTATAATTTTATTTTGGCACTCATGGTTCAATCTGTCAAACAGAAATTATCTGACAGAATGTCTAACATCCTCTCACAGAACCATCCAGCTCCAGAAAACAGTGTGTATATCATTGCCCACATATATTAGAAATTCAACTGCCATATTTTGTTTATTAGTAACAAAAGGCCATGTTAACCGTTCTCCTCCAATAGTACACAGAGCTGCAGCCAGCATAGCATGGTCACTGCTAGACTCACCTCAGAAGAGTCACACAGTATAACTTTTCCAAAAATATTTACACTGTTGGAAGAACATTCACAGCTTTTGCCCGTATAGTTTTTTTCAAGCAGATAGAAAATGCTGGGTGGTGTGCACAAAGTCCGTCTCTCCTACCAGTTTGCCTCTTCACCCACTGCCAACAACTAGTATGTAAACTGATTCCCAGATCACACACACATACAAGCACATGCACACACCCATTTGCACTTGCACATGCATGCACACAGGCATATTAATTTTGGTGCAAGTTCTTTCTGGGTAACACTGTTCAACATTTTTGTAACATGTCAATGCTCTGTATAGGCATCGATTACTAATTAATTCTTGAACTTCCACAGGCACAATATGGGTTTTTGTAAACATGATAATGAACATTCAGATTCCACAGGAAGGGAAGCTAACTAGATTAGTAACACTTAGTTTCTCATGAAGGATACCACTGATTATACCGTAGTATATGGTCAGATGATTTGAAACGAGCTATAAAATACGTGGAAAGGCACAGTACTAACTTACTGTAAAATGCTATTTTAGCATTTACTTTGGAGGGTGGAAGAACACCATAAAACATTTCAGGAAGAACAGTAGATCTGTAGGCTAAGAACTGACTTTGGAACCTGACAAGGGTCTGTTAAAGAAAAATAATGTAAACATAATGCAATATACACAGTGCGCCAGGAATGATGGAGCATCTTAAAGATTAATTGTGCATTTCCAAACTAGGGTAAAATAAAATGTGTGACAGACTGTGCAGTTCAGTTAGTTCAGCTCTCCATGGAACAAATAGCAGTGAGAAGTAAGGTGTGTGTGTGTGTGTGTGTGTGTGGGAGGGGGGTGCATTGTACACAGGCACAGGAATTAAGAGGAAAGTTTAACAAACCAAAACCCCCGCTATTCAAACATAATTTGTTACAAGTCAGACAGCAGAACAAGAAGGGCCCAGTCATTTGTAATAAGCCAGCTGGCTGATTCTGTTTGGTTTCCACACATGCAAATATTGCTTGAATTTTGGCACATGTTGACACAATCCACAAAGTTCAGCACATCATCATTCACAGGCCCTACACATGCCTGACAGGAGGATACAGCACACAGTGAACAATCACTGCTACAAAATTCCAGCTACACAGACATCAGTCATCAGGGCAGAGATGTGTATTCACAACTTTGTCACCAGTTTTTTGAAGTGACAGCTGATAATCCAGACATACCATACAGATAATTTTATGTTATTCGTATCATGCATTTTCTTACATTCCATATTTTAAACCAAGAAAAATGCACTAATTAAAATACATTAAAACATATCATAAAACACACTTCATATTAGGTGCCAACTCCTACATGTTTTGCCACCATGGTACCATCTTTGAGGAGTTTATTAAAAACAAGGGATTGTAAGTCCAACATGTATGTCAGGTGCTAGTCATCCTCATTTCCACCATAAAAATTAATATTAAAAAAAAAAAGTTAAAATTCTAGATTACACATGTTAACAAGCACAAGTCTATACTGCTGTAATAATAACACTGTACAGCAGTAAGTCTCTTCTGTTATACATTTGTAGTTGTTTATATTTTCTGGGTTGTTTACACAAACACCTGTGCCAATATATGATCCAGACGGATCTTGTTCTGCTGAAGTGTACAGTGTATCTCATGTCAGGGTATATAATACAATATATACCCTGACTTGCACTTAATAACATGGGTAATCTACAATTTTAACATCTTACGAGTTTTAATTTGTATGGTGGAAATGAGGACAACTAGCAGCTGAAATACATGTTAAACTTATAATCGTATGTTGTTAATAAACTCCCTGAAGAGGGCACTGTGGTGCAAAAACAGGTAGGAGTTGGCATCTAATATGAAGCATGTTTTATGATGTTTTAATTAGTGGATTTTGTTGGTTCAAAATATGTAATAACATAAAGCATTCGATTGAGCACTGACACTCACTTTAACTCTAAAATGCTGGCCTCAGCATGCCTTGTATAGACCATTAATTCTTCACTTGTTGCACCACTGTGTCGTGGATTAATTTAATGGAACTCTAAACCTAAGACCCATTTATCTGGGTCAGCAGTTGGACTTTAAAACCCAGAACAAAACTGTTAATAAACAGCCTGCTTCCATCATACTGTCTAGCCCCACTGACATCAGAACACTGCTAAAAGACTGCCATATAAGGCACAATGAATGAAATGAAAAAGTCTCATCAGAGTTTCAATCACTGTACTAATTTAAATGGAGAAACAGAATAATTAAAAAATGAAAACCACAAATGTTAATAAATCTTAAGTCTGTAATTAGCCACGCTTTAATACATTCTAATTAACGAACTGGTTGCAAGGTATAACACAATGAGACTGTTATACAAACTTTCCTCCTAACTACTTCATACGTTTTCCTTAAAGTCTGTAACTACCAAGAGAAGTCATCCACTGTATATTTATGTATGATTAAAAAGACATCTTGGAAAAATGTATGTGAAGGTGTTCGGGACATTAAATAGACTGGGACAGTCCTACAGCACACTTCTGTGAACTTGGCAATGAACCTTTGGGTCCAAGACAGTAAATTCATTCATCAGAAAAGAATAGGAGGGAAAGTAACTGCCCCTGTGGACGCCATGATGACATATACGTGCAGCAGAAGTATGGTGCCATTCGTCCTTAATCTCTGTACTGAATCGAGGTGAGTCAACTTCAAACACTGGCTGCTTTACCCCGAGGAAGCAATTCCGACACCCATATACCGAACTCGGTGAGCCTCAGAGCCGGTCTGAACGTTACGGATAAGAGGTACATCTTCCCTTGTCGGGTTTCGAACCCGGGGTCATCCAGCCTGTGGAGTAGTTACTATACCGACTATGCTATCCCGGCTCCCACTGGTCCGCAACATTACAATTCTTTCATGAAGGAAGACCTTGTTTCAAGGATTTAGTCGGTAACTGCTCTGTTGAGTCTGGTTTCGTTGTCTGTTTACCTTAGCTTGTACCTTATACTTTACCCTAAGGAGAGGCAACAGAGCAGTTAGTCTACCTTCAACAGCCAAAATGAATTACATTTAATAAGATGGTATAACCTCGACAGCGAATGAGTTATAAAATATCAGGTTAAGTACAGTAGAATAAACTATATTCAGTCTTTTGTCCTCAAAAATTGCACAATTGAAGAGCGGCGCATCCGAAACACCTCAGTACTACATACCTAACAGGAGTAGACAAACATACTAATATTATTATCACGAAATTAATATTAAACTGCCGGCAAACAATAAACACTCTCCATTCAAACGACTAACCACGGATTAACATGAACTTCTTTTTGATGTCGCGTAAACCATCGTTTGTAAACTTAAAATTTCAAAGTAGCATAGTTACGACACTCTTTGCTCTTTCAGCTTCTCTAGCGGCACCCTGATCACGGATATACAAAACAAGAAGTCACGACTACGAAATCTACATGAATAAACGAATGCAGTGTTCTCTGTGAACTGTCTCCAAATACGTTGTTATTGAACGAAGCCTATGCCCGACAGTTGCAAATTACATTCTACCAATGAAACTTTGTCCTCTTGACCAATCAAAATATTCTATTTCAAACCGAAATTACCAACCTTTTCAAAACATGCAGGACAGCTTGTGTAGTGTGTGATTGAAGTTTCTTTTGTTTTGTATGTATTTTGTATAGTTTGAAATTGTGAGTTTATAATAAATATGGCTGGTTCAATTTCACTCTGGTAAGTAGGCATTCTTAATTTATCGTTTTGATCTAGCCTGTGATATGGTTCAGTCGTTTCTGACGCCATTGTCTGTTGACATAAAGAAGGTTGATATTCCACCGTATGTAATCCACACTTGTACAAATATCTTCTTCTACAAAGTGTTTGTTATTGAAATTCTCATTACGAATGCCATTATCTGATGGGCTGTTGTGATACATATTTGAGAATACTGACTTCTGGGTTGCCTCGCTATGTAGTCTAAATGAAAATTTATCCACGTTTCTGAAGAACGTGATGCTTTACTTTTATGCTGGAAAAGGCGGACATTGGTTCCTCCAGAATGTGCTCCCTCTGATTCGTGTCTAGTTCTGTAAAGAATGGCGTGACAAGTAGGCGTGGCAGCGGGACATGCGTACTGAAGATTTTTATCTTTTCAGTAGAGTCTGCATGAGGCTTAATAATTCTGTGTATGAACTTGTATGCCTCCCTGATGATGGGTAAATAAATAAATAAACGAAACATTGTAGTTGAAAAGAAACTAGTGTTATTTTCTTTATAAGTGTGCTTTTATGGTTTTTATTTAATTACTACTTACCAAATGCATGGTATTATAAATCATTTCAAAATTTTTAAAAGTAGATTCTATAGTTGCTAGGCTGTACATGTTCCACCCATTCCATTTCATCTGTGGCGCTACAGCCCCTTTTGGGCCTTGGCTTCCCTCAGAAGATGTCTCCATTCTTCTTGCCCTTTGCTCATCTCCATCCTCTTATTCCTAGGATTTGTGATATGTCCCTCTGGACAACGTCCTGGCGTCTTGTTCTTGGTTTTTCCACTGGTCTTGTATTATGTAATTTTGTTTTAAGAACTTTTTTTGGGATCCTTTCATCTTCCAATCTTATAATATGACCCACCCATACTAGTCTTCTAAGTTTAATATCATCCATGATATTTAGATATTTGTAAATCATAAATTTCACTATTCCATGAAGGACACCAATCGTCCTTATCTTGTATTGGGTCATAAATTCTTCTTAATATTTTAAATTCTAATGTACATAACCTTGTTCTGTCATTTGTGTTAGGATCCAGGTCTCACTTCCATAACACAATACTGGCTTAATGTTTTATGTAATCTTACACGCAGTACCCACCAGAATCGTTGGTGCATAATGCAGAAATCTCTTCGAGGGTGATAATCGTATAATATGTTTATCAAAACATTCTTTACTGCAATGAATTTTCATTTTTGTATCATGAAACCTAATGGTAATTTACTCTCAACAGTGTTGATATGGAAATGCAAATTTGACTACAGTGTTTGTGCATAATTAGATACGCAGTAAATTCCCATTTTATTGTTCTGTCTTAACCTTTTCCTGTTAGCTTTTTGTGGTTTTGTAAATGTGCCTAACATATACTCATTCTGGGTAGGGCACATAAAGTCACACATGTATATATAGAAGTATTGAAAGTACTAAACATATTTCACAGCTTTTTAGTGCGAGTGAGTTCTTAAAGTCAGCTTTACCTTTGGTTTATCCTGGTCCAGTGTAGACAATATTTTACATGAAACTCAACCAAAGCAAACTGTTTTTTAGCTAACTCAGTTTTTTTAATAGAGTATGTTTAATTGTCTATGTCAGATTGAGATTAACAATTTCTATGTGTAATAGTGTACATGTGTTATTTTTCTGGTGTTACTGAATTATTTGCGGGTATTTCATTCCAGACACTTTGAAGTGTGACAACATGTATAATGGAAACAGTGTTTAACTATGAGAAAATATATTCACATTATATACCTCAATATGTGTTATTCTCTTTGCTTCTCACGTAATGGAACCACCTAGGGAGTACTTTCTGTATATTGCAGCATTAGCTGATATGATGTTTGCTACTATAAACACAAAAACTGAAGCCTAAACTTGGTTGCTATCAGTTCACAAATTTTCCAAAAATCTATGAGTTACCTCCAAATTCTAGGTGCCTGGAGGGTGACATGAAGCAATTTCCATACTGAGGACCCCCAGTTCTGGAGTGACTTGTAAGCCTCACTGTTATCTGGTGCTTTCTGCTTGGTGCAGGTTAACTGATACACATTACTGTGGTGGGGGGGAAGAGTGCAACAACTATGCTGAAAATATGAGGCATCCACCTTTAAAATTTATTCCTTTGGGTGGCTGGGCACCCAGGATTTGTGCATCCCTTGTTTATAAACTCAGCGATCAAGACCTAAACTTATGATGCAGTCTGACACAAACCCAAACTGGCCTTGGATACTGCTTAGAAATATTGCAGAGTGTTCCTTTATCCCTTCTGTGTCTGTGTGTTGGCAACAATGATTTTGTCCTCTATGACTTATATTCTATGGCAAGTATCAGGTGCAGGTTGAAACAAAGCAGGCACAAAATCTTGATGAAATTTGCATGTAGCGTTGTATGTTGTTGTTGAGACATTCTATCTGCGGCAGGAAGTGAATAAATGACAGTTAGTTACACGTGACTAAAGAAAGCAAATGTAATTTGCTGTTATACAAAGTGACCCATACATCAGCTATCCCAGTGATGCACAAATGTCCAGTGCCTGTTCACCTGGGCAACTAAATTTTGTATGGTGGCTCTTAATATTTGTGGATCCTCATCATGGAACTTACTACGTATCACCCTCATAATACCTAGACTTTTGAGATCATTTGTAGATTTTTGGAAAATTTGTGGACCCCTGAGTTAAGTAGTGAATTAAATATAAACTAAAATGTTTTGCAAGTTTCTCTGTGACTCACTGAATCTACAAAAATTGTTCAAAATGAGGTTGTTTGTGTTCTGCGAACAGCTCAGTCACTTCAGTACAATTTTACAAATTAGCTGGCATTACTTCATACTGCCATCAAAATTTTAAACAAGAGAATGTTTTCAGTTAACTGATTTTTGGGTCAGCCTATAAATTAGTACAAAACAGTGTTCCTGTATGGTCAGTATTTAACAAAATATACAATAAAATATTATTGGTTTCTCAGTGAAACTTTATATTAATTGCCATTCAAGCACAGTGTTTCTACCTGGAGTTCATGAAAGCAAAGTTGGTAGCATATGCAGAATTGCAAAGAATGCATTGTAACTTGTCTGTTAACCCAAGAATTTTGTAATTCTTCATTTTCAGTAATTTTGAAGAAGTGAGAGAAGCTGTGAATGATACTGTGAAGACCTGTATGGAAAAACTGGCAGTGATCTGGGAGGATTGTGGTTACAATGATATCAGTATACAGCAGAGGTGTGAGGCAGTGAAGAAACATGTTCAGGTGAATTAAGTTTTAAAGTTTAGTTTTCAGCGATCTTTGGCACCTTTGGTTTTCAAGTTTAATAATGGTGTTTTGTTATGTTTATACTTTACACCATACATGAAATAGTGAAGGATGTCCAGAAATTTGTAGGTTTTGAGAAAAATAAAACACTGAAATAGAGGTGACCACAGAAAGTTTCTGTCAGTAATTTGCATTTGCCCTCCTTTCTTGGCATGACATATCTGACTGATACTTGAGTTCAGCGTGTACACAGGTTAGTGTCTCTCTGGAGTTACTGACGTTGCAGTGATCAAGTGTATGTATAAGTTGGCCACTTGCCCACTACACCAATATGTGGCATTTCTTATGTAACTCCACGAGAAGAGGTTGTTGGTCCACAAACCTAGTTACACACATTTTGAATTTTGTTCCAGTGGCACTGAATAGGTCTGACAAATACTGTGTAGAAGTAGGATTTTCATTAACAATTTGTCATTAACATTTCTCTGCACATTTAATTTTTATTTCCTAAGGCTCTTCTGGTTGGGATTGTTTTCAGACTCTCTTTGATGAAATGCTTGAAGAGGAGCAAGGAAACAAGATTGTATTTATAAGGAAGATAGAACAGTATTTACAGGAGTTGTCAGAATTGAGTAAGGTAATATCATCAATAACTGTAAAAATATCATTGGATAATATAATGATTATAATAATGCCAGTATATTTTATTTATCTCAAACAAAAAAAACCAGGATTTGGTAAAAAGGACAAACAGAATAGTTATTTTCTGGCTGGAACAGAGCCTGGAAGTTTTATGGAGAAATATTCTATTGTGTTGCCACAAGTACGAGTGGGTGCTAATAAGTCCTTAGCCTGACCAGGAAGGAAACAAACTACAGCGACCAAACTTGGGATTTATTCAACATACTCCCCACGAAGCTCAATTCACTTCTTAGCCCGTTGCTCTAACTTTTGCAAGCCACTCAAAAAAAATTCGGAAAGTTGTCTGTCCAACCAGGTCTCCACGGCAGCAATGACCTCTGTGTTGGACAAAAAATGGCGACCTTTCAATTGTTTTTTCAGTCCAGGGAACAGGTGGTAGTCTGATGGGGCCAGATCCAGAGAATATGGTGGTTGATTAATAGAATGGAAGCCCAGGTAGGCCAGTTTCTTCTGGGTTGCAAGTGCCCATTGAGCCGGGGCAATCGGGCAAGAACAAGACTTCCTTGGTGACTTTCCCACGGCATTTTTCCTTCAAAATGTCCTTCAATTGCACCGGCAGAGATGAGTAATACTCCGCATTGATGGTTTGGCCCTTTGGAGGATAATCAGTGAGGAGGAGGCCGTCTTAATCTCAAAAAATCGAGGCAAGAACTTTTCCAGCTGATTTTTGCACTCAGAACTTTATGGGGTGGGGTGAGCCATTATGCTGCCACTCCATTGATTGTTGCTTTGTCTCCGGGTCATAGTGATATAACGAGGTTTCGTCCATGGTCACCAGTTGCGACAGGAAATCATTTGGATTTCACCGAAAAAATTCCAAAAGTTGCTCAGATGACTGGTACCATTGACATTTTTGATCTGTTTTCAGGCATTTCGGGACCCACTTTGCAGAGAGCTTCTGCATGTCCATTCTTCATGAATGATGGACCAAACCCACTCACATGAAATACCCAGTTGTTCAGCTATTGATTTAGCTGAAATCAGGTGGTCTTCCAAGATTAGCTCATGAATTTGATCAATAATCTCTGGGGTGGTCACTGTTTTGGGTTGTCCGGGACGAGGTGCATCACAGGTGGAAAAATCACCACATTTAAACTGGGCCACCCAGTGTTTGATAAATATTTCTGTCAGAATGGTGTGAATTTCCTTTGGTGCCTTGCCTTGCAACAACAACAACAACAACAACAAAAACTTGATGATAGCTCACGTCTCCATGTTGGAATTGTGCGCGTCACCTGACATACTTCCTTTTGGCCTCTATAACAAGAAAAGACTTGCAATTCAGCACATGAACAGACCCCTCTTTCCAATGACACTATCGATTCCATCCTACGACATCGAGAAGTAGGTCGGGCTAAGGACTTAACAGCACCCCCTTGTACATGAAAAATTAGTCCCACACTGTCTGTTTGATGAGCTCCATGTATCCTTTCTCAGTTGAATGTGATTTATGTATGTGACTCTGTGTGTATGATACGTATTCTCCTCGAAGACATGCCACTTTTTTGGCAAATGCACTGACTAATAATGATATTTTGTATATTTAGGCTCTGAGTGTGGAAATGCCAGACAGTGACTATGAGAATGTGTCATTGTGTGATGTTGAACGTACACTGAGACAGAAGATGGAAGAATTCCGCAATATTAAAGATTTACGCCTAAAAAGATTGGCAGAACTAAAAAGCAAAGTAAGCAATGGTTATGCAAAGTGAGAAACAGCAACATTTCTTGTTATTTTATCATAGTTGTTGATGTGACATACTGTTTGGACAGAGTTCTAGCATACCAAAGATTTATTTTTATGGAACATGAAGGTTTCAGATTACCAAAACAGAATCATGCCGTTGGATCTTGTACAATCCCTCGTTTATCTTCATTATCTCTTTTTCTGAGATCTGTTTTAATAGTGCAATCACACATTTGTCCAAGTCTCCCAGTCCGTCATTATGAGGTTTCATAACCAAGCGTTGTATCATTAATTGTTTTTGTTTATGCATTTTATCACTAATTATGGTAACCAGTTTGTAGAACTGCCTTTAGCATGAGGATATCTTACAAACTGAATGACCTATGGGAGAAGCCTGTGGTACTTTTTTCATGACAGTGCACAGTGGTACAACATTCTGGCACCTTTATTGATGGCGGCACACTGGATGAATATTATAAATTCAGAACACGGAAAATCGATCATATTTTTTGTTTTTACTCCATCAGTATTAGCACCACATGCAGCATTAATGTTAACATATCTGTTATTTTATTGTATTTTATTTGTGTATTTAAATTTTTAATAGAAAAACAAGGAGCACTTTCAATTTTACGTGCCTTCAAGGAGTGAAACTGATGTAGACAATAGTGTGTAAAATGTTGTCACTGTGAGCAGTTTAAGTCAATTTCTCAAATTGTGTTGACAGGAAGACCTCCTTTGTAATGATCTGGGAATTCAACCACAAGCAGATTTTGCAAATCAAGTACCCAGTGAACAACAACTCAATGATTTTGAAGTATATGTTAAGGAGAAGAGTGATGAAAAGGTGAGACACCTTTGGCTTAGCTTTATAATGTTGTTGATGATAATTAGCTACAAAATAATGGGCATTTATGGAAAATGAGAAATTCATGACATAAATCTCATTTAGTGTTACAGAATTAATTATTTTTTGACCTGTAATGTACAGTCTTTCTTATTTGTTTCTAGCATATATTGAATTTTAAAAATTCTTTGTTATAAACTAAAATATTCTGTCTCTGTTTTCAGGAGCGTTTGATGCAGGTGTATCAGAAATCAAAGTCTGCAATCATTGCTATTGTAACTGAACTTAAAGTTGTACCAACACTGGAATTTGAAAAGCTTGTTATGTGTGAAGAGGACACAGCTTTCAAACCAACGAAAGAGAACATGAATGCACTAAGAGTATGTGATTTTACTGTTTCTGTACTCATATGTGTGGTGGTTAATTTGAGAACTTTGTTTCTTTGGCTCCTATTTTTAATTTAAAATTATTTACATAAATTCAAGGCACCAGATAGCATGGGTAACTAAATTTTGTACTACACTGCTGCCTAACACTTTCAGCGTAGGTTAAGTTTTTATTCTGACACATAATTGTGTATCTCTTCATATGCGCCAAGCAGGAAGTCTCATATAACAGTAAGTTTCACAGGTCACACCTCAGTTGTGGATTCTCAGTACGGAACTTTCTTCATGTCACCCTTTTGGGACCTAGATTTGGATGTGGCTCCTAGGCTTTTGAAAAATTTATGGACTCATGTTTTAGACCTTCCTAAATATATATTTTGCACGAGTATAAAGTCACTTTGCATCTCCTTGTATGCAAGACATAATGGCTTCAGTGTGATATGTGTTATAGGTTCTTTATAATCCATTATCATTGACAGTCTATATAGGTATAATATTAAAGTGAAGATTATAACACACATAAAATAGGCAATACTAGAGATGATAGGGTTGTATACATTTGTGAGTATTCCTTTGCATGTTTGCAGAAATAGGCATTCAATTTTCCATTCAAATGTGAATCATCCTGTATTGCTGTTTGTCAGGCATACTTCCTGAGTGAACACACTATTCTATTCTGTATCGATACTCACTCACATATGGCCCTTTATATTTATCTCCCTGATAATGACTCTACATGAGCCAAAACATGCTGGAAATGTAAAACAACAGGTTGTATATAATGTGTAAGGGTATTTAGTCAGATTATAAAAAATAGTAACATAATATTTATTTATTTTTTTTAAACATAATATATGGACAATGTGAAAAAAATGAAGACTATGCTTACAGTTTCTTTTGTGATATATAAAACCTTAATAGTGTTAACTGTTTATCACAAGTATTGGCCCCTCCTTTCTACAAATTGAAAAGTCTTTGGGTGTTGTATGATTGGGTATAATTCCAAAGTAGGTAATACTGTATAATTATGTCATTATGCATGAGAAATGTTTCTGGTGTTATTCCATTACAGAAATAGAAGTCATGTGAAATTCCATACTACTCTCTTCATATGACATGTTGTGGTCATACCATTCGACCATCATCAGGTAGAGGATACAAAATACATAAATAGAAAAGTTTGCTATAGAAGAGGCCTCATGTTCACAACCTGATAAAATACTTTAAATACTGTTCCTATTAGAGGAATAATAAAATGTAAAATATTCTATAAAATTTGCAACAAAATCCCAAGTATCATAAAGATGAAGTTTAAAGAGTTTCCAATATACTATACGTCTACGTATGGCGATATGAAACATGCAGTTGGCTTTATTGATGTGACCTTGATTAGCAGCGTGATACCATAAAAAATATAAAATCAATTTATAAATATACAAGAGTTGTTAAATGTTGTACATTATCACAGTACACATTGTGTGTGGTGTAAGCTTTTCTTGCTTTCTTTTCTATGTCACATTAATTCCCATGGATGACTATTCAAACCTATTGAACATCCTGTGTTGCTAGTGGAAGTTATTGGATGTTGACTGCTTGGAAACTGTTTTGTGCTATCATCCAAAAAGAAGTTGACATATAATAATAAACAAATGTATTGTGTTGGGTTGTTATGCTTGTGTGGATTAGTTTGCTAATAATTAACTAGCAAACAGGATGATGTTACCCAAATTCATGTAAACAGCATTTTTGGCATAGAGACATGTGGCAACTTTGACTTGTAACAGCTGGTACACTGCATTGTTAAAGTGTTGTAATATATGACATTTACTAAGAGATAATACGTTATTTTCAAGATGTGTAAAGGGAACATGTTTTTACTTTAGTCAGTGCTTTGTGGGTGAACAGTTGGTGGTTGTTTATACAGAAAATCTAACAATTTAATTCATAGGTGACCTATAAAACCAACAGGAGACAAGGAAACTAATCTAAGAAACTATTTCAATGAAACAGAGTTCTTAAAAAAATATGTATCATTTGACACCATTTTCTCAAACAGTGTTGTGCAGAATATTCCCTGCATCATATAATGCAACCTTGCTCAGCTTCTGTTAGCTGAAGTGTGCAGCAACATGTTTCAAAAACTGAGATTGTAGAGGCACTCATTCAGCAAATTTCCTGCCATTTTTGAACCCAAGGTTTTTTCACTGCTTTTGCAGCAAACTAGCACCTCAAAATCACTAGATAAATAACTTTCCAAAGTTTTGTCATTTCCTACTTCAACATTTTTGTAAACATATGATCTGGAGATGTGTGTTCAAGAATGCTGAAGTCATTTGAAGATTCCAGTGCAGAATACTAAATAAGAGGAGGGCAGGTATGTTGTGACACTGAAGAAATTAGAAATTGGGATGGTGCAGTTATTTATAATGATCATGATAACCATCATTCTAAAATGATGTTTCTGCCACAGTGGGTCTTATGGCAAAGACTCCATTTTCCTGTACAATGTTGTCTCATGTCTATATCCAACACATTCATGTTCTGGTTGATTGCCATAATAATGTTCCTGTACAGGTAGTCACAAATTCTGAAATTCATCCTTTTGTTCTTTTTAATCAGTTGCAAGTTAGCAAGTTGATGCTGCTTTGTTACTAACATTATGGTGCTTTTTAATCTTCCTGGTTTGAACGAAATTTGGAGGGGGGGGTTGCAAAATGTGTATGCCATTCTTCTGAGTAATGAGGGTTGGCTACTCCTGTCTGTGTTACAGCAATTACATCAGAGATTGGAACATCAACTAGAAGATACTAA
>Ga0209755_10002215_pt1 | contig 27178 bp, 30 predicted proteins | sample TergutCo191P1_FD_187301 | JGI IMG/M metagenome (GOLD analysis project Ga0209755, IMG submission 187301) | Cornitermes sp. P1 segment gut microbial communities from Petit-Saut dam, French Guiana - Co191P1 (SPAdes) (version 2) | ecosystem: Host-associated > Arthropoda: Insects > Digestive system...
AAAAACTATCTTGTGGGAGCTGGAAAAGAGGCGGTGGATAGCAGTTATTATTGCAATGAGAAGAAATGAGGTTGCTCAAACTTCATGGCTTTTGCCGCCTTTTTTCTAAATTTCACCTAATGCCAACCCTATTCCTAATCCTCCTCCTCACCGTTGCAACTTACGCACAAACTTCGTTGCTTTTTGCAATGGCTCGTATTAGTGTGAGAAGAATGGCTATGTAGTGGGGCATTGCGTTCATTTCGCTCCTGCTTTTGATTTAATTTTTGCCTCAAAATCGGTCATTACTTTTATAAATTCGTCCCAGTTGTGGGGATAGCTATCTTGACCATTATAAAAATTAAAGTTGTAATCTGAACGATGGATTTCTAAATTCCAGCTTTTCTTAAAATCTGAAATATTTTCTTTTTCGCTTGGCTTTCCATAATAATGTCTTTTCCATTCGTTGATGTTACACTTGTGCAATGCATTAACAAAATCAAGCCATTCTAAAATATCAAGCTTAAGCACTATTGCTGGCAAATCGGCAGTTAAATCGGAAGGTCTATACTCTACTAATATGCCAGTTGCTGTTTTAGTTGCTAAGATATAAAAATCACAGTATCCACTTTCATTACAGTAGGAAAAATATATATTCATTATAGAAAGTTCAAAATCATTCATTGGCTTCCCAAATCTTTTTGCATATTCTGTTTTAAGATTGTTATCTAGCTTGGCGATTCTGTCTCTTTCTATTTTAGCTTTTGCGCTATCAATCTTTTTCTCAAATTCAAGCCAAATTGAGTCTCGTTCAAAATGAAATTTAAGAGTGTCAAAAGATTGTATTTCCAATCCAAACAAAAATCCTACTCTCCAAGGTCCATCTCCTATTCTACCGCTAGATTTCATATTTCTTATGTCAAATTTGCGTAACATGTTCACAAAATCAAGCCATTCTAAAATATCAAGTTCTATCTCTTGTTCTTTACTGGTATGATAATCTTCAAACCTTGCAAATGCACCGGTTGAAGTTCGTGTCATTGACATTATAGGAATATGTTTTGGAGGAATGATATAATCTTCAATTTTATAATAATCTACTTTCTTTGTCAAAAATTCAAAATCGCTTATGGGTTCCCCAAACATCTTTTCATATTCTGTTTTTAATTTAGCTTCAAATTCTGCTTCCGCTTTTTTCTGAGCAAGCAGTTTGGCTTCTGCGCTTTCATTGCAACTTAGCAACAACGGCAATGCAAATAGAATGGCTATGTAGCGGGGCATTTGGGTTAATATAGCTAAATTGACTTAGCCAAGATTTCTTTTTTTGCTTGCGTCCAAGACTTTTTAATTAGCATGTCAGGCATAATGTCTGTTTCGGCATCGTCAAAATATGTTAAGCTCTTGAGAGCCATGAAAATAGAGCCATCATTGTATTTTGAGGAATAAAAATCTAAAATTTCTTTTAAGGAAAATCTTTGCAATAAAAAAGCTATGTCTATAAAATCCTTTTTCGTGCCTCTGCCTATAATGGCTGATATTTTCATAGCTGCGATGTCCTTTATGCTCGCCAAAATAATTCCGTCTTCAACAACAGCATCTTCTAGCCAAGGATATTTATAATTCACAAAATCAACCTTGATGCCATTCACAGAATAAATGTGTATATTTTTTGATTCCGATAATACTATAAGCTCCGCAAATTCTTTTATTTCATCTATAAGTTCTTGAATATCAAAATTTAATTCGCCAAAAAAATCAAGATCTATGGATTTTCTGTGCCCAATTTGTAACGCCAAAGCCGTTCCGCCAACCAGACGAGCCTTGCCAAGCAATTGCGATTTCTGCAACTTTTTCAGGAGTTCCAGTGTGCCTGATTCAATCGTTGATAATTGTAGCATTGAAATTTCTCTCTAGGTGTTTTTGAAATTGCAGATAGATACGATAAAGCTCTGGGTTCAAGTTCCCTGAATTTTTTTGCAATATCCACAATTTTTTTCAAACCATAATACTCTTTTATAAAAAGCCAATCTCTCATTAACCCGTATTCCAAAACTCTCTTTATTATAAATTGCGGATGTTTTTCCAAATTCACTTTCTCCTTTGGAACATCCCAAAAGAGGTGAGCGGAGAAATTGCCTGAAAGCATTTTTTTGAGCATAAAGAGGAATATAGAAATCTGACAGCCTCAATTGGCATTTTGCAAAACCTAACGCAAATACGGGTAACCGTTGTTGATTGTGCTATCCATGCCCCAAACACTCTCAAAATCCCAGTCTTCAAAAGTCTCTTTTCGCTTCATCTGCTCCGTTGTTTTGCCTTCGCCTTTGCCGGTATCGCTTTGCCCACTTATTTGCATATCGTAATAGCTGTTGATGATCTCTCCTATTTCGTAAATCCCACCAGTCAGCCCACCAACACATTTTATCCCTTTCACTATAGAAGTAGAATAAGTATTAATTATCTTTGTGTTGCGGTAGCTATCATATTCCGCTTTACCACCAGCATAACCTATAATACCTCCGATACAATCATCATTACCGGTTACTATACCCATGGAATAGCTGTCAGTTATTGTGCCGCCTAAACTTGATCCCACGAGTCCACCAACAACGCCTGTTCCGGTAACTTTGGCAATAGAATAGCTGTTAGTTATTACTGTTCTTACATTGAAAAGTCTTCCAACAAGCCCACCGACAGCACCATTACCAATTACAGCGCCTGTAGAGTAGCTGTTACTTATCTTGCTCCCTTCTGCCAATCCAACAAGCCCACCAACATTGTTTACTCCAGTCACTAAGGCTGCGGAATGGCAATTGTCCACAGAACCTTCAATTTTTCCTACAAGACCGCCTACTTTGAACCTGCCTTTGATATATGAAGCGACGATTCCAATATTTCTTAGCTCTCCATGGAAATCTACAATCCCGAATAAACCTTGGAAGGTTTCTTCAGAATTTATATATATTCCGCTAACAAGGAAATCATTGCCATCAAATGTTCCTATAAACTTGAAATCACTTGGTTCCAGCCTTAGTGCCCGTCTAATAGATTTAGGTATAAAAGCATCAATAAGAGCGGATGAAATATGATGATTGTTAAAAATATAATCATTTTTTTCAATGTATTTTCCTATTGGCTTCCATTTGTTTTTAGGTGGTTTTGTTGCCCAGTTTTGCCAGTTTGCAGTGTCGTTGAGCATAATGTTTGCGCCAAGATTAATTGTTTTGCCTTTAAAATCATTGCCGTCATTTACCAGCTTTGCAAGCCCGGCAAGCTGCTCTGCCGTTGTGATTGTAAACTCTGTAGCAGATGTGTCTGCGGTTGTGTACCAAGACGTATCTGCTTTGCCATTCCAAATTGGAGACTTAGGCGTTTTGGTGCAGCTTGCTATTTGGAGCAGAGTTAGCAAGATGAGCAGATGGATGTAGCGTGGCATTTGGGTTAATATAGCAATTTTCTATTTTACATAAGTATGCAACTTTTTCACGCTTCAAATTTGGAAGTAAAGATTCCTAGAATAATCAATCGCTTCAAAACGCTTGATTTCGGAACTGGCTTTTATACAACTTCAAACAAAGAACAAGCAGAAGGCTTTGCCATAAAGGTGTACAACAGGAGAAAAAAAGAAGGAGCTCCTATTATAAGCATCTATGAATTTAACGAAAAAATTTCGGAGCTAAATGTATTGAATTTTGATTCGCCGTCGGAAAAATGGCTGGATTTTGTGGTTTATAATAGAAAGTTTGGCAGAAAAGAAGATTATGATTTGATAATAGGACCGGTTGCAAATGATGATGTTTTTTCGGTAATTGCGCTTTATGAAAGCGGAAATTTGACAAAAGAAGATACAATAAAAAGATTTAAAATAAAAAACTTGTATAATCAGTATCTTTTTTGCAATGAAAAAGCATTATCTAATTTAACCTTTACTGAATCTTACAAACTGGAGTGCAAATGAACGACGACAAACTCGCTGTGCTTTTGGGAACTTGCATAATTCCATCCATTGTAAAGGAACTTAAAATACCTGATGGCGAACAAGTTGAATTTTTGAATAAATTTTACAAATCATCGCTTTATGAGCTTTTAATTCAAGAAGAAACAGCCCTTTGGCACTTGAGCCCAACAACACTTGCGGAAATTTACAAATACGAGCAGGAAACAGGAATTTTGGAATTACCGGAGGAGTTATGAGCAAAGAAAATGAATTTCTTATTTTTGCGGTTGAATATTATCGCAGCAAGAAAAAAATGACAGGCATGCAAATTGCAGAACTTTTCTCAAAATACAATATCTATCAAATGATAAAAGACAACTACTTTCTGTATCACATAGAATCCCCGGATAATTTCGTGGCAGAAATTGATGATTGTGTTGCTTAGACTTTGGCAAAATATTATCATGGCTTAAAAATATAGCAATTTTCTAAATTACGCCTAATGCCAACTCCACTTCTAATTCTCCTCCTCACCGTTGCAACTTATGCACAGACTTTGCTCAGCAATGAGCAGGCTGCGGACGAGCCAACAACAGCCATGTTGAAGGCGTTGGAGGAGGAGGAGTGCGGTGAGGCGATGCGTATGTTTGCCGAGGCTGGCGGCGATGTAAACGCTATGAGCGAAAAAGGCACCCCGCTTATAATTGCGGTGTCTGCGAAGCATAGTTACAACGACTACTATTGTGGTTTTTTGAGAATAAAGACGCTGCTTGAATTGGGAGCAGACCCGAAGCAAAAAGGTTTCGACGGTGAAAACCTTCTTCTTCTTTATATGGATCGAGACAGCAGATACTATCTCTATCGCCTATATCCGCCAATAGTCAAGCTGCTTTTAGACGCAGGAGTGAACCCCGCTGAAAAAGACAGCAAAGGCAGATCGGCTCTGTGGCTGGCGTTAAAGTCTTCTCCAAGTAGAATCAACAGCAAGATGAGCGAGGAGGAAAAAGAGGTACAAAACATAATCATCGAAGCTGTAAAAAAAACTGGGGACGAAACGGCAAATAATTTGTTACGAGAAGCACTCGCCCAAAATCGTCGTGAAATGCTGCTCAACTATTTGCCTCTGCTGCTTGCTTTCGTTTATATAGGTTTTTCCGTATTAGCCAGAGAGAAAATCTATCGCAGTAATCCGAATAGTAATTGGGTTACTAAGGTGAACGCTGTCGGTATAGCCCTTGCCATCGGAGTGGGTGCACTCTCTTTGACTGCTTTACTTACTTTCCCCGAACTGGGGATAGTACCTTTTGTGTCGATTGCCGTCTTTGTGGTGTCTGGTTTGTTCTTGGTGATCATTAGCCGCACATTTAATAAAAACGGCTACTTGTACTATGGTTCATCGCTGCTTGCGACTACGCTATTATTGGCATGGTGGTTGGTAATCTGGCAGCGTTAATATAGCAAATTTTCTATATTACTCCAATGCGCAAAGAATTCAACATAACCGGGCCTTGCAACCAAAACAAGCATTATATGCTTGACCCGCTTCGCAATATTGGTAAAGAATTAACGGATTTGATAGACCGAGAAAACTATTTCGTTATGCATGCTGCGAGGCAGAGCGGAAAAACAACATTGTTAAAGGAGCTTACTCGCAAAATAAATTCTGAGGGCAAGTATTATGCTTTGTATTGTTCTTTGGAAGCAATACAAGATTTTAAAGAGCCGGAAAGGGGAATCCCAAAAATAGTCGAAAAAATAGGAGATTATATAGAAGATCAATGCTTGCCCAAAGGTTTTGCCAAAGATGCCGACTACAGCAAAATATCCGGCGTAATACACAGAAGCCTTGTTTCTTATTGCCGCTCGCTTGACAAGCCTTTGGTTATATTTTTCGATGAAGCTGATTGCCTCAGCGAAGGAACGCTAATCACTTTTCTAAGGCAGTTGCGAGAAGGTTTTGTGTCAAGGGAGATGACACCATTTGTGCATTCTCTTGCCCTCGTTGGAATGCGCAACATTAGGGACTACAAAGCGAGAGTTCGCCCGGACAAAGAAACGCTCGGAAGCGCTAGTCCCTTCAACATTGTGAAAGAAACATTGACTTTAAGCAATTTTACCAAGCAGGAAATTACCAAGCTTTATTCCCAGCACACAAAGCTGACAAAACAAGTATTCAAGAAAGATGCAATAGAATATGTCTTTGAGCAAACGCAGGGCCAGCCCTGGCTTGTAAATGCCGTAGCTTGCGAGTGCGTTGAAAAAATATGCAAATTCAAGTACTCCATTCCTATAACCAAAGAAATGGCACAGCAAGCCATTCACAACATAATTCTGCGAAGAGGAACGCATCTTGATTCGCTTATGGAGCGGCTTAAAGAAAAACGGGTTCAGAAAATTATAGAACCGCTGATTTTGGGCGACAACCTTGCAGTGAACAGAATTTCCGATGATTATCTCTACACTAGGGATTTAGGCTTGATTAGAGAGACAGGCAAGGGCGTAGTTGAACCAGCGAACAGGATTTACTCAGAAATAATGATTAGATACCTCAATTACACTTTGCAGGAAAACTTCAAGACCGAAATGCCTAATGCCAATTTGCCCAAATACATAAAAGCAGGCAAAATAGACATTAACACACTGCTTAAAGAGTTTCAGGATTTTTGGCGCGAGAACAGCGAGATATGGGTAAAAAAGTATAAGAAAAACCTTTATCAGTATGACGAAGCCGCTCCTCATTTGGTTATACAGGCTTTTTTGCAGCGTGTGATAAACGGCGGCGGCGACATTAGCCGAGAAATGGCTTTGGGCATGAACCGTTGCGATATTTGCATTAAGTGGAAAGAGCAGCAATACCCTATAGAGCTTAAGCTATACGAAAGCAGCAAGACTGCAGAAAATTCTTTGAAGCAGATTTTGAAATATATGGAAAGAGTACGTTCCAAGGAAGGTTGGGTGGTTATTTTTGACCGCACTCCAAGAAAAAGCTGGGACAAGAAACTTTATGTGAAAGAGTTTAAGAAAGCCGGAAAGAAGGTGACGGTTTTTGGGTGTTGAGATTAATCAGCGGGTTTCGTCATAGTTTTGCAAACAACGAATGCTGGACTTCAAACTCTTGTCGGAGCATCCTCTGCCTATGTCACTATCCCAGTTCATGCTCTGGTAGCAAACGCCGCCACTACGCTTACTGCTACTCCACCAGTAGCCACGTTCGCCAATATAGTAGAAATCCGATTGGCCTCGCCCACCCGGCAGAGCCGAAAACCCATATTCGTCCGTACCATTGCCAGAGCTGCCTCGCCACTCATTCCAGCCGCTCTTTGCTTTCAATTTCGTTCCAGCTAAGCGTTTTTCATCCATAGCCGTAATTAAAATATCCCAATCATTATTATTTGGTAAACGCCAACCTTCGGGGCAAATTTTAAGCGCAGTTTCCAAATTATACAGCCTTCCATATTTTTCGCAATTTTTCGGCTTATTTTCATAGCATGCACTCCCTTCCGCATTGTAATTCAAATTCTCCGCCATCCATGTTTGTCTCCATATTCTTACAGTTTTATATTTTTTGCCATCACGAGCGTCATGTAATGGCGGCGGAGGCTGGGCGTGGGTTTCATTTGGCAGGCGAGCTTCGCCATTGCCCTGCAAGCAACGAATGCTGTACAGAAAACTCTTATCGTAGCGGTTGTGAGCGGCGTCCTTGCGTTCGTAGTACATGTTCAAGTAGTAGGCGTAGTTGCTACTGCTCTCGCTGCTAGTCCACCAGTAACCGGAACGGCCCATCTCGTCGAAATTTCTATCATAGTTGCGCGAATATTTACGAGTAGCTGCTTTCGTTTTTTCCGAATGTCCAAAACCGCCAGGCAGGGCCGAAAATCTGTATTCGTCCATGCCATTGCCAGAAGAGCCGCTTTGCCTTTCTTTCCAACCCTTCTTTGCTTTTAACTTTTCCCCTGTTGTTTCTGCTCCGCCAACTGCTTTCATCAAAGCATCCCATTCCTCTTTACTCGGCAAACGCCAACCTTCCGGGCAAGCTTGCATAGCCGTTTCCCAATTATACAGCTTGCCATATTTTTCGCAATTTTCCGCTTTATTATCATAGCACTTGCTATCTTCTGCATTGTAATTCAAATTCTCCGCCATCCAGACCTGCGTTCCTATTTTTGTAGTCTTATATTTTTTGCCGTCACGAGTGTCTCGCAATGGAGGCTGGGCACGGGTTTCCGGCTTCACTGCCTCGTCATCTTTTTTTTCTCTTGCATAACTAATGGGAGACAAGTCCACAATATACTGAAATAAAACCTTCATTTCTTTTGGCATGGATGAATATTTTGGGTCTGAAAATTCAAGAGGGCTGTTTTGGCCTTCATATTTATAATGAACCTGATTATCAATTTCTAATATGCAAGTCCGGCCGACCAGCGCAATTTCGGAGGGGAATTCATATTTAGGGTTCAAAGCAGAAACCATCTTTTTAATTTCCGCTTGTTGCTCGTCCGTAAGCTTGCCTCTATATTCCTCGTTCGAAAAAAAATGTCGCCTAGTGACGATTATGCTATCGTTAACTATATTGATGGAATATGGATACAGTAAAGTCCTAATTACATTGCCGTCAATAGTGTCTATAGCTTCTGTTTTCCTATGGCCGATAAAGTTCAAAGACAGATTCAAAGGCTTGTCTATGCTGTCTGTCTTTTTTATTTCCGGCTCCTTGGCTTTGCAAGTGAGTATGCAAAAGCAGCATGAGATGCTGAGGAGTAGAAGAACTGCAATTTTGTTTACGTAGCGTGGCATTTGGGTTAATATAGCAATTTACTTTGCTCCCAAACTTTCCATTGTTTCCACGAACTCATTCCAATTCTCAGGATACGCATTGCTTCCATAAAATTTTAAAAAATTAAGTTTATTATCTTCGTCTAAAAAAAAGATGTTCACCCACCACTGCGTTCCGTCAAGAACATGCCTCTTGACATATCTTTTTTCCCATTTACCAATAAGCTTGTAAAAAGAATTTACAAAATCCAGCCATTCTACCATGTCAATATTTGTTTCTGGCTGCTCATTCATGCCCTTTACAATCGCACCAGTTGCAGTTCTCATAATTGATATGCTATATCTGGTAACGCTAATACTACCTCCGCCAATACGAAAATATACATTTAAGGTTGAAAGTTCCAAATCGCTTATCTCTTTTCCAAATCTTTTTTTATATTCCGTTTTTAGTTTTATTTTTAACTCGGCATCTTCTTCTCTTGTGATATATGGCATGCCTATTTCAAGAGATCTTTGTAAACTTTCAAGATACTCTCCATCCGAACAATGACATTCGGGAGGTTGTTTTTTGAACCGCATTTCATATTCCGCCATAGCTTTGCCTATTTCATAGGGAATTCCGTGGTTATAGGGAATACCGTCTTCATAATGAGTTATGCTTGAATAATCTGGATATGGTATATTCGTTTTAAGTGCTTTTTTTAAACGCATTAAACGCTCTTCATCTGAGCATATCCACCACCAAGGAATTGATCTGCTAAATTTTTTCTCATACTCGTCCTCGATATTTTGCAATTCGTTTTCAGAGATAATTTTTCCATTTTTAATATTATGCAACTCGTTTATTTGCTTTTCAATGGAAGCGTTTTTTGTTTTTTCTGCCCTTTCCAAAATCAGCAGATATTCCAATTCCGAGCATTGCTTGCAGGCTGGAAGCGATTTTTTGAACAACTTTTTATATCTTTCCGCAGCCCAAATTAAGTCATATTCCATTTCATTTGCTATTTCCCCAGACAGCCTAATTTTTTTTAGCTTCAATGTCGCTATTTCTGATTCTTCATCCAACTCGTCTGTTTTTTCCTCATTTTGCTCAATTTCTTGATAGCCTACATAAAGCAATGCTGCCACAAGCAAGCAAGCCATTGCCAATACAGGAATTTTGTTTACGTAGCGTGGCATTTTGGTTAATATAGCAATTTTCTATATTTTAATAATGGATAAAAAAGCGATTCTTTACTTTGTTGCCTGCATTGCGGATTTTGCTGAGAAATATAAAACCAGCATTAAAGATGCTTTTTTGTATTTGAAAAAGTATAACGGCTTGCAGTTTCTAATGGAAAATTATGAAATTGAGCATACATTGTCAAAAGAAGACACTTTGGAAGCCTTGTCTCATATTGCTCACAAGAACGGCGGGCATCTTGTATGATTTTATTTCACGGCTCAAATTTGGAAATTGACCGAGTAGATTTAAATATTTGCAAACCTTATAAAGATTTTGGAAAGGGATTTTATACTACAGAGCTGGAAGAGCAAGCAAGGAATATGGCAAAACGAACGGTTCGGCTTTTTGGCGGAAATCCTTGCGTAACAAAATTTTCGCTTGAAGACAATGAACTTGAAAATTGCAATATCCAAAAGAAAACATTTGATACTCCAACGGATGAGTGGGCTTTATTTATTATAAATAATCGTAACAGAAATTTTACCGATGTCGCTAGTTCTGAGTGCAATTTGGACAATAAGTATGGAATTGTTAGCGGCCCTGTGGCAAATGACGATATTAGGCTGCTTTTTGACTTGTTCGAGGATAAAATTATAACCATAGAAGAGTTGAGAAAAAGGTTAGAATATAAAAAACTTACAAACCAGATTTCTTTTCATACAGATAATGCAGTGAAGTTATTGAAAAAGATTGGGGCATATAATTTATGAATAAAACGCAAAAACATTTAATAGAATACGTAATAAGAGATGTAGTTTGTTTTATTTCGAATGAAGAGAGTTTGCCTATTGACATTGCAATGGAAAAGTTTTTTAATTCTCAGGTTTTTGAAAAATTGCAAGACTTGGAAAGTGGCTTATATACAGAAAGTGCTTCGTATGTTTATGAGTTGTATAAAACTTGGGTTTAGTATTTTCCATATCTTTTGCTATGCCCCCCCCCCCCCCCCCCCCCCCCCCCCCCCCCTCCTCCTCACCGCTGTAATGATTATTGCAATAAAAGAATTATGTATAACAGCTGCCGATTCTTCCATTGCAGTAAATTTTGATAATAAATGGGTAAAAAAGAAAAATAAAAAATAAGCAAAAACAAAAAATAAGTAGAAAAAAATACTTGCAGCTAAAACATCTTTGTTATAAGAACATCTTATGCATGCAGAAGATATATCGTCCTTGAATTCATACATGCTAATATACGCTTGCAAAGCACATAAAGCACACCCCATAAAATGTATAAATATTATTTTTATCGCATTAAATATTTTTTCGCTCATTTTACTATTCTCGGTTTTTTAGTATTAAGCGCACTACCACTTCCGCCACATTTGCTGTAGCACAGTGCGGCATGCAAAAGAAATCATCCTCAAGACCTTTGCATTTTTTCATCTTCTCAAAACCTCTTTCAGCTTTTCATAATGTTTTTTGCTCAAACCGCTTGCATTCACGTAACGCCAATTGCTTAGGTTACAATCGCCGGCAGGAAATGCTCCGCTATGCATCAGAATGCCATGCTTTTCTGATAAACCTTCCAGCTTGGTTAAACATCTGGGCTTGATTCTGTCTATGCGATGACCTTTTTTATTGCAAAAAATATCTTTGCGATCAACTCCATAGTCACACTCTATTTTATAAAAAGGATCCAGAAAATCTTTTGTAGAGCAAAATTTGCTGTTGCAGCGGTCGGTAGAATCTTCATTTTTAAACTTCAGAGGTTTAGCCGTTAAGAACAACTCTTCCCAAAATGCGCCGGACTCGTTGGAGAATGTAATCGTGTCACTTGGCGAATGTGCATTTTCTCGTTTGTAAAGCATTGTTGAATCGCTGTTTTTGCTTGCGAAAATATAGTATTCGCTTGAATCTATAAGGCCTTTGGGAACTTTCATAAACAAAGTGAAAAAATCTCCTCGCCAAATGTTGCAGTCATTGTAGAAGCATAAGCCTCCTTGCCTGTATTTTAGAATGTTTTCTGTTGGAGGCGTTGTGTCTATAGGCAGCGAATCGGGGCAGGAGTAGAACCTTATAGTCCATTCGGGCTTGCCATTCAAACTGTCGGCATTGAGATATTTGCCTACGCACAAACCGCCTTCCAGATGATAGCCGGAATGCACCGTTTCCTTTTCCTGTGCTTTTTCTTTGCAGGAGAATGCACAGAGTGTTATTAGTAATAGTGTTAGTATTCGCATTTTATGAACCTGCATTGTTAGGTGGTTTTACGATGTCTTTTAGTTTCTCATAGTGTTCTTTGCTCAGGCTGTCGATTTTTAAGTAGCGCCAGTTGCTCAAGTCGCAATCTCCGGCAGGGAATGCTCCACGATGCATTAGAATGTTGTGCTCTTCTGATAAATTTTCCAGCATAGTTAGACATCGTGGCTTGATTTTCATTCTGGGAAGTCCCATATCTTCTAAAGGACAATTAACATATTTGCTTTCAATTCCATAAATACACTTTATCTCATATAAAGGCACCAGAAAATCTTTCGTAGAGCAAAATTTGCTGTTGCATTGTTCTGTTGCATTCTCTTCTATCTTTAATGGTTTGGCAATTGAGAAAAATTCTTCCCAAAATTCATCATATTTTTTATAGAAGATTATGGTGTCTTTTACTTTTTCTATGTTTTTTTCAGGTATATATGTTGGAGTTTTTTTTATTTCTCCACTCAGATATTTACCTAATTTATCAAGATATTCCAACGCTTCTTTAGAAGGCTTCCACATTTGTCTCTTTGCATGCATGTAGAGCATTGTTGAATCGTTGTATTTACTGGCAAAAATATGGAAACTTTTATATTTATTTGAATCTATAAAGCCATCAGGCACGCTCATAAGTATAGTTAATGATTTTTCTGGATTGATATCACAATCATAATAGAGACACAAACCGCCTTGTTTATATTTCATAACATTTTCTGTAGGAGCTACAGTGTCTATCGGCAAAAAACCATAGCAAGAAATAATATAAAAACTTAACTCAAGACTTATGTCTTTTGCTCCATCATATATTAAATCTTTATAAATGCATAACCCACCGCCCAAATGAAAGCCTTCATTTACTTCAAGGCTGTCTCCATCAAATTTGTTCAGTTCAAATACAGATTCTTTTTCCTGAGCATTCTCCTTGCAGGCGTGTGTGCAAAAAAATATTAGGGGCAGAATTATTGCAAATTTTTTCTCTGCCCATAGCCATATTGGGGCATCTTCTCTTGATAACAGGTGTTTGGTGCTTGGCATTAGCAAGTAAAGTAGTAATTTTTGTTAGGCTGGTTTTGCGAGTTGAGCCTTTCACCACAACTCATACCCTTCTTCCGCTCCAGCACTTACTCTTACTTTTTCCATTATATTGCGAATCGCTTCCTTAAGTACATTTATATCCAAAGGATGTTTTTTTGCATTGCCTTTATATAAAGAAATCTCTTTGTCTAAAAAATTAATAGATAGAGTCCACCAAACATAGACAGATTCTTCAGAAGGGTTTAATTCATTGGTTAATTTGTATAAAATTTTTAAAAATTCTAGCCATTCTTCCATGCTTAACTCTGCTTCAAAATGCTTTGTTGTATTTACAAAAGAATAAGAGTATTTTACAAGCGCGCCCGTATTGGTTCTGGTAACTGACACGGCTTGTTCTTGAGGTCTGCCTAAGGAAGTGTATCTGACAGCCTTACGAGATGGTCCAAATGCATCACTGTATTTAAATTCCACGCTAGTTGTCATTTGCTCAAAATATTTCACAGCTTTTATGCAAAGTTCATCGTAATATTTCAAAAAATCATCTTTTTGAGAAATAATTTCAAGGTAATGGCTTTTCAATTCAGGATCATTTTTCATTATGTTGCACCATTTATACATTGCTCCATATTTATCTTTAAAAAGCGAATCAAGATAATCTTTGTAATCCTTGAAATTAGACAACGTTTTCGATTTTTCTTCTATTTGCATAGCGAGGGCAACATCCGAAGCATAATCTCTTTTGACACAACGGATTGAATAACCTTCTTTATCATAGTTTCCATCATACTTACTACATTCTTCAGAATAATTTACGCGTATCCTGTAAGAATTAGACAAAGTTGCATCTTCAATCACCCACCAATCGTTAGCATTGTGAGTTACCCACCAATTGCCACTGCCTCCAACCGACAAGAACTTGCCTCTGTAATCGCGACAGCCGCCAGGCAAAGCGGAAAAACCAAGGCTATCAGTGCCATTGCCAGATGTGCCATCTTCAAAATTGTTCCAGCCGGTTTCTGATTTTAATTTTTTAAATAGATCTCTATCTTCATCGTCAATTTTAAATATATTCATCAAATCTTGCCATTCATATTCATTTGGCAAGCGCCATCCGTTGGGGCAAACCTGCTTTGCTGCTTCCCAGTCGTATAAACGACCGTATTTTCTACAGTTGAAGTAATTGTAATTATTGCACCAAGAGTTCATAGAATCTTTGGCTTTGTAATTAAGGTTCTCTGCCATCCAGAGAAGCTCGCCTATTTTGACATACTTGTATGCTGTGCCGTCTCGTTCATCGCAGAAATGCGTATCGGGGTTGTATCTTCCGCATTTGTCACCGGAGCAGGAGCATAGCAACGGCAATGCAAACAGAATGGCTATGTAGCGGGGCATTTGGGTTAATATAGCAATTTTCTAATTTTTCTATATTTCTAATTATGTTCTCCTTTAAATTCCCCCTGATAACCATCGCATTGATATTTTTATTTGCTGCTTGCTCGCCAACAGCGACAAAGAATGTTAACAACCCAGATTCGCAACAAAACGCTGTTCTTCCTGGTTCGGTTGCTCTTAGCGATGCCGTCGTTTCAAATGCAACTCCGCTGCAAGAGGCAAGGTTTCCTGTTTTGAAAATCAGCGGACATGATAATTCCGATGTTTATTTGCAGGTGCTTAGCATTCAAGTAGAAGTTGTGGGGAACATAGCTTCCACACGCTATAATATGGTTTTCAAAAACAGAACCAACCGCATTTTAGAGGGCGAACTTACTTTCCCTTTGCCAGACGGCCGCACCGTAACTCATTACGCACTTGATATTAATGGCAGAATGCGTGAAGCGGTGCCGGTGGAGAAGGCAAAGGCTACGCAGGTTTTTGAAGAAATTCAGCGGCGTGAAATTGACCCGGGAATACTTGAGAGAGTAGAGGGCAACAATTTCCGCACACGCATTTACCCAATTCCTGCCAATGGAGTGCGCACAATTTCAATAGGCTACGAAGAAGAATTACCGCTGGAGAATGATTTGCTCTACTATCGCTTGCCAATGGCTTACCCCGATTCTCTTGAAAAGTTTGCCGTAAAAGCCACTGTTTGGAAAAGCCTCCAAAAACCTCTTGTGCCCCAGTCTGACAATGAGATTCGCTTTGACTTAGCAGGTGAAAACTATGTGGCAGAGTTTGCCCGTGATAATTACAAACCTTCTCGCTCCTTGATTTTTGCATTGCCTGCACCCGCAGATATTCCGCAAGTGATGATGCAGCCTGCGCAGGGAAGCCACTATTTTCTCGCATCGGTTGCCCCGAAAATGGAAACTCGCAAAAAGCAATGGAGCAACGACTTGGCAATTATCTGGGATGTTTCGCTAAGCGGTTCTCAGCGTAATTTGCAAAGTGAAATTGAGATGCTGGATATTATTTTTTCCGAGAAGAAAAATGCCAATATTCATCTTTATTTTTTAAACAATAAACTTAAAAAAATTGAGAACGGAAATTGGGCTAAATTGAAACCGATTTTGCAAACAGCGGTTTTTGATGGCGGCACAGATTTTTCGCAAATAAATTTAAATCATATTGTTGGGAATGAAATTTTACTTTTCTCCGATGGCATTTCAACTTTGAGCGATTCCGACTTCCTGTCAAATGTAAACCGTCCGGTGCATAGCATTGTTTCTTCTTCAAAATCCGATTATAGCGCAATGAGGTTAATTGCAGGCAAAACAAAGGGCAAGTTTTTGAATCTCAACGCTTTGTCGCAGGAGCAATTAAAAGATGAATTGCTGAATGAGACTTTGCAGTTTTTAGGAACTGAACACGGAAGCGAAGTGCGTGAGGTGCATCCGAACATTGCCATGCCTGTTTATGGCAATGTTTCTGTGGCAGGTATTTCAGAGGCAAATGATGCGGAGATTACTTTGCTTTTTGGTTTTGGAAATAAAGTTGAAAAACGGATAAAGGTAAAATTAGATGCAAAAAATACCGGTGCTTCGGCAGGATCAACTATCGGTAATATGACGGGTTCAGCCATTAGCAATATATATAGAATTTGGGCGCAGAAAAAAATAGCGGAACTCGATTTAAACTATGAGAAAAATAAGGACGAACTTATAGAGCTTGGAAAGCAATTCGGCATTGTAACTAGAAATACATCGCTTATTGTACTTGAAACAATTGCAGACTATGTTCGCTATGATATTATGCCGCCAGCTGAATTGCAAGATGAGTATTTGAATTATCAAAAATTCCGTGCAGCACCGCCACGCAATACAGATCGTAATATACTTGATGAGGCTGTGGCGGAAGTAGAAAATCTGAAAAAATGGTGGAACACAAGTTTCACGCCTCCCAAACCTAAATATCCTGTGCCGGACGGCAAAACTGGAGCCAGCGTAACGCCACCAACACCGAGCAGCTCTAAAGGCATGATAGAAACCGTTGATGTTATTGGGTGGATGGATAATCCGAGTGCAGTATTTGTTTTGGATCAAGACGCAGGTGCTTTCGATGGAATCAACATAGATCGCGATTTCACCCGTGACTTTGCCGGCCGCACTCCCAGCAGTTCTGTAAATTCTGCTCCAGCTCCTTCTGTTAAAAAAACTGAAGGACCTACCTCTCAGCCTACAATTACAATTAAACCCATAAAAAAAGACAACGAGTATTTGAAAAAACTAACTGGGAAATCTCAAGAAGATTACAAAATATATTTAACATTAAGAGATGACTATGCCAGTTCTCCGACTTTTTATTTTGATATGGCAGACTGGTTTTACAAACTTGGCGATAAAGAAACCGCACTTCGCATACTTACTTCCATTGCAGAGTTGGAGCTTGAAAATGCTTCGCTTTATCGATTGCTAGGTTATCGCTTAAAAGAATACGGTGAATATGCGGTTCAAAAATTTGTTGTTCAAAAGATTGTTCAGTGGCGGCCAATGGAACCGCAAAGCTATCGTGAATACGCCTTAGCCCTAGCCGATAACGGCGAAATGCAGGCAGCTCTTGACTCGCTTTATGGAGTGCTCACAAGAACTTATTCGGAAAGCATCAGAAATCGCAGCAAAGGAATAGCAGAGGTTGTGGTTACGGAGATAAATCGCTTAATCTCTAAAAACGCAAATCTGAACACTTCAAGAATTGACAAACGCTTGATAATAAATATGCCTGTTGATATTCGCGTGGTTATAAATTGGAACATGGACAACACAGATATTGACTTGCATGTGAAAGACCCAAGTCACGAAGAATGTTATTTTAGAAACAAGCAGACGAAAGGCGGCGGGCGCATAAGCGCAGACAACACGGGCGGCTATGGCCCGGAGCAGTTTATGCTAAAACGTGCGATAAAAGGAAAATATCAGATTTATGTAAATCATTACGGAGCCAGAGAATTTACTGCATCTGGCCCAGCCACAATTATGGCGGAGATTTTCACAAGATACGCAGATAGCTCCGAGCGGCGCGAGGTTGTATCTTTGCAAATGTCAAATGCGAAGAAAAGATACGGCGATAAAAAAGTAGAAGTTGCGGAGTTTGAGTTTTGAGAATTACGCAGGTTATGCCTCGCTTATATCAATTTTCCGTTGAATCTAAATTAAGTTTTTTACGACCTTCTTCAAAGAATTGGTCAATGTTTTCAATTTGAAATTTATTATAATAGGTTTCTCCAAATACATCAATGTAATAAATATAATTAAAGGAACTACCATATGGATAGTAAGCTATTTTCATAAGCTCATCGTGATAGCCAAACTGTTGGCCGGGATCATTACCATGAAATTTAGCACAAAAATCTTCTGGATAAGGCTTGCTTTCTTCATAGTTCCTGTTGAGACACTTGTCTTCTCTATAAAATACTCTCTCATAAGGAGAATATTTTTTGATTGTATCTAGATGTATTGTTTGCAGATTATACTCTTCTATTATTTTCCTCAGGCTTGCTGAATCATTTGGAGGATTAGACAATACAAAGGCTTCTAGTTTATTTCTACGACCTAGATCTACCCACACTTCCGATATTTTGAAAAATTCTGTGGGCTTGTTCTTGTTGTAATAATATTCCTTACTACCTTCATAAGAAAATGCTGTTATTATGAAAATTAAAGCAATTAAGAAAATAGCAAAGTAAATACAACACATAACAACTATGCTAAAGGCAGGTATTGTCAATGCTGATAGAAATTTTCTCATAAATTTCATTTAACAATCTCCTCCGCTTTCACCGCAGCTTAACAGCAACGGCAAGGCAAACAGAATGGCTATGTAGCAGGGCATTGTGGTTAATATAGAAAAACAGCGAAAACGTCTGAACCACGATTTTCATGATTAAAAGATTAACATGATTGTTAAGCACAGTACTGAGAAATCAAGAAAATCCTAAAATCAAGTGAATCATGGTTCAGACGAATGGTCTCTTCATTTTTCTAAATTTCACCTAATGCCAACCCCACTCCTAATCCTCCTCCTCACCGTTGCCAGATTAAAATTTTCTATATTCCATTACAATGGAAGAATCTTTGCAATTTGAATGGGACGATAATAAAAATAAGGTCAATCTTTCTGCACACGGAATTGCTTTTGAAACGGCAAAGTACGCATGGAATGATCCACTTAGGCTTATTAGATATGATGATTCTCATTCGGATAGCGAAGATAGATACCAAATTTTAGGCAGAGTAGGAAAAATATTGTTTGTCGTTTTTACAGAAAGCAACGAAAATGACAACATTATTAGGATTATATCTGCGAGAGTTGCAACACAAACAGAAAGGAAGGCTTATTATGGCAAAAATACGCAGCGTTCTAAAAATTGGCGATCAGCCTAGCGAACAAATATTGCAAGAGGTAAACTCCGCCGCAAAACGAAAGCCCAATACAAAGGCTATGCCGGAACTTTCAAAAAAAGCGCTTAAAGAATTTACAGCTATGGCAAAAGAAAAGCGCTCTGTTAAGAACATTGTCAATGTTAAGCTTGCGCAAAAAGACATACAAGCATATAAAGCTTTTGGCAAAGGTTATACGGTTATAATGTCAAATATTCTATCTGGTGCATTAAAGCAACCAAAGTTATTGAAAGAGTTAGGATTCAATAATCTTTTGCAAAGCAATATGTCTGTTCAGTTTGCAAAAGATAGCAAAAAACCTAAATGGAATTCTAATAAATAACTCCATGCCCCCACTCCTAATCCTCCTCCTCACCGTTGCAACATACGCTTCTGTATGGAACGGCAAGGCAGATACCAAGTGGTACAAAGACTCGGAAAGCGAGTTCACCATAACCACGCCTGAGCAGCTCGCTGGGCTTGCAAAATTGGTGAACAAGGGGAATGATTTTAAAGGCAAGACAATCAAGCTTGGGGCAAACATAATGCTCAACGACACGGCTAACTGGCAAAGCTGGGCAAGCAGCCCACCTGCCAATGAATGGGTGCCGATAGGAAGGGAAAACAGTTCATTCAATGGAATTTTTGACGGCAACGAGTTCACTGTAAGCGGAGTTTACGTAAATTCAACAAAAGACTACCAAGGATTTTTTGGGTATGTAGGTTCTAGCGGAGCAATAAAAAAACTCGGAGCCGTTGCTTCTTACATTAAAGGAAAATCTAATATTGGCGGCCTTGTTGGAGCTAACTATGGAAGTATGATAAGCAACAGTTATTTCGTCGGCATGGTTACGGGAGAAGGCGGGCTAGTTGGCTTTAACGGAAAGGAAAGCACTATAATTAATAGCTATTTTTCCGGTGAAGTAATAGGAAAGATAAATGGCATTGGCGGGTTTGTTGGAGCAAACCTCGGTACTATAATCAACAGCAACTCTTCTGGCAAAGTAATAGGAGAAGACGGTATAGGTGGTTTGGCTGGATGGAATCTCGGCACTGTAATCAGCAGCCATTCCACGAGCACAGTTACAGGAAAGAGAGAGGTCGGTGGGCTGATTGGAAAAAACGGTATAGACAAAAAAGTATTTAGCAGCTATTCCACTGGCGCAGTTACGGGAGAGGAAGATGTAGGCGGGTTGGTTGGCTATAATGAAGGCACTATAAGCAATAGCTATTTTTCTGATGATGTAACTGGGAAGTTTGTTGTTGGCGGACTGGTGGGAAAAAACAATGGTTTAATAGTCAATAGCTATTCCATAGGTGCAGTGGCAGGGAAGGAAAACGCCGGTGGCCTAATTGGGCACAATTTCGGCACTGTAAGCAATAGTCATTACAACGGACAAACAAGCAAGCAAAGCAAAAGTATAGGCAAAGATGGAGACCGCTATCTTCTAGTTTTCCGAGTCAAGGCCAAGTCTATGGTTCAATCAAAGGTAAAACTACAACGGAGATGCAAAGCAAGGAATTTGTGGATAGCTTGAATTTCATTGCAGGCCTTTTATCGGCAAAAGCTTGGGTTTATTCACCCAGCAAATACCCTATTCTAAGCGAGCAAACTGCACCTGCATCAAATATGGATAACTTTTTTGCAGACGGAAAAGGAACAGAAACGAACCCTTATGTTATAAGCACAAAAAAGCACTTGGAAAATTTGGCTTATTTCGTAAATTCCGGAGTTGATTTTCTAGGGAAATACATTAAGCTTAGCCAAAACATATCTTTCAAACTACCTTTCGTCAAATGGACCCCCATAGGCCGAGAAACAGGTTCATTCGAAGGCACATTTGATGGCAATGGATTTAACGTGAATGGCATTTCCGGGATCAATGGCTTGTTCGGAGTGCTAGGGTCAAACGGCACAATAAAAAATCTCGGCGTTACCAACGTTGACATTGAAGAAGGCGGTGGGTTGGTCAGTTATAACAAAGGCACTGTAATCAACTGTTACTCCACCGGCAAAGTGTCGGGAAAAGATGGTTATGTTGGTGGCTTGGTTGGCTGCAACTGCGAAGATTCCAGCCGCATAATAAACAGCTATTCCACGGCTTCGGTGTCTGGGGTAGATGATGTTGGCGGTCTTGTGGGTATAAACAGCGGCACTATAAACGGCAGCTATTCCACGGGCAAGGTTAAGGGAACCGCTTTTGCTTTGCGGTTGCATGGAAACAAAGATGCCGGTGGTCTGGTTGGCGATAACGAAGGCTCTATAATCAACAGTCATTCTTCCAGTGTTGTAACCGGGCAGTGGGTTGTTGGCGGGCTGGTTGGAAACAATGATGGCTCTATAAGCAATAGTTACTCTACCGGTAAAGTAACCGGAAGTTTGCATGTAGGTGGAATTGCAGGGCTTAACGATGGCACTATAAGCGGCAGTTATTTCACCGGCAAGGTGAAGGGAAAGGAAGATGTTGGCGAGCTTGTTGGAAGTGGAAAGGAAGCGGTGGATAGTTATTATGGTAGTGAAAAGAAATGAGGTTGCTCAAATGATTGGCATTTGCATAGCAAAGGGGAGTATTTTCTATATTAACCAATATGCAATTTATTTGGGATGAAAACAAAAAAGTTCAATATTTTCGGAGTTTATATGGAGATAAAAAGTAGCGATTATAAGCAATGGCTAATTGAATTAAAAAGTCGAATCCGCCAAAGCCAGATAAAAGCAGCAATAGCTGTAAATACGGCTTTGATTGAATTCTATTGGGATTTGGGGAAAATGATTGCAGAAATGAGTTTCCGCATATTCAAGGGTTGTCTGAGAGAAATCTGAAATATTGCAGAATGTTTTATCAATTTTATGAGAGTAAATTAGAGCAACAGCCTGTAGCACTAATTGGGCAACAAGTTGTTGCCCAATTAAAAAAACAGCAGATTTTTCAAATTCCGTGGGGTCATCACATTCAAATTTTTACAAAATCGAAAGATGTTAACGAATCCTTGTTTTATATTCAAAAAACCATAGAAAACAATTGGAGCAGAGATACACTAGCTTTGCAAATAAAATCGAATTTATACGCAAGACAAGGCAAAGCGGTTTCTAATTTCACAAATACGCTGCCTGCGCCAAATTCGGACCTTGCGCAGCAAACCTTAAAAGATCCCTATGTGTTTGATTTTTTGCACCTTTCCGAGGACTATAAAGAGCGAGATATAGAAAATCAGCTTACTCATCACATTACTCGATTTCTGCTTGAATTGGGAAAAGGGTTTGCGTTTGTCGGAAGGCAGTATGCAGTGCAATTGAACGAAAAAGAATATTTCATAGATCTTTTATTTTATCATATACCTATGCAATGCTATGATTGACAAAACTATGAAACGCAAAAATGAAAATCCAACCATAGGCATATTGATGTGCCGTGGAAAAGATAATTTGGAGGTAGAATATGCTTTGCAAGACATACACAAGCCAATTGGCGTAAGCGAATTTAAATTAGATAAACTGTTACCCGAGAATCTAAAAAGCAGTTTGCCGAGCATTGAAGAATTGGAAGAAGAACTTAGAAAAATATAACTCAAACTTCGTGGCATTTGCCGAATTTTCTAAATTCCCCCTAATGCCAACTCCACTCCTCCTCCTCCTCCTCACCGTTGCAGCTTACGCTTCTGTATGGAACGGCAAAACAGATACCGCTTGGCATAATGAAAGTGAAACCGAGTTCACAATCACCACGCCGGAACAACTCGCTGGTTTTGCTGAACTTGTAAACAGCGGAAATAATTTTGAAGGAAAAATGGTTAAACTTGGCGCAAACATTATGCTCAACGACACGGCAAACTGGCAAAGCTGGGCAAGCAGCCCGCCTGCCAATGAATGGGTGCCGATAGGTGAAAATGACGAATCTTGCTCAGATTCTCCGATTAATTCATTCAATGGGATTTTTGATGGCAATGGGTTCACTGTGAGCGGAGTTTACATAAATTCCGAAATAAGATGCCGAGGACTTTTTGGATATATAGGTTCTAACGGAGCGATAAAAAAACTTGGAGTCGTAGCGTCTTACATCAAAGGAGAATATAATACTGGCGGTCTTGTTGGATATAACCACGATGGCACGATAAGCGACAATTATTTCACAGGCATGGTGACAGGAGGAAGTAATGCTGGAGGGCTTATAGGATATAACAACGACAATGGCACTATAAGCAACGGTTATTCTTCTGGCAATGTAATTGGGGAACTCAATGTTGGCGGATTGATTGGAGAAAATTATGGCACTATAAGCAACGGTTATTCTTCTGGCAATGTAACTGGAGAACTCAATGTTGGCGGATTGGCGGGAAGAAACGGCTGCGGCATTGAGGGAAGGGCCTATGGTGGCGAGATGTTATGGACCGGCGGCACTATAACCAATAGCCATTCCAAGGCTTTGGTTACGGGAAAGGAAAATATAGGCGGACTGGTTGGAAGCAATGGTCATGGCACTATAAGTAATAGTTATTCCACCGGCATGGTTACGGGAGAGGAAAAAGTTGGTGGACTGATTGGAGAAAATCCTGACTACGCCACGAAAGGCAGAAGCTCTGTAATCAATAGCTATTCTACCGGCATGGTGACAGGAAAAAGTTATGTTGGCGGTTTGGTTGGAGACAATAATGGCACGGTAAGCAATAGCTATTACGACAAACAGGCAAGCAAAAGCAGAGGAAATGACGGCATAGGCAAAACCATGGCGGAGATGCAAAGCAAGGAATTTGCGGATAGCCTGAATTTCATGGCTGGCCTTTTATCAGCGAATGCTTGGGTTTATTCATCCGGCAAATACCCAGTTCTAAGCGAGCAAGTAGCCTCATGGCCAAATATGGATAGATTTTTCGCAGGTGGAAACGGAACGGAAGCAAACCCTTATGTTATAAGCACAAAAAAGCATTTGGAAAATTTGGCTTATTTTGTGAATTCCGGAGTTGATTTTCTTGGGAAGCACATTAAGCTTAGCCAGAACATAGCAATTAACATAGGTTGGCGCACCAGCAAATGGATTTCCTGGACTTCAATAGGAAAAGGAGAAAGGTCATTTCAAGGCACATTTGATGGCAACGGATTTGCTGTAAGCGGCATTTCTGGAAGCAGCGGATTATTCGGAGTGGTGGGTTCAAGCGGCACTATAAAAAATCTTGGAGCAACCGATGTTTATATTAAAAAAGACGATTATGCAGGAGGACTTGTATATTATAACGAAGGCACTATCATCAACTGCTATTCCACCGGCAGGATTGCTGTAAAATATGATTTCGCCGGCGGTCTTGTAGGCTGCAACTGCGGAGATTCCAGCCGCATAATAAACAGCTATTCCACCGTTTCTGTATCCGGGCAAAATTATATTGGCGGACTTGCTGGAACAAATGAAGGCTTTATAAGCGGCAGCTATTCCACCGGCAAGGTGAATGGAAAGATTCATCACTTGACTCAAACATTGTCCGACTTGTGCTACTTGATTCCTCGCCGCCCAAATAGAAGTGCCGGCGGACTTGTTGGAGACAATCAAGGCACTATAATCAATAGCCATTCTTCCAGTGATGTAACCGGCATAGAATATGTTGGTGGACTTGTTGGAAGCAATGAAGGCACTATAAGCGGCAGTTATTGCACCGGCAAGGTAAATAAAAACTATCTTGTGGGAGCTGGAAAAGAGGCGGTGGATAGCAGTTACTATTGCAATGAGAAGAAATGAGGTTGCTCATTCTCCTCACCGTTGCAACTTGGATAGTTACGCAAAAAGCGTAAATTTAAACTCTAACTTTAATTTTACGCTTTTTTATTTTTCTATCTTATGAGAATGGTCAAAAGAAAATACTTTGAGCGAACATTAACCCCTGATATTCTGCGAATATCGGAGAACGACAAAACTTTGCTTATAAACGGCCCTCGGCAGGTAGGAAAAACAACTCTGCTAAAACGTGCCGGCAAGGAACGCAAATATGTGACTTTGGATAACAAAGCCGATCTCGTTTTTGCCAAAAAAGACCCAAAAGGCTTCCTTGAAACATATTCTCCACCGGTTATTATTGACGAAATTCAATATGCAAAAGAACTGTTTCCGTGCATTAAAATGCAGGCAGATGCTTCCGATGAATGTGGGCAAGTCTGGATGACAGGCTCTCAGCAATACAATATGATGGAAAATGTTACCGAATCCTTAGCCGGCAGGGTAATAATTATTGATATGCTAGGTTTGTCTATTTACGAACGCCAGGGAATAGGGTTAAAGCAAAAGCCATTTTTGCCTTCCGCAACCCCGCCTGCCAAACTTAAACGGCGCAATATACCGGACACTTTCAAGATAATATGGCAAGGCTCATACCCGGATGTTGTTTACAGAGACGAAAAAAGCAGAAAAGATTTTTATGATTCTTATGTTCGCACTTATTTGGAACGCGATGTTAAGCAACTTATAAATGTTGGTGACGAAATTGCGTTTTTGACTTTCCTCAAAGTTGCCGCAGCAAGAACTGGGCAAGAGTTGAATATTGCAGACATTGCAAAAGATGTTGGAATTTCACACCCTACTGCAAAAAAATGGCTCTCCGTTTTGCAAGCATCCGGAATAATTTATCTATTGCAGCCGTATTTTAAAAACGTGACAAAAAGGTTAGTCAAAAGCCCAAAGATGTATTTTTTAGACACGGGCCTTGCCGCATATCTTGCCGGCTGGACCACTTCTGAAGCTCTGGAAACAGGCATATCATCCGGGGCATTTTTTGAGACATTCGCAATCAGCGAGATTATAAAATCTTACTGGCACAATGGGGAAAAACCGAATTTGCATTTTTTTAGAGATGAAAAAGGGAATGAAATAGATTTGCTGATTTATCAAAACGGAAAGCATTATCCAATTGAAATCAAAAAGCACGCAACTCCCGACAGAAGCGATGTTTCCGCATTCAAAATATTTGCCAAGCTGGAAAAATTAGGCTTTGGCTGCGAAATATGCCTCACCTCGGAACCGCAACCCTTATCACTGGAAACAATGGCAATTTCTGTGTGGGATATATAACAAAACCAATAAAACTTTCATAAGTGTCAATATAGTAATTTTCCCGTTGAATCTAAATTAAGTTTCTTACGACCTTCTTCAAAGAATTGGTCAATGTCTTTAGTCAAATTTAGATTTAGATTCATACTTAGACACTTTTTCCTTTATTTTGAAAAATTCTGTTGGTTTATTCTTGTCGTATCTTTCGCAACTGACAAAAAACAACGGCAATGCAAACAGAATGGCTATGTAGCGTGGCATTTGCTTCATTTGCGCTGCTGCGAGTGCTTGTTCGTTTTGCATATCGGTTTTTTGTCATGCTTATTTGGCCATTCCGATTTTTTTACCAGAGAGTCCGGCACAGGGTTATCATGAACACAGCGAACCGATAAACCGTAAGTACTAAAATCTATGTTTTCTTCCATCTTGTCTCTTCCGGTATGAAAAGTCCAGAAATATACCAACTGGCTGTTAAACCTATTGTCAATCCAATAGTAACCGAAAGTGCCGGCAGATTTAAAAATCGCTTGATTATAATAACGCATTCCACCCGGCAAAGCAGAAAAACCATAATCGTCTGTGCCGTTCCATTGTGATTTAGACTTGAGTTTCTTGCCCGCCAGTTCTTTACGCCTGATTTCTGCAACTTCATTCTTAGACAAACCGCCGGACTCCCAACCCCACGCACCGGGAACTAAGCCTTCCCAGCCATCTTCTACGCAATCCTTTTCATCTTCAATTGCCTTTTGCAAATCGAACCATTCATTACGTTTTGGTAAATGCCAACCGGCAGGGCAAATTTTCCGTGCAGTTTCCCAAGTGTATAATCTGCCGTATATTTCGCAATTGGAATCTTTATTCGCATAGCACCAACTATTAGCGGATTTATAGTTAAGATTCTCAGCCATCCAAATTTGCTTGCCAATTTGCACAGTTCTGTAATCTTGCCCATCTCTTGAATCGGTAAAACTGTCATCGCCTGCGGCTTGTGCGGCAAAGCAAAGAACAAGGAATATTGCTGTGGCTATTACGGTTTTGCAGAGGTTTCGCATTTGGGTTAATATAGCAATTTTCTAAATTACTCCTAATGCCAACCATGCTCATTTTCTTGTTGCTGTTTCTTATTTGCTGCGGATGTGGCAAACGAGAATTGACGATTGATCCAATAGGCCAAGGCCAGCACGGTGATGATG
>Ga0209755_10002216_pt1 | contig 27178 bp, 21 predicted proteins | sample TergutCo191P1_FD_187301 | JGI IMG/M metagenome (GOLD analysis project Ga0209755, IMG submission 187301) | Cornitermes sp. P1 segment gut microbial communities from Petit-Saut dam, French Guiana - Co191P1 (SPAdes) (version 2) | ecosystem: Host-associated > Arthropoda: Insects > Digestive system...
GCGTCGCGCAGCGTCGTGCCCAGAACAATGGGGTAGGGGTAATCCACCAAGTCTTCCACGCCGAAGTTGTCGCCGCCTGTGAACATAAAGTCATTCATCGAGACCTGGTAAAGTCCGGTTGCGGTAATCGTCTGGCCGGTGGATACGATTATCCAGTCGTCGCCGACCCTGCGCGCGTTTACAAATCCCATCCCGGCGGCATTTTGGGTGTTGATCGCATTTCTGCCGTTCAGAAGATGTATCAGGTTCTCGCCCCTCAGCCTAAACAGGTAAATCTCGTTTATGAAAGGCATCAGTGTCCAAACGTGGCGAACCATCAAAAAGCTAGCCGGATCCTGGTGGCCAATGTCCCTCCAGCCGCCGTTGTTCTGGATAAGGACGACATCCGCCCAGTCGGGCCTGTTCCGCGTTACGTAGTCAAACACAATCTGGTTTGCCCACCCGTGCCTTCCGGCGGAAATGCCGGAACCAAAGATGCCCAGTATCTGGTTCAGGTGCGGGGCGGTCAGCGCGTCATAGTGCCTGACAATGGAGGCCACCGCCTGGTCAACCGTGCCAACGGGAAGATGGGTGCCGTCAACGAAATTCTGGTAAACATTCGTCCTAACGCCTACAAGCCCGTCGTCGTCAAAGTCCAAACTTACCCTTGCCAGTGATCTGCCGTTGTGGCTGGTTCGAATGACGGGAACGCCGCGTATGTTTTCATTCATGATGGTATGCGAATGCGCCGAAAAGATGGCGTCAAAACCCAGATCCGCCAGATCCCCCAGAATCCTCGTGTTGTTTTCGTGGGTAAGGGCAAGAACCGCCTCGGCGCCGTAATAGTCCCTTAACCTATTCACCATCTCGCCAAGCCAGGGCTCCACGTCGCGGAATTCGAAGCCCTCGATGGCGGAAGCGACGACGACGCGGGGGGTACTGACAAGCGTAAAGCCGACAATGGCTATCCGCCTTCCGGCCCTGTTTATGATAACGTAGGGATGAAAAATGTCGGGGCGGGTGTTAGTGTTCTCATAAAAAATATTTGCGGCCAGGAAGTGAAGATGCCCGTAGTAGACAAACTCTTCGAACTTGTCAAAGCCCCAGTCCCATTCGTGGTTGCCCACCACCGAATAGCTTACCCCAAGCTCCCTGAAAATTCTGGAAGTGGGCCTGCCGTAAAAAATATCCGAAATGGGCTGCCCAATGTAGTTGTCCCCGCCGGCAAGCAGTATGGAATGCTCGGAATTCCGCATCAAATGCCTTGTGACCGCCGCGAACCGCGCCGCGCCCGGATCGCTGTCGGACACGTTGTTGTCCAGGGCCCCGTGGAAATCGTTAAAGTTGAAAATGTCAACCGTAACGTTTCCAGGCACCCTAGGCTGCTCCGGGTGAACGGGCCTAAAGGGCGGGGGCGGATCTCTCGTCGGGAGGGACGGTCCGCCTGGCTCTTCAGTTATTGGTTCATCATCGGGAGGAGGGGGGGTGCTTGCAGGGTTACTACAACCGGGAAACACCGTCACGAAAAATCCAAGGGCCAAAAAAACGGCCAATGGAACCGCAAGTTTTTTCAAAACTCTCATAACATGCTCCTTAAAAATTTGTATGCAAAAATTTCTCCCATCTATCCGTTAAGTGGCAATGAATCGCCAGCGAATAAACGGTTAAAACCTAAGCCCAACCATGATTCTCCCAAAGGAGAACAGCCCCCCCGGCATAAAAACATCTATCGCCTGCGCGTTGCCGAAAGCGTTAGTAACCCCGGTGGTGGCCTCGACCCAAATGTTTTCCAAAAAGTTAAAGTTAAGCCCAATGTGGAAATTGCTGACAAAGGTGCCGCCGTACGAATTTTGGTGTATTCTTTCCGAGTGAATCCTGTCGCCGTCCTCGCTGTAAACTTCCCTGGAAATTCTTACCAGGGAAATCGCGGTGGTTTGAATTCGCGCCCCGGTATTCAAGGTAAGACGGTCCGGAACAAGAACGTACTGCAATCCAAGCCGCAGATCGGGCTGGAAGGTAAATGCCTCCCTTGAATCGTTGTGGGCGGCATTGATTAAGTTATTCGAGGCATTTAAGCCCATTATCGCGCTGCTTTCGTTGGAGAGAGTTAAGGGCAGGTTGATCCTAAAGCCCAGCGCAATCCTGTCCTGTCTCCAGGAGCCGCTGATCGCGGGGATAAACGTGTTTGACATGTAACTTCTTTCGACAAGGGGAAAAGTGCCCGGGTTATTGGTTCCCCTAATTTGGCCGATCCTTAGCGTATTACCGTCCAGGTAACTGAACTCGTTGTTGTAGATTCTAAGCGCAAGTTCGTAATCAAAATCCACCGCACTGCTAAAGCCGGCATCGTTGCTAAAGAAAGTAAAACCGCCAAGGCCGACGGCAAGCTGCGGGGCAAGGAAATTCGAGGAACGTTCCACCCTTTCCCCGGTATTACCTTCCGCGTTCGGCCCGGCAGTTTCCATTCTTGAAAAGTGGCGGTTAAGCACAAGGTCAAGCGTTACATAGGGCCTTATTCCGTTTCTGGTCAGGTCCCTCGCCATTCCCCACGCAATTTGCGGGGCCAAATAACCATGGCCGGCACTGAAATTTCTATACAGTTGGTTTCCAATTACAATATTACTGTCGTGGAACGACTGGTAATTGGTCCGATAAGTAAGCCGAAAGCCCATGTCGGCGAAACCGATTAACAGCGCGATATTGTTGACGGGGTCCGGCGCGACGCTGATGGAACTAAAAACCCTATAGGTCACGCCCGGCTGGGCTCCGGCGGGAACGTTGTCGGGACCATGCCGCCGTTCGATTGGGTTATTGGACGGCGCGTTCGCCCAAAGATTGCCGTTGTAAAACGCGGCGAAATATATGTTTTGCACATTCGTGGCAAAACCGATAGTCGCAATGGCCCTGTTCCGGTCGTCCTGAAGAAACGATACCATTCCAAACCAATTGTTTAAGCTCAAGTTGGTAAAGGCATCCACCCTGATAAAATCATCCGCATTGCTGCGAAACCTTCCCTCTGTCGCGATGTTTTGAGGCGACGACCAAATGCCGCCAGGCAAACCCTGTGCCCACAGATTGCCAAAATTTACCGCCAGCAATAACGCAACCAAAACAAGCTTGTTTCTCACTTTACTCTCCTTGCCTTTTTGAGGTCTTTCCTGGTTCCACTCTTATACTTTTAGGAAGGAAAACGCAATCAGGCGTATAAATTTTTAATGCCTTTAACCATTTTTTAACCTGCGCTTGCCCGTCGGGCTTTTGGGGCCAAGTCCCGGATGTTTTTTAATGCAAATTTAATGGTTCCCTGGACATTCTTTTACATTCGTTGTGTGTAATTTACCGCAAACAGTAAAAGATCTGGAGGAAGTTATGTTGTTGAAAAAAACACTGGTTTCGCTTACTTTGATTTTGCTAGCTATGGCGGGTGCCTGTTCCGTTAATGACTTGGACGACATTACGGGCGGCTATGGTGGCGGAGGACCTGGGGGAGGTGGGGAAACCCTTTATAATTTTCGGGAACTTGGCTGGGGGAATCTGTATACGCCGATGACCCTTGGGCTGACTCCCGGTGCTGACACGACGGAGATCGGGGTTAGCTGGTATTTCCAGGGCGGCGCGGCTGGCAGGTCCACCCACGTCCGCTTCTTTAGGGGAACCCTGGAGGCGGGAACCGGGCTGATTCAGGCGACGGGGGTGGCGCGCGCCGCAACGCCCGGCTTTACCACCCATCAGGTTACTGTAAGGGGGCTGAGTCCAGATTCGGTTTATCTGTACTCGGTATCTGGCGACGGGGTAAACTGGAGCGCCCTGCACGAGCTTAGGATACCGCCAAATACCCGAAATTTCCGATTTGCGATAGTGGGGGATCCCCAGGTAAAAGACATGGGTTTGACCGTTGATCCAAGCACCCGGTACCCGGCGCTTACCACCACCATCGCCGAAGGCTGGAGAATGACAATGAGAAGAATTGTCGCCAGGGAGCCAGCTTTTATTTTAAGCATGGGCGATCAGATTAGCAATCAGGGCAGCAACACCGAAGGCGCATGGATTGATTTCTTTTCGCCGCCGGGGCTCAGAAACCTTCCCTTTGCCCCCGCGGCTGGCAACCACGACCGCGCGCCCCCGGACAGCATGCTGCACCACTTTGTCCTGCCGAACGAGACGATCATTCCGGGCTTCCCGCGGGACAACGCCACTTGGGCGAACTATTTCTTCCTCTACAACAACGTTCTTTTTGTCGGGCTGAACACCTCCGGCGGCACTTCGAACAGCCCCGATGGTCGCGTCAGGAGTCATATAATGCCTATGTTTAGGCAAACCCTTACACGCGCGACAACGCAACATGCGGGCAACTTTGACTGGCTGATCGTCTTTCACCACAAGTCCACGGCCAGCGTGGCTTACCACGTGGCCAATCTCGATATTATGACTTGGGTGCAGGAAGGCTTTGAGACGCTTATGTCCGAGTTTAACGTCGACTTTGTCCTGGCGGGGCACGACCACGTTTACGCCAGAAGCTTCCCGCTGGCGGGCAAGGGCGGGGGCCTGGTTTCCGTGCCGGACACGACGCGGCGCGGCGATCGGCAGGGGCGGTACCTGCACGGCGTCAGGTACTACCATTACACCATCCGCAATCCCCGCCGTGGGGAGCCCATCTACGTAACGTTTACGTCGTCCAGCGGGGAGGGGTTTTACTCCGTTGTCACGGATCCCACTTTTCCTTTTCCTGCCGACAGGCCTTTTAATCGGACAAATCCCGTTTATCCGTTTTTGGGCGTGAATCCTGCCACCGGGGAACCAACTCTGGCTGGATCCGTGAGCTACATGCAGGGGAACTTGCCCGTTTCCAACGCGGTGTTTCACCAGCCGCGCATCCCCAGCTACACCATCGTTGAAGTCGGCCCAAACAGCATAACGTTCAGGACGTACCCCATAGGCTCCGCGTCTGGCCAGCACTCCGGCGCTTCCGCACCCTTCAGTTTTACCGCCGGCGTGCCTTACGATTCGTTCACCGTGATAAGGGATTGACGGAATCGCATATTGGCCGGCGGCGATTTAACCGAAAAAAAACGCCGGCCTATTTGAAAACTGGCAATAGGCGGCTACAGTTGGCGCAAGAAAGCGTTTTGGAGGTTTATGTTGAGAACGAAAAAAAGACTATGGGCTCTCGCCGCAGCGGCGATTGTCCTGGCTGGATGCTCCAGTCCGAGAGGTCCCGATCCCGAAGTCGAGCCTACCGTCATCGCTAGCGTGGCAATCACCGTTACGTCCCCGGTTGCGGGCGGGGTGCAGGTTGCCACGGCAACGGCCGGCGAGGGGGCCAACTTCACCGCCGGCGCGGTAACGTGGTATCCCCAGCGCTACCGGTATTTTGCGTATGAATCGGCGTACACCGCCACGGTAACGCTGACGGCGAACGCATACCACGTCTTTGCGGGTGGTCTTGCGACGGCGACCATCAACGGGGAGGCAGTGGCGGTAACGAACAACACGGGCGCGACGGTTACGCTGGCGCGTACTTTTGCGGCGACAGGGTCCGTCGCCGGTCCTACCGTTATCGCGAACGTGGCAGTCACTGTTACGGCCCCGGTTACGGGCGAGACGCCGGTTACGACGGCAACGGTTGGCGCGGGTGCTAATTTCACCGTTGGCACGGTAACGTGGAACCCTGCGCACAGCCCATTCCAGGGCGAAACCGTATATACCGCCACGGTCATGCTGACGGCAAGCGCGAGCCACACCTTTACCGGCGGCCTTACAACGGCGACCATCAACGGGCAGACCGCGACGGTAACGAACAACACGGGCACGACGGTTACGCTGGCGCATACTTTTGCGGCGACAGGGCCCGTGCCTGGGCAAGATCTGGTGTTGGTGGCATGGCAGTTTGGAACCGCCGAAGGTACTGGACCCGAAAACAACCCGATTGTTTCCGCGAGCATCGAGTACGGAAATGCGTCTAGGCCATCAGGCGGTCAGCAAGCCGCGGATGCGCGGTTGCGGTTTTGGGTTTCGCCAGGTGGCGAATTGACCCAGCGGGCGCTGAACGCCGGCTCTTCGGGCATAAACGTGCTCAACGCGGCTACCCCCCCTGCCAGCGGCGGGCTTGACGGTGGTTTGGCCGGCAATGCGTGGTGGGAGACCTACGTATCCACAGTTGGCCGCACCGACATAGCGGTAACGTGGCGCATGAGATCCACGGGCACCGGCCCCCGCGACTGGCGGCTGCAGTACCGCGTGGGCGGTGACGGCGACTGGAATAACGTCGGTGGCACAATCGCGCTTTCCACACCCACAACCCCAGCTAACACCCTGAACGAACCAGAGCGGGGACGCTTCCTTCCAGCGAGCGCGGAAGGCCACGAAAGGCTATACCTGCGCTGGCTTATGGCATCTAACGTTGGCACAAACGGCAATCCGATTGCGTCCGGAGGCACGCACCAGATCAACGACCTGGTCATACGCTCCGGCGCCGAGTCGATTGACAACGAAGACGATCCAACCAGCACGTTCAGCATCACCTGGACAGGGTTCACGAACCCGTTGCTGGCCCAGGGCGTTACCATCACTGGAAGCGCAACCTCCGGGGCAATCTCGATAAATGCCCCCGATGGTGCGTTCACGGATATCCAGTGGCTCAATGACAATATGGTAAGAATCGGCTACGAGGAAACGCTTGATCTGGATGACTTCCCGCCCCTCGTAACGCTTAGGGTTAGAACGGATGGCAGCAATAGGACGTACAGTATCGTCTTCGATACTGTAACTGGAAGAGTATTCTAAAACTGGCGCCCGAATCGCGGGCCCGGGGATTTTTTCGAAGGGAGAAACGAGAGATGAAAACTATGCAAACCATGAAAACGATGAAAGGCGGCGCTTGCGTTTTGGCGCTTGTGTTCGCCGCCTCTTTCCTGTTGCTTTTGCCGGGATGCCAAGCCCCTGTGGGTCCGCAGGCGGACCGCACCGGCACCGTCTCGCTGACAATCGGACAGTTGGACATGGGCCGCGCGATCCAGCCGGGGACATTGCTGACGGACTTTACCGGTTTTACCGCCGTCTTTACGCGCGCCAATCATGACGACGTTAGGGTCTATTTCGCGACCGGGGAAACCACGGCCCAGGCCGAGCTGCCCCAGGGGCCATGGAACCTGACGGTAAACGCGTTCATAGGCACCGTAGTGGCCGCGACCTATGGCCCCAGGGCAATCACTGTGGAGCCGGGGTTCAACGGCGTTACCGCCACCCTGGCCCCAATCGCCACGGGCGGATACGGGACGTTCAGTTGGGCCTTGACCGTCCCCCCTGGCACCTCCGGCGGTCTGGAGATTAGGGGCGTTGACCCCGATGGCAATATAATGGATACCATCGTGGATACCGATACTTTTTCCGGCGGCCCGAGCTTGGTTTTATGGGACGACGAAATGGAACTGACCGCCGGCACGTATTTTGTACGGTTTATGCTGACGCACGAAAATTACGGAGTGGCATTCCTAAACAGCGACCTGCACGTCTACCAGGGTATGGAAAGCAGGATCGAGCGCACCTTTACGTATGCCCTCTTCCGCGCTGGCGAAGCGCCTACCGTCATAACGAATGCGGCAATCACCGTTACGGGCCCGGTTACCGGCGAGCTGCCGGATACGGTGGCAACGGTTGATGGTACGAATCTCGGTTTCAGCGCTGGCACGGTAACGTGGTACCCGGCGCACAGCCCGTTCCAGGCCGAAACCGAGTACACCGCCACGGTAACGTTGACGGCGCACATGGGCTATGTTTTCGCGGACACCCTTACGACGGCGACCATCAACGGGCAGGTCGCCGATGTAGTGAGCAACACGGGTACGGCGGTTACGCTGGAGTATACTTTTGCGGAGACGGGTCTCGAACAGCTCGATCCGGTGATTGTGGCATGGGAGTTTACGGGCAACATGTCCGCCGGTAATGCGATAGTAGGGCCCGCTAACATCACGGTTCTGCCGTCCAGCGGGCAGCAGCAATATGACGCGCTCCTGCAATTCCTGACACAGTCCGGGAGCAATTTAACCCCAAGAACGCTGAACGGCGCATCCTCGGGCATAAACGTGGTCAATCCGGATGGTGGCGGCAGCGGGCTTAACGATTTGGCCGATAACGCATGGTGGCAGACCGCCATATCCACGACCGGCCGCACCAACATCGCGGTAACGTGGCGCATGAGATCCACAGCCGCTGGCCCCCGCGACTGGCGGCTGCAGTACCGCGTGGGTGGCACCAGCACCTGGAACAACGTCGGTGGCACAATAGCGCTTCCCACACCTGCCCCGGCTAACGTCTTGTTGGCAGTGGAGCAGGGGCGCTTCCTACCGACGACCGCGGAAGGCCGCGAAACGTTGTACCTGCGCTGGCTTATGACATCCAATTTTAGCGTAGCTGGTGGCACGACAGCATACGGAGGCACGCACCAGATCAACGACCTGGTCATATTCTCCGATGCCAATCCGGCGAACTTTAACAACCGGGACGATCAACCTGGCACGTTCAACGTCACCTGGGCAGGTTTCGCTAACCCGCTGCTGGCCGATGGCGTTACCATCACCAGAAACGAAACCTCCGGGGCAATCACGGTAAACGCCCCTGATGGCGCGTTCACGAGCATCCAGTGGCTTGATGACAACTTTGACGTACTCAGCAGCACGGCAACGCTTGGGCCTGGGGACGGCATCCCGCCCCTCGTAACGGTTAGGGTGAGAACGGCTGGCAGCAGCAGGACATACAGCATCGTCTTTAATACCGCGACTGGAGCAGTATTCTAAACCCGCCCCGCCCGGCGCCCGAATTCGCGGGCCCGGGCGGTATTTTTCGAAAGGAGAAACAAGGGATGAGAAACATGCAAACGATAAGGGGCAGCTTCGGCGTTTTGGCGCTTCTGTTCGCCGCCTCTTTCCTGTTGCTTTTGCCGGGATGCCAAGCCCCTGCGGGTCCGCAGGCGGATCGCACTGGCACCGTCTCGCTGACAATCGGACAGTTGGACATGGGCCGCGCGATCCAGCCGGGGACATTGTTGACGGACTTTACCGGTTTTACCGCCGTCTTTGCGCGCGCCAATCATGACGACGTTACGGTCAATTTTGCGACTGGGGCAACCACGGCCCAGGCCGAGCTGCCCCAGGGGCCATGGAATCTGACGGTAAACGCGTTCATAGGCGCGGTAGTGGTCGCGACCTACGGCCCCACGGCGATCACTGTGGAGCCGGGGTTCAACGGCGTTACCGCCATTCTGGCCCCAATCGCCACCGACGGGCTTGGGACCTTCAGTTGGGCCTTGGCCGTCCCCGACGGCACCACCAGCATCCTGGAGATTAGGACCGTTGGCCCCGATGGTAATATCGTAATGGCCCCCATCCTGGATTCCGCCGATTTTGACGGCTACCCCGATCCGGAATTATGGGACGGCGAATTGGAACTGGCCGCTGGCACGTATTTTGTACGGTTTGTGCTGACGCACGACGATTACGGGGTGGCATTCCTAAACAGCGATCTGCACGTCTACAAAGGCATGGAAAGCAGCATCGCGCGCACCTTTACGTCTGCCCTCTTCCGCGACGCCGGGGAGGATACCGACATCGAGAACGTGGCAGTCACCGTTACGGCCCCGGTTGCCGGCGCGACGCCGGTTATGACGGCAACCGTTGGCACGAGCGTCAGTTACGCCACCGGCCCGGTAACGTGGTACCCGGCGCACAGCCCGTTCCAGGGCGAAACCGCGTACACCGCCACAGTCACGCTGACGGCGAACCCAGGTTACGTCTTCGCGGACACCCTTACGACGGCGACCATCAACGGGCAGGTCGCGTCTGTAGCGAGCAACACGGGCACGACGGTTACACTGGCACATGCTTTTGCGCCGACAGGGCCCTTGCTGGCTGCTTGGCAATTTGGAACCGTCGATGGCACCGCCACCGCCAACAACCAGGCCGTTTCCGCGAACATCGAGTCTGGGAACGCGTCCAGGCCGTCTAGTGGCCTGCAAGCCGCGGATGCGCGCCTGCGGTTTTGGGTTTCGCCGGGAGGCGTAGTGAGCCAGAGGGCGCTTAACGCCTCGGGCTCGGGTGTAAACGTGCGCAATGCGGCCGACGCCGCCAATGGCGGGCTTGACGGCGCTGCTTTGGCTGGCAACGCATGGTGGGAGACTGCCATATCCACGACCGGTCGCACCGACATCGCGGTAACATGGCGTATGAGATCCCCGGCCACCGGCCCCCGAGACTGGCGGCTGCAGTACCGCGCGGGAAGCGCTGGCGACTGGAACAACGTAGGCGGCACAATCGCGCTTCCCAGCGGCCTCCCGGCTTCCACCCTGGAAGCGCCAGTGCAAAGGCGCTTCCTCCCGTCGAGCGCGGAAAACCACGAAAGGCTGTACCTGCGCTGGCTGATGACATCCAACCTTGCTCCAAACGGCAACCCGATTGCGTCTGGAGGCACGCACCAGATCAACGACCTGGTCATACGCGCCGACTCCGAGCCGTTTGAGAACGACTACGACTGCGAGCATTGCAATGACGAGGGATGTGCGGAATGCGACGAGACGTCACAGCCAACAATAATCAGCATTGCCGCCGCCAACCAAATACAAAGCGCGGCAATTGCCAGCGCGCAAGTTGTAACGGTGGAAGGGTTTGTAGTCGGTCAGGGCATGCAACTGAATGGCGAGGTTGTTGACAACGCCAACGTCTTCGTGCAGGACGGAACTGGTCCAAGTGACGGCATTCTTGTTTGGGGGGCAACGGGCGCTGGCAGTGTTAATCTGGCTGGCTATGTTGGCGAGTGGGTCAGGGTTACCGGACACGTAACCCCAGCCGGAGGCTCGGGAAGCCCGTGGAACCAAATTCAGGTAGGAGGCACGGGAGCCACAGCGGGAAGCGTAGAGATAATCACTCCTGGAACTACGCCGTTCGAACCGCAGACGGTACAACTTTCGAACCTCACCACGCAGAACCGTGATAACTACTTGTTCATGCGGGTCTCCCTGGGACCGGTACGGTTCGGGCACAACAACGACCGGTCGTCTTTCCTTACCGCTCCTGGCGTCAACACAACCGGGGCTCCCCCCCGTTCGCACTTCGTCATTATGGAGGGAGGGCACAGAGTTGAGCTAAGGCCACCTGTGGGAGTGGGGGCGTCCACCTTGGACGGTTTTGTAACCAACGACTATATAATGATTGAGCACGCCTATGTCGCATGGCAAAATGGCAGGTCAGTGATACAGCTTCTCCACGCGGTGGTTGTCAGGGCCGAGGCCCCGTAGTGATTGCTTCTCCTCGCGGAGGCTTCCCTTGACGACAAACGCAGTGTAATTGCCGTAAGGCAGGCCGCCACCCCCGAACCGGGGTGGCGGTCTTTTTTTCAAGCGGTCGTTATTCCCTAACCAGCATAAACTCGACGCGCCTGTTCTGCCACCAGTAGTCCCTGTTCCCATACTCGACAATCGCCTTCGTGCCACCCATCCCAGTGGCGGAAAGCCTGGCCCGATCCACGCCGAGACCTACAAGGTGTTCCAACACGGTCTGCGCCCGCTCCTCGCTGAGCGGCTGCAGGCCCAGGATACGCGGGCTGCCCGTTTCCTCCTCGGCCCTAAGCGCGGTGCCCGGAGGGGTGGTAGGATTCGCGTGGCCCTCAATCCGCACCGAATACTCCCCGAACCTGTCAAGGATTTCCGCGATGCGCCTTAAAACCCTGTCGTTGCTTTCCGCCATGGCGGGATCGATGCCGCCGAACCCCCCGGCATCCGGGCCAAACATAATGGGAGGAACCACCAGCCTGAGTGCGGCCCCAGGCGGGAGGGGCAGCGGTTCATGATCCTCAATCACAATCGAGTGGCCTTCGAACCTGTTCATAATCCCGGCCATGGCCACCAAAACCGCGCCCATGCCTCCCGGAGCGTCGGCGCCCGCGTCCTGGTCGAAGACAATGGACGGGAATCTTATCCTGGCGGCATCGGGAGTGGTATCCCGGGCCTGTCCTTCAAATTGCATCGGGTAGTCTCCCAACCTGTTAAGGACTTCCGCCAAGCTGTCCATAAGCATGTCGCTATCGGTACGGCCTTCAACCAGAACCGAATGGCCCTCGAATCTGCCCATCATCCCGGCCATGACACTTAAAACCATGCCGGTGCCTTCCGTTGCCCCTACCTCTTGGCCAAAAGTAATGGAAGGGAAGCTTACCCAACCGTAGGGAGGGGTGTCTTGGGGATGTTCCTCAACCAGTATCGAATAACCTTCGAACATGCTAAGGACCTCCGCCAGGCGCACCAGAAGCCTATCGCCGTCAGCGTTGTCCACAACGGGCTCAAAGTTGATTGTCGGAATCCTTACCCTGAACGCCGTAGTTTCCTCGCGTGGCAGCATTTCAACCTGGATGGCGTCCTCAAAGACCATGGTATCGGCATGAACGCCGCCGATTGGTATTGTAACGGCGAAAAAGGCCACCGATAGAATGGCCAGAACTCTCGAAACTCTCTTGCTTCTCATATTAAACCCCCTTTGGCGATTGGTAAAATTTATGTCGGTGAAATTTATGGCTGACACGGGCAAGCCACTTTTGAAATCTACAAGATTTCAAAAAAAAGGTCAACTGTCCGGACTAAGCCGTCTTCCCAGCCTCGGTTATGTCGTTCAGCACCTTAACGGCCTGCTTCAGGCTATGAATCGCCTCTTTTACATTCTTGACAAAGACGGCCGGCTTTTTCCCGGCCAGCCTGTCAAAATTGGAAAGCCCGCCGTACTCGATGTTCATACCACTACTGGAGATCGACTCGAGCATGGCACCAATCCTTTTCATGCTCCCATGCGAACGTTCTATAATCCCCCAGGCTTCCTTGGAAGCGTCGCTCTGGATAATTTGTATTTTACGCCTTTTTACTGGCAAAGCCTCGGGTTCGTCCCTGGCCTGCTCGTAACGCTTGCCGTACTCCCCGTTCGGAGCTAGCTTTCCGTCCAATACCTGTATGTGCCCAGCCGTGTACATAAAGTCGTTGTAGGCTGTGGTAATACTCACCTTGTCATCCTGTCGCGTGAATTCCCCCTCCATTACGATAAGCTCCAGAACGTGTCTGATTTTCCCGTTTATAACGGAGTAAAAGGCATTCAGAAACGAAAGAGTGAAAGCCTCCGGCAGGGGAAAGCCGCCCGGGTTCTTTTCGGAAGCCACGTTGGCAAGTGGTTCCATACGGGTGCCGAAAAAGTCCTCCAGCGATTCGACTATGTCCCGGTGCCTTTTCTGTGCAAAGTACTCCGCAAGCTCGGCTTCGAGCTGTCGTTTCCAGTAATTGCGGTACATCTGAAACCAGTCCTCGCCCCCGCTCTCCCGAACCGGGAAATATTCGCTGTTCCGCGTGACGCACCTGAGTATACGTGTAAGTGGTACCCGCCTGTTGAAGTGGCGAATTACCGCAATCGCCTCCCCGGCCTGGTTTAGCAGCGATTCCGTTTCGCTCTCCACGTCGAACCCCGCTTTCCCGACGCCTGCCTCCAGCTCGTAAACGAAAAGCGATTCAAGCAGCGCGGCCGACGGAGGATCCCTAAGCGAGGAAAGTATTTTGTCAAGTTTGAGCATGAGTTCCTTGACTGGAGGGGTTATCCTACAGGTGCGTCTGGCCGACGAATCTTGAAATAGAAGTATGAACCTGTCGAACAGAAAGCAAGACAAATCCTTTAGGTGTTCCAGCGAGCGGGCATGGTAGTACATGATTCCCCGCTTCATCTCGGATATCGACTGCAGTGTTTCGTCCATGGCATGAATTACGGCCTGCCTGAGATCCGACGGCGGGATGTCTGGGTTGCTTGCAAGGATTGCCCGGGGGCCACATTCGTTTTGCAGTCTAAGGTGAATGTCCTCCATTTCCAGCGATCCCAGTATGGCGTAAAAAGCCCCCCTGTCCTTTCCGGGGCCGGTGTCAAGGACGCTGTAAAAAAAGCGGGCGGCCTGCTTAAGATCGATCAGCGAGACGAAAAACCCGTTTAGCAGACGGCCCTGCCGGTAGTCGAAAACGCCCGGAGCGCTACTCTCCACGTTTTTCGCCAGCAGGGAAACTTGCCTGTCCTCGAAAACTTTCGGCGCGGCCCTGCCCGTGCAAAGGCCGATGATGTGATGGAGCATGCGGACGATCGGGGACAGCCTTCTGTACCGCTCCTCGAAAGTAGCCCCCTGCACGTCCTCGTCCCTGTGCGCGCGCAGCGGCTCCTGGGAGAGAATAGGGTTCGCCCTTATTTTTTCAAGCAGGGTAAACCGTTCATCGTCATTCATCTGGGACACCAGCCTGTCCAATGTACTGTATTCGTTCATATCTTTTCGCTATTAACAATATTGAGATATGTGAGAAAAAGTCATCCCTGACGGGCGGATCGGGGACAAAATACCTAAATTTAAAGCGACATTCCTTTAATAACCGCAATTTTTTCTGGAGGGGATGATGGCGGGCGACATTTTTTTGCCGGTGTGTTTGGTCTGATACACGTCAAATTTGGCCAGTATCCCAGCAAATTCGCCTTGAAAATGGCCCAGTTTCATGCTATGTTTTCCCCATGACCATTACGCAAACCGTGGAAATAACCGACAGCCGACGGCTTGTAGAGGAATCCCCAGCATGAAATTCATTGTTGTAGGTTCTGGCGGATGCGTGTGTACGCCGAAGCCGCTGTGCCAATGTGGGGTTTGCGTTCAGGCAAGGGAAAAGGGCTATCCCTACGCCAGGTGCGGCTGCAGCCTGTATTTGGAGGATGCCGCCCTGTTGGTGGACACGCCGGAGGACATTGCAATCGCGTTGAACAACGCTGACATAAAATCGGTCGATTCAATAATGTACAGCCACTGGGATCCCGATCACACACTGGGAATGCGGATAATGGAGCAGTTGCGCCTTGAATGGCTGGATTATTTCGAGAACATAAGGCCACAAAATCCCATTACCGTTTACGCCGCCATGGAAACCATGCGCGACCTGAACGGCATAAGAAGCAAGTATGGCCCGCTGCTGGATTACTACGAACACATGCATCTGATCACAAGAAAACCAGTGAATGGCCCAATCATGATGGGTGATGTCAAGATAACGCTTGTCCCCGTGCCAAAGAACAAGTCCGTTTCTGTTTTCGTGTTTGAATCGCGTGGCAAAAAACTTGTCTATGCCCCCTGCGACTGCGTTCCGTTTCCGACGGACGAGATATTGCGCGGTGCGGATATCCTTGTCATTGGCAATACCGTCATCGGGGAGGTGCTGAAAAACGGCAGGACGCTTTCCCCCGAACATCCCTTGCGAAAGGAACTCCACAGTTTTGATGATGTCCTGGGAATAAGGGATCGGCTTGGTATTGGCCGTGTTGTTATAACCCACATAGAAGAAGACTGGGGTAAGACTTACGATGATTACGTCGCGCTTGAAACACAATGCGCAAACGTTCAGTTCGCTTTTGATGGGTTGACAATAGATCTGTAGCGCCTGTTTCTACGAGGTGTATTCACCAGCTCGGTTTCCGCTTGGGAACTTGCCATCAAGATTTGTCTGGGAAAGCTGGACTTTGACGGGAAGGCGGCGGGGTTCATGAGCCTTGCGGAGTCCAACGGATTTGTCATACTCCCCATAAAAGCCGTTCACCTTACCGCCCTTGAAACCCTGCCGATGATACACCGCGATCCTTTCGATCGCCTGCTTGTGGCGACCACCTTAGCCGAAAGAATGACACTTGTTACACGCGACGAGAATATCAAGTTGTATGATGTGCCACAAATCTGGTGTTTGATCTCTCTTTGCTTGGGAAGCATTCTGGTTGCCGTGTCATTTATGCAAGTTTTTCCCTATGAACAAACCCCTATTATAGGTGTCGATCAATTTTAAGCGGAGAAAGCCATGACAGGTTAATCATGGCTTTCTAGATGGAATAGGCCAATCAACGATAGTACATAACCCACCTTACCGGATATCCCAGATCACCAACGGACATGGTAACGGTATGAAAGACGTCCGTTTCAGTCCTTGTCACTTCTTCGACAAGTCGTATCGCATTCCAGCCGTTCCTGAAGGCAAGGCTAAAGGGTTCACTTCCGTGAAATGCGTGGGAAACGGTAACATCCCGGTCAACGAATATGTGGAACACCATGATACGCTCGTTCAGTGCCCCGTTTTCCCTGCACTCGTATATCCTGCCCATTCCCATGGTGGCAGTCCCCAGACTCAGCGCGGTAGCCATTGTGCTATCGTCGCTGAACGTTGCTCCGCCCAGGTTAATCATGGCTCCTTCCCCAGAGAATAAATCCACCAGCCTTCCCATATGGGAACTGTCAGGTCTGCCTATGCTGAAATCCAGTATCCCGCCAGCGGAAATTGTCCCGCTTCCACCAAGGTTGGAAGAAACCACCTGAGGGGTTCCAAGAAAGGGAACAAACGTCAAGGTTGCACCCACATCATTATAGGTATATGTCCTTGTGTACACCTGTCCACTCAGGTTCAGTATTCCTCCACCTCCGTTATTGTCTCCATCGGTTGGACAGCCAGTAAAAATCAAGGCAAAAGCCAAACCAAACGCGGCCATAACAGCCGACACTCTCCGCAATCTTTTCATAAAACACTCCTCTTGGTTCCCGGCTGGTAAATATCTGTTCTTTACCTATTGGGTCATTAAATAGATTATATCATCAAATGGATTATTATCAAGACCCCAAAGGTCAATATCATGGATTTATAAACTGGAAGGGCAAAATGACCAATCTTAGGCAACTACTGGCTCTGAATATGAAGGAAAGGCGGCGGGCTCTCAGCCTTACCCAAGAAAAACTTGCGGAAAAGGCAAACACCGCCCCAACGTATATCGCCATGATTGAGCTGGAAAAAAAATTCCCCTCGGTGGAAATGCTGGAAAAAATTGCAGGGGCCTTGTTGGTGGATACAACGGAACTGTTTTCCGTTAAGCCGCTGCCAGAGGACTCTCTAAAAAAACTTCACAAAGCCGTTTTGCTGGACATTGAACGGGTTGTCGCAGACAGGCTGCGGAAATTATAGCTCGACCTATTCCTTTCAGCCTTCGCATACATCAGTTTTTTATTTAAAAATTGCGTAAAAATTGAAACGTGGCTTTTGCCTGGGAAGCACCGCGCCCCCCAGGCAAAAGCCGTCAACCCCTACTGCCCCTGAAACAACACAATCTTCGCCGGCCCGTTCCCCAAAAGCTGGGCCACCATGTTCTGCACCGTCGCCGGGGTAACGGCGTTTAGGTACTCCGGCCGCCTTTCAAGCCTGGAAAGTGGCAGGTTCATCATCACTGCGGAATTGATGTAGCTGCCGGCGATGGAGGAGTTGCTCTGCATGAAGACCTCCCAGCTTTGCAGCTGTGCCTCAACCGCGTTGTCGAAGGTTGCCCGGGCGAGTCCGGCCACAGTGCTGTTAAGCAGGGCCATCACCGCGTTGGAAAGCTCCTGTACGCGCCCCGGATCGCAGGCGAAACCTATCTGCATAGATAGCTCCCCCCGGGGGGTGGCGGAAACCGACACGCTGGCACCAATCCAGTACACGCCGCCAAGGTTCTCCCGTATCTCGTCGGTCAGCCTTATGTTCAGGTACTCGTTCAAGACCCAGGCCGTCATGTTAAGCTGCTCGGTAAAGGTCGCCGGGGCGAACCAGGCCATGCGCACCGTGCTTTGCTCCTCCATCCCGGCGAAGACGTGTTCCTCGACCGCGCCGGGGCGCGTCACGCCTAGATCCGTCCAGGCGTTCCAGCTTTCCTCCAGGGGCGGAATCGACGCGATATAGGTTTCCACGTAGCCCCTCATCAGTTCCGGGGAAAGGTTCCCGACGAAGACGAAGGTGAAATCGGCGGGGTTCAGGCCGCGTCGCGCGAAGGCCAACGCCGCGTCGATGTCCGCCCGATCCAGATCCGTCGCCTCCATCGGCCTGTAGCGCGGGTGGTCGCCGGTTAGCACCCGGTTCACCGCGTCGGCGAAAACGGTCTGGGGGTTTTCGTCGCGATGGGCGAGGCCGGTTCTGTGCCAGTCCAGCAGGGTCTCGACCGCCTCCGGGTCGATCCTTGGATCTGTGAAGCCAAGGTGAATCATCTCGAACAGGGTTCTGAGATCGCCGGTCGTGGAGGAACCCTGCATACCCCGGGTGTAGCTGCCGATCCATGACTGGAACGACACCTGCCTTGCCGCGAGCATCCTGGACAGATCGGAAAGCGGCCAGGGGCCGAGGCCGGAGATCTGAATCATCTCCGAGGCAAGCCCGGCGGACACGCTTTCCTCGTCGGAGGCGCTGCTGAACCCTCCCCTGGCCATCGCGTTAAGGACAATCTCGTCGTTGCGGTTTTCCGTAGACTGAAGTATCACAGTCGCCCCGTTGCCAAGCTCCCAGATTACCGCGCCGGTTTCCACGTCGACGGATTCCGCCGCCACGACTCCGCGATCCGGGATGAACGGCATGAGCATTTCCGCCACCTCGATTGCCCTTGGCCGCTCGACCCTCATCCTGCCGCGCCCCGCCACAAGCTGCCTTATCCGCGCGTCGCTTGGCAGGGTGTCAAGTTCGGCCTCGGGCGCGAAAACGAAAACATTTATATCGTTGTTGGCAAAATAATTTCTGGCGGCGGCGTTGATGTCCCGATCCCTAATGCCCGGAAGCAGCCGCTCGATTGCGTGAAGATGCCATTCGATATCGGACAGGCTTCCCCCGTCAAGGTGAAAGCCGGTAAGCAGGTGCATGAAGGTGCCGGATGGCTGCCGATCCCTTTCCTGCACCGCCCTGCGGACATTGGAAAGCATGGCCTCCTTGGCAAGCTCTATCTCCGTGCGGTGGAAACCGTGCCGCCTTATCGCCTCCTTCGCGCGAAGAAGCTCCTCCAGCGTTTCGTCGGCGCGTCCGGATCTGGCGGTGGCCTCCAGCACGTAGAACTGCGAGCTTGCGCCCCAGCGGCTGTTGTGGGCGAAGGCATTCATGAAGGGCGCGTCCGGATTCAGAACCGCGTCATTGAACCGGAAGTCTATCATGCTGGAGATAAGCTCGTCGATTATGCCGGCGCGAAAGGCCGCGAGATCCGCGCGTCTGGCTTCCCGTTCCCGCTTGAAGTACAGCATGACATGGGTGCTGGTAAGCTCGGGATCGGTGAGAACCAGCGTTTCCAGGTTCCCCCTCCGGGGGGGGAGGAGGTCGAACGCCTCCTGCACGGTCGGCGTGTCCGGTGCCTCTATCAAAAAGTGATCGCCGAGCGACGCATGAAGCGCGGGGCCGTCGAAGTCGCCGACGAAGATCACCGCCATGTTGTCCGCCCGGTACCATCTCCTGAAAAAGTTTTCCATATCCCCCGCAGTCGCAGTCTCGATTATTTCGAGTTGACCTATGGGCATCCGCTCGGCGAAGCGCGAACCCCGGAACACCACCGGCAGCCATTCCCGCCTGATCCGTTCCCAGGCTCCCTGTATCCCGCGATATTCCTCGATAACAACGAGCCTTTCCAGATCCACGGCCTCCGGGTCGAAGGTGATCGCCCGCGACCAGTCGTCGATAATCGCCAGCGCGGTCTCCGGAATGATCCGCGTGCCGTCCGCGTCCGTTTCCACCGGCACCTCGATCATGTAGACCGTCCTGTCGAACGAGACGAAGGCGTTCACGTCCGGGCCGAAGCGCATCCCCAGCGAGCGCAGGTAGTCGATCAGCTCCGTCTCCGGGAATCGTTCCGTTCCGCGAAAGGCCATGTGCTCGACGAAGTGGGCCAACCCCTGCTCGTGGTCCTCCTCGTGAAGCGACCCGGCGTTTACCACCAGCCTGATAAACGCGCGGTTTTCGGGCATGGAGTTTTCCAGGATGAAGTACCGCAGGCCGCTGGGCAAACGCCCCTCGATAACGTCCGGCATGAAGGGCACCGGATCCGTGGGGTTGCCCAGGCCTCCCCACGCGCCTCGTGGAACGCCGGCGCAGGCGACGAGCAGGGTCAGCAACAGGGCCGACGACAGCAGTGGGATTAGGGCTGCAAGGCCCTTGGGTAAGGTTCGGTTTGTTTTCATGGATATAGTATAATAAAAAAGCGGGGATTTATGAAGCTGACCGCTGTTGACTTCCCCCACGCGAAGGGATATACTTGGTATATCCTGAAAATCGGAGGACGTTTTATGCGGACAAAGGTTGTCAAATGGGGCAATAGCCATGGAATAAGGCTTCCGTTGGCATACATGGGGCATATTCAAATTGCGGAAAACGATCCCGTCGAAATAGTGCTGGAAAACGAGGCGATCGTAATAAAAAAAATTAGTTCCGTGGGGCACAGGACAACGGCGCAGCGTCTTGCGGAATTTTACGGTGAAGACTTCGAGCAAAACGCGCCCGCGCCAAAAGAAGTTGACTGGGGCGAACCGGTTGGAAACGAAATATGGTGAGGCAGGGCAGTATAATATGGCTGGATTTTAATCCGCAGACCGGCCACGAGCAAAAGGGCAGGCGGCCCGCGCTGGTAATAAGCAACGAAACATTTAACAGGTTTTCAAAACTGGCCATTGTCTGCCCCATAACAAACACGGACAGGGATCATCCGTTTCACGTAAGGCTGGACGGAAGGACAAACACAACCGGCGTTGTTTTGTGCGATCAGGCAAGGACGCTCGACATCCGTGCGCGTAACCATGAATTCGTGGAAATGGCTCCTGCGGATATACTGGCGGAAGCCAGCGATATTATTGCCGGGTTCATTGAGGTATAGCTACGTCCTGAAAGCCCTGGCAGTCTATCATAATAATGGCGTATATTATGATAAGTTGCAATGGGGTGCATGTGAATGACTAGTCGGCTATCGCTTTTCCGGCAACGTAGGACGCATATAAATACTGCGGGTTCTCGAAATACATACTCGAATTATAGTCGTCGATTTTTTCGCTTATCCATGACGTGTATACCTTCGTTAGGGCATTTAACGGCGTAATATTTTGCGCGTTGGCAAGGTCGATGACTTGGCAATAGGCCAATTGGTTGACAAGGTTCGCGGATAAAAGGGAAGATGACCCAATGGGCTACGTAGAAAGTGCCTTCCATGAAGTAATCTAGGGTCGAAAAGGGAAAATGCATTTCAAAGAGGCAAAGGGAATACTTTCCGCCCATAACGGCATGAACATTTTCCGGGGCTGCACCCACGGCTGCATCTACTGCGACAGCAGGAGCAAATGCTACCAGATAAACCACGACTTCGAGGACGTGCAGGTCAAAAGCAACGCGCCAGAGCTGTTGGAGGCCGCGCTCGGCAGAAAGCGCAACAAGTGCATGATTAGCACTGGTTCCATGTGCGATCCGTACATACCCCTGGAAAACGATCTGCGGTACACGCGCAAATGCCTGGAGATTATCGACAGATATGGTTTCGGTCTTACCATACTGACCAAATCAAACGGCATCCTCCGCGATCTCGATCTGCTTGCGGGCATCAACGCGAAAACGAAATGCGTCGCGCAGATTACCCTTACCACCTATGACGAGAATCTTTGCAAAATCATCGAGCCCGCCGTATGCACGACCGGGGAGCGTTTTGCCGCGCTGGAAACCCTGCGCGATGCCGGCATACCAACGGTGGTTTGGCTCGGCCCGTTCCTGCCCTTCATAAATGACACGGAGGAAAACCTGCGGGGAATCCTGGACTACTGCATAAGGGCAAAGGTTTACGGCATCGTGTTTTGGGGCATAGGCATGACGCTTCGCGACGGCAACCGGGAATACTTCTATCAAAAACTGGACGAGCATTTCCCTGGGCTGTCAAAGAAATATCACCAAAAGTATGATCGCAGTTACGGGATCGAAAGCGACAACGACCGAAGGCTTACGCCGCTGTTTCACGATATATGCGGGAAACACGGCATCGTCCACGACAGGGATGCCGTGTTCCGTTACATGGGAGCGTTTCCAAGCAAGACCGCGAAGCAGCTGAGCCTGTTTTAGGAAGGCAAGGACAAGAACGACACCGTCTTTTTTGCTCGGGTCTATTCGGCGAATACCTGTTCCAACGAAATGTCCAGCCCAGGAAGAACCCCGACGGGAACCACGTCGTCGCTTTCGTTTCCCTTGTAGAAAAGCCGCACATCATAAGGGGCGGGAATTACCTTGCAAGGCTTGCCCCTTAGATATACGTGAAACTGGCTCACCAACTCCACCAAAATCAACTGATGCAAATCGCTGGGGGCGGCCATGGCGAAAGGCTCGCCGTAGATAAGCTCGTAGCGTTCCCCCTCGGCAAGCTCCCAGTCTTTGTAGTCGGCGTAAGTATACAACTGATCCGCTTTAGGCACGGCACCCATATATTTATTTCTCCTGTTTCTGGAACTATAATGCGGGGCAGAGGTTTGTTCAAGTCGCAAACCAAAGGCAAGCCCGAAAATCGGACTTGCCTTTACTGCCCTACCGATGTGTCCTTAAAGAACGCGCGTTAGACCTGCCAGTCAACACCCGCTCCGAACGTTCGATGTGTTCGGAGAAACCTTGAGGGGAGAGGGTGAACTGATTAAACGGTATACTGGCCCCCGCCGTGATATTTCTGGAAGGCAAGGTGTACCTCACGTCGAAATCATTCAGCCACAGTACAACATCGTAAGTCCCAGGTTCGACATCCCTTAGCCTAAAAGTCGTGGAAGAACCCACGGGGTATACCTCGGCGCGGGCGACACGATTCGATGTCCCGGGGATGTACAAGTCTAGGTCTCCCCAGTCGCCGTGGTACCGTTCGGGTATTCCCGTGACGGTGACAGACAAGTTTTCGCCGCCATCGGTAAAATCAAAGGCGGACCATGGTATGGTGGTGGTTGCGGTGATGTTTCTGGCAGGTGCAATGCCCTCCCCCCAACGGGCCGAACCTTGAACCCACAACAAAACATCATAAAGCCCGGGATCGGTAAACCAGAAACGAAAAGCCGCCGAAGAGCCTGTTATTGATGTCGCACTCCAGCCCCAGTCAAACCAGTCTCCTGTTTCCGCACAAACCAATTCTATCTCCCCAAAACCGTTGCGATATTCGACTGGTATTCCCGTAACGGTTATGGTTACGCTGGGCGGCAAGACGGCAAATTGATTGAACGGTATGGTATTACTTGTGGTGATGTTTCTGGCGGATACGTTATATATTCCCAAGATATCTGATTCTTCCATGAAAGCCAAGAAAACATCGTAAGTTCCCGTAACGATGCCCGTCAAAGTGAAAGTCGTCGAAGCACCTGTTATTGCCGCTTCATCCCCGGCGATCTCATTTGTAGTCCCGGGAACCATAAATGCCACGAACCCCCAAATATTGTCGCCCTGATACCGACTGGGTATTCCAGTAACGGTAACGGTTATTGGCGGCACGAAGGAGAAGGCAGACCATGGTATCGTGTTGGTTCCCGCAGTGATGTTTATCAAAGCTATACGATACACACGCGGATGTTCCCCATCGCACTCATAGCAACACCCAAATCTTATGCTAACCTCATAATCCCCTGGTACGGCAAATCGATGATCCCAATTTCGATCCCACAAGGTAAAGGTAGCCGAAGAGCCTGATATATGTCCCGAACCGCTGGCTACTCTGGTTCCGGTCTCTGGATCCCTTAATTCTATCTCGCCAGAAGTAGAAGGATGCGTTGTTGATATCCCCGTAACGGTTATGGATATGGGTTCTGGCACGGTAACGGCTGCCGTGTTGGAAATTGCGGGGTGGTTAACCGCCGTAGCCGTAACGAGCAACGTATCACCTACATCTGCGCCCGTTACCGTCAACAGTCCCCCCGCGGTTATGGTGCCGGCACCTGTGGGCGCGACGCTCCACGTAACCGCCTGGGGGGCTCCTTCCGGCCCCACCGTTGCGGTAAACTGTCGTCGTCCGCCCTGCCCCACGTATGCGGAAGCTGGCGTTATCGTAACGCTTACGGGCACGGGAGGATCGCCGTTTCCGTCATCCGTCGAGGTGGGACACCCCGTCATTGAAAACCCAATTGCCACGGCAAGTGCGACAATTCCGAGAAGTTTTAGCTTTTTTTTCATAGCAACTCCTTTTGAATGTTTAACGTCGTCGCCGACTATTTAAAATCCCATACGGGACTTTATTTCACGGTTCCTTCGGGTCAATTTGCTTCCCTTTTTTGCTTTCCCGAATCCATAGGCAAGGGGTTATTTTCGGCATGGGCAGGCAAGGCATCGTTATCCTTTAGCAGGTTCCAATAGGTTCTTGCGGTTTTAAGTACGTTTCTCTTTTCCCCACTGGTCAAAAGGGTAAAATCGTTTCTGAAATCGAAAAATTCACCCTTGTTATCGCACCGCTTTGCCTTATCATTCATAATGGTTCCTATGTACCATCGTATATTGATACATAGGAACTTGTCAAGCTCTTTCTTGTCCTTCGAAGTTTTGTGCGGTATCATTTAATGGTACAGAGGGGTAAATGGCGGTTTCCACCACAAGCGATCGAATAAAGGCCGTTCGAAAAGCGCTAGGCATCTCGCAAAAGGATTTTTGTGGGGGCATATACTTGTCTCGAAGTTTTTACGCAAAGATAGAGACGGGAACAAGAAGCCCCAACGAGCGGGTCTATGAGTTAATCTGCACCAAATACAATGTCAACAAGGACTGGCTAATCACCGGCAAAGGGGAGATGTTCGGCGAGGCTCCGCCCGATGTCGAACTGCTGGAGCTTGTGGAGATAGTGAAGCAGCTTGATCCGCTTTTTAGGGACTGCATTATCCAACAGGTAAAACTTATGGCTAACCTTCACAGGAAAAGCCAGGGAAGGAACAAGGAGGAGATGACCTAATGGCTGGAAACCACAAAGCCCTCGGATCGAACGTCAAGAGGATAGTCAAGTCAGCGTGTCGAAAATTGCCTGGCTCTGCCCGCTCTGAAAAATTTTCGCCGTCTCCATGCCTAAGCTGGGGCGACGACACAAGGCTGGTTATGCCACAAGCTTGACAAGCTTCGCGGGCAAATGGAATGCTTTTCGCCCACAATTGCATGAGCATTTTCCGGGGCTGCAGCCACGGTTGCATTTACTGCGAAAAGTGGGTTGGTTACTACATTTTGCCCGAAAGGGCCTTTCTTTCATTGCGTTTTATGGTAAGATTTACCTTATCAGAAAAAGGTGCGAATACGAGACTGAATTTAATTGGCGCATCCATAAATTGCGCCAACAAAATTTGCATTCACATGCAGGAGGAACAACAGGATGAAGACGAGAAGTTTTTGGAAAACACCTGCTGGTTTTGTGGCATTCATGTTCGCGTTAGGGTTCGTATTGGTGGCTTGTGGTACCACTGCTGGCGTGGCTGATCGCCCGTACCTTGCCGAGATGGTAGTCATAGGCGCTGACGGCGAATGGCCCTTGCCTGGCCTTTTGACCCTGCCCTTGGAAGCCACCGCCAGAAACCCCGTTCCGGCGGTGGTACTGGTGCACGGGTCGGGTCCCTCGGATCTGGATTCCAACGTGTTCGGCAACAGGCCCTTTTTCGACATAGCCAACCACCTTTCCGCGAACGGCGTGGCGGTGATCCGATACGACAAGCGCACCTACGTCCACGGCGAAGGGATGGTACGGTCGTTAGATGGCAGCCTGACAGCCTGGGAGGAAAGCGTCGAGGACGCGATTTTTGCGGCGGAACTTTTAAGGGCCGATCCGCGCATCGATGAAAACCGGGTTTTCCTGCTGGGCCTTAGCATGGGCGGAATGCTCGCTCCGAACATCCATGCCTCGGGTGGGAATTTCGCCGGACTCATAGTCATGGCTGGAACACCGAGAACGCTCCCCGAGCTTTTTCTTGAACAGTCAAGGGCGTCGATTGGCCTGGCCATGGAGGCTGGCCCGGAAAAGGACATGGGCCTGGCCCAACTGGACATGCTGGAGGAACTGTTCGCCGCCATCCCCGCCATGACCCCCGCCGAGGCCCAGGCGATGGATATTTTGGGCGCCTCGGCCTATTACTTCAAGGATCTGGCCGCGCGTTCCTTCGGCAACTATATCGGGGAAGTGTCCGTGCCCATTCTGGTCATGCAGGGTGGCAGGGATTTTCAGGTGCGCGCCGACAAGGATTTTGTCCTGTTGCAGGAATTGCTGGAGGGTCGGGACAATGTCACGTTTAAACTGTACGAGGATCTGAACCACGTCTTCGTGCCCACCACCGCGACGAATTTCGTCGAACACGCCATAGGGATCATGCAGACGCCTGGTCGCGTGGATGCCCAGGTGCTGCGGGACATCGTGGACTGGATACTGGCGCGGTAGTCTCTCGTCGTCAGGGTTATGTCACGCGATTGTTCGCCTTGATAATTTCGTTCAGCGAGACCTCTGGGTTGATCCATCGTTTGTCGCTCTTCTGGCTTTTGTGGTGCATGGCGCTTTGCGGGCAAAGATGCAGACAGGCAAAACACACTTCGCATTTGTCGGCAAAGCAAACCCTGTCGGTTACGGTTATATTTCCCGAAGGGCAAACCTTGGCGCAAGTGCTGCATTTGTTGCATTGGCTGTTCACAATATATTTTTTCGTGTTTTTCCCAGTAGGGTTCCTTGCAGCACCAGTTATCGCGGAAATCACCCGAAGCCCCAGCGATGCAGTTGCTTGCATGTGTTTGCGATTGTTGACATCATTCACGATTTTTGCCGTTTTTTCCTCTACCTTCTTATTCGGTAACTTCTTTACCTGTGCGCCCATCTCGAACACGGGCAAGTAGTTATCCAGCATAAGCAGATGGTTGGCATAATCAAAGCGACAACCGTTTTTACGCGCCCGCTTTTGCAAATTCAGCATTGCCGCCCCAGGCAAACTTCCATACGTGCCAATGGCAAAAGTGTAGTCTGTCTCAAACTTTACCCTGTCCAAAAACCGTCGCACCATTTTGGGGAGTGTCCACCAGTAAATCGGAAACACCACGCCAATTGCATCGTCCTTGTAATGTAGATTATCGGAATCGACAGCCTGCGGAATAGAAACCAAGGTTCCCCCGATTCGCTTGGCTACCGCCAGGGAATTCCCTGTTCCCGTGAAATAAAAAACCGTCATGTACCCCCCCCCGTCATTACACGCCTAACAAGCGCGATTAACAGGCGCACTGGCAAAGGCTCCATGTGTCTGGCCGTTTTTTTCAGCAGTTTGCGAATCGGCAGGTATTGCGGACAATGTTTTTCGCACTTTCCACATTCGTTGCAAAGGCGCGGACTGCTTGGGTTTTTCGTGGCGGCGGCGGTGCTTGTCATGT
>Ga0209755_10002217_pt1 | contig 27177 bp, 32 predicted proteins | sample TergutCo191P1_FD_187301 | JGI IMG/M metagenome (GOLD analysis project Ga0209755, IMG submission 187301) | Cornitermes sp. P1 segment gut microbial communities from Petit-Saut dam, French Guiana - Co191P1 (SPAdes) (version 2) | ecosystem: Host-associated > Arthropoda: Insects > Digestive system...
GGAAAAGGAATCTTGAGGATGCGGAGGCCCTTGCCCTTTCCGCCCTTCAAGCCGGCTGAAGCATGGTTAGGTTTTTATTTTGAGGCAACTGGGCACTTCGGTTAGATTTTATTTTGAGGCATTACGGAGGAAATATTGGCTTCTGTATCCTTTTTCATACATATTCCACTGATGTAAAAAATGGCACATAACGTTCTAGGTAACTGACGTTTTGCGGTTGTGTAGAAGGGCTTTGCGTAGCAAAGACCAGCAACCGCAAAATGTGGTGGAGCGAAACCGCACAAAGGGCGTAAGCCCGACTGCGGTTTGGCGGAACCTAGCCGCCGTAAGGCGGCGTACAGTTACCGTTTGTTATGTGCTGTGTTGGCGTATTTACACAACATAATTAACTACAAAATATATTTAAACAAACATCATAGGCAGAACATATCATCATAATATCAATTTCTATACCAACGCCTAGTTGATTCAATACATGCGACATAAGGTTCCGTTAAAAACTTGACTTTCCATATAGAATCTCTTTCAAACAGGATATGTGCAGGAATAAAACTTTGTACGCCAGAAACAACTAATTCTCTGCCAGAATTTTTATCTTGTAACATCCATTCTATTAAATAAGTAAACGCCCGCACATTTACAATTTTTATCATGAAGTATATTTCATCTAACACATCCGATAATGACTTACCTTCAGTAACCTGAATAACATTTTTTATGATATTGCCATTATCTATTTCAAACTCTACAATAAATTCGTATGGTTTAATAAGCATACTATAAAAAACTTTTGAAGAAAAAGGATCTGTGCTTGATAATGTTCTCTGGTTGCTATGCGAGATTTCAAGAATTTCCTCTAAAATACTTCGGTTTATATCAATTTTTTCACTTGATTTATCTTCAGGTAAATTTATCTCGGTTTTTATACACGAAAGTGATTTTTCAAATTCTGGATACCACATCTCAAATGCTTTATCAAGAAGAGATTCTTGCAATCCTTTATCTCCACACGCATTATTTAATGACTTAAGTAATTTTTTGACACTCTCTTTACTGGTATTAATTGTAGCTTGAAATTGTATAAGAGGACTCCCCCTTAATTCTGATGGTGAAAGTCCAAATAAAAAAGGTACAACTGGAACTCTATTTAAATTATTAGACAAAGCACCAGCTTCAAATAATAACCATGCTGCTTTATAATTTTCTCTTGTTACACATATAATACCAAAACCACTATCTCGTAATTGTTCTTCAATTATTGAAAGTCCACGCTCACCTTTCTGTATATCCTCAGTAGAGACAAAAGGCCTAATTACATTTATTACACAAGGCAACCAATCATGCAGAGCAAGTGCTATTTTATGACTTGCAGTACCTTCTCCAGACCAACTTATAAAAACTTTCATTTTGCACCCCTTTTAATTTAATGTATGCATAATAATTATAACTGCTTAAACCACCAGCTTAGCTGGTGAGACTTGAAAAGGCTATGCCGTGTACGGCGTATGAAATAGAGTACTCCTGAGGAAGCCCCAGAAAAGGCAAGAACAGGAGTACAGATGAAAGAATGGCAAAGTTTAGCACATACGAAATGGGAATGTAAGTACCATTTCGTAATCGTCCCGAAGTACCGTAAAAAGGTACAGTACGAAAGGCTGAGGAGGCGAATAGGCGAAATCCTCAGAGAGCTATGCCGGTACAAAGGCATAGAGATACTGGAAGCGCATGCGATGCCAGACCACATACATATGTGTGTATCTGTACCGCCGAAGTACAGTATAGCGATGACAATCGGGTATCTGAAAGGGAAAAGCGCAATTCGGATACACAAGGAATTGTCTGGACGTGAACCCAAAGGTTTTACAAATAAGAACTTTTGGACGAGGGGTTACTGTGTTAGCACGGTAGGGTTGGAGGAGAAACAAATCCGTGCATACATACAGAACCAGGAACGACTTGAAAGGGGAGAACAAGGGGTTCTCAATTTCTAGCCCCCTTTAAGGGGGCTTCCTCAAGCCACCGGCTATGCCGGTGGTCTTTGACTATAGGAGAACACTACGGCATGGCATATGCAAGGATGGAATAAACATGGAACAGAAGATTAATGATGTCTTTGGAGCCTGCGCAAGCAAAGCGAATGCGAACAGGAATGACACGTTGCTGATTTCCTCCGCATTATTGGGTTTGCAAAACTTGCCGAATTTGGGCGGGATCGTGAGGTCGAAAAAAAACAGGGCGAGATGTTGGAAATCATGCGGGCAACTGCCACAAACGCGTACAAAATTGGGGTTTCGCGCGCAATCAACTAAGATCTCACATAAGGCGATTTCGACGCGCTAATGTATGATCGCCAAATTGTCGAGGTCGGGAGAATAGCTCAGGACGATTTGCTTACATTCTGACGGCTTTTTCGCTGAAAATATGGATTTGGCGGCTCAAGTCGGTTGCTATCGACCGACTTGAGAAATGCGAACTCACCCCACCCATAAACATTGAGCGCTGCAACAGAAATTACTTGCGAAAACGCTTTGGTCTCATTATTATTGAGGACTCATACAGTCATCGAAGTTTGTGGATGGTGATGCGGCAACTCAAATTAGAGTCCGCGTAATCAGTAACAGACATGCTGGTTCCGTAGTAAGTCAACCGATTACTACGGCGGCGATTCCAGCAAACGTGCATCCCGACTCAGTTCCTCCGAACTTAGTTTGGGAAGAGATCATTGGCGAAACTACTAATCGATTCACATTACGGCATGAAGACTCTGGCTTCATATTCAAGATGAGAATCACACGCAACAATCGTCTTGACTGGATAGATAGCAACATAGTTGGGCCAATCACTTTGATTCCCATAACGGGCTCCTTGCTAATACGCGGAAATCCTTGGGCCGGACAGAGACTTACTGTAGAAGCTATTGGCACGTCGGGAAGCGGAGACATACAAATGACTTGGGAACAGACCGTGCTTCCTTTTGGCTATGAGCCTTTCGATCGACGTAACAGCAGCGGAAATGATGACGAACCAGACATAACTTATCCGTGGCCTTGGCAGAGGTTTCATAATCGCTTTTATCCAGATGAGTGGAACAGGCCAGAAACTAACTTTCCAATGGGCTTTGTTGCCAGAAATTGGGTAGATCAATTTGGCGAACCTCAAGATTGGAACCGTTTCAGTGACGAACTCAACACCAACAATGTATACATGCCTCATGAAACTTCATGCGCGGGTTCCTTGAGACTTACTAACCCATTGGAAGATCACGAAGGCAACATAATTTGGCAAGCAGTGCCGGATCAATCGGAAGGAGGCGACACTGGTTTTTATGACGTAAAAAATGGCCTTGCTTCAGCATGCAGATTGATTCGCGTGAGACTCACTCGCGGACACGCGTATCAAAACCAAGAAAGCAATCCAGTCAGAATTACGCTCATACCTTGGAGCATTCGCTCGCTCACTCTAGTTGGAAACGCGTGGGCCACGCAGAAGCTTGAAGTAATCGCGAATACGAATGGCATATTGGGAGACGACGAAGTAAACTACCAATGGCAGAGGACTACCAGATTTGGACGCGACAGCAGGTGGTTCAATTCCGCGAATTCAATGCCCGACGGGACTCTTTCCAGCGATCAGCCAAATTGGGCAACCCCGCCCGCGTGGTCAGACAATCCTCCGTGGATGTCAGAAAACGGAAACCCCAGGCCAATAGATTCAGATTGGGACAGTTGGCCTGTTCCGGACGACAGACATGACGACAACGGCGTATTCGAATTATGGAGAGACGTGAACGCGAATGACGCAAGGCGAGTAAGAGGCGGGTTCGACGACGACAGGCTTGTTTATGACGCTGACGAATCGAATATCGCTCCTTACGGGCAAATGAGATCATTTAATTTGAGGCGAGCTTACACGGACACTCGCCGTTACGTAAGAATCGCTGTTTTTGAGCCGCAAGATAGAATCATGACTGACTTTGCGCGTATTTGGGGCGAAGAACCATTAGACATCGCGCAGATGCATGGGACTTGGATTGCGACCACGCCAAATTACGAATACGAGGGCAATTACCAGCCATCGCGCGATTTCATGTTCACCCCTCTCGTTACGCTGATTCCGCTTCTTGGAAGCGTAAACATATTGGGAAACCCTTGGCCAGGCGAAAAACTTCGCGCCGAAGGCATGTTGGTGTCGTCAGTTGGAATCGAAGGGCAAATGCAATACCAGTGGCAGAGAACTGCCGCAAACGCGACTTTCAGGGGCGACTATCCAGAAGGGCACCCAAGCTGGAATGAAGATCCGGAACAAATGGACAATCCTCAAGACTACGTTCCGGATAATGACGAAAACGGGTTTGAGTTTGACGACTGGCGCAACGTCTTTAGAAACGTGTATTTTAACCGCCCGTTTGAGCTAGATCGGCGCGACGCAAATTCAAACCTGTATGACCCAAACATAATCTTGAAGCCGAACAGCCCGGCCTCATTGAGCGCTTTGGGTGTTCCGTTTCCGGACGAGCCAAGAGACTCAAACATGCCGACTTACTTTCTGGACGGCGGCATTCCGGAAAACAGAAATCGCGCGGGAAGCAACAACGGGGCGGATATATGGAACGTGCGCGACTTTTCCGACATGGATAGATTTGTCCGAGTCAGAGTGAGATTCGACGACAACCATCAGACAATATATTCCAATCCGGTTGGGCCCGTTTCATTAAGGCCCTGGAACGTGATTCTTAGCATTAGAGGCAACCCTTGGTATCGACAGCTTTTCTCGGCTGACGCTGACGTGACCAACGTGTTTGGAAGCCACCGAGTCAGGTTCAGGTGGGAAAGGGGAGATAACGAGAATTGGGTCAAAATACGGGACGACGAAATGGGGCCAATTCAAGCGCGAATAGGATCGATTCTCGTGGGCCAGCCGACGGGCAATGAGTCAGTTTACCCGTATTACAATGACGCAGTGGACAACGGCATAACGGAAAACAGCTATGATCAGATCACGCACGCATTTGAAGACTCGCATCCAAACTCAGGCAGAAACGTAAGAGTAATCGTGATGCGACCAAACGAACTTGGCTGGTATAGAGACGACACGTTTTCAAGCAATCTGATCGGCCCCATTGGGAGAATCCCGTTAAACGGAACCGTGTTCTTGCTTGGAAGCGCGCACGTTGGAACCGAATTGACCGCCTTGAGCACCGTCTCGCCGATCCGCGACCCAAGGGAAAGGCCGCCGCAAGACGGCGGGACTAACTGGGAAACCGCGCCCTGGGACACGCCTGATTTCTGGCCTCGAAGAACTATGACGATGGAAGGAATGAGGTACTTCTGGCAAAACGATTCGAGCGGGGAGAACGTCAACCAATCGAGCGAGGGTTTGGATATTGGAACGCCGAGACTTTCTAACGCGCGCCCGACTGAAATTGAAATGGGAAACAACGATCCGGTCGAGAACGGCTTCAGAAGATGGGGAAACACTTTCGCCGTTCCCGTTATGCTGGGACGCGCCGGCGCTTTTCCGCGCGAAAACGACGTGTTAGCGCGATCAAGGTGGGTCGGGGCCAGAATAAGAGTGAGCGTCGGTAGAAGCATGAACACGAATCCGGACGTGGGTTTAGATTCGCCTGACATGATGGCGAATCATTTCGACCACAACTTTCAAATATTGACTTTGAGGACCAATCCGGTAACCTTGCCGCCTTTGAGGGGAAACGTTAGGTTCGTCATTGGGAAAGTCATCAACACGGAAAATGAGATGCAAAAAACCACGCGCGACCTGTTCAACGTGGAAAGCGTCTTGGACTTGCCTGAAACCGGAAGGCCTGTTTTCGTATTGGTTGACGACTTGAACGTGAGCGCGCTTTCAGATCCATTGCGCGCGCATTTGGGATTGTCAGCACTCCCTGCTAATTTCCCGCCGAGGCCGGAGACGGAAGACGGAACGAGAAGCCACACTAACGGGACTGGAAACGCTTTCGTGACTTTTTCTCATGGGCAATTGTCGCGCGAGCGACAGATATTCGCGGATCGCGGAGTTTACGCGGCGATTCCGAGAGCCAACCATTTGAATTCGCTCATGAGAGTCACCGTGACTTTTTCCAACAACAGCGGCTCTTTGGAAGCGATAATCGGCACGATTAATCCCTTGAGGCTGTACTTGGAACATCCGAATATGCCGACGCGACAGCATCAACGCCCGGATTTTTCCCCAAACATTATTGCGAATGTCGTATTGAACTTGTTCTGGACTCTTTTAGGAGGCGAGCATGACGACTTCGTGCTTCAGGCAAATGTGAATTCGAATAGCGAGCGAGACGAAACCGCGCCGACGACGCGCGGAAGATATTTGGGAAACAGGGGAATTTCTTTGAATCCCCAAACTGTCGCAGGCCCAAGAAAAACCACGATAATAAACAGCGACACAGAGGGAATGATCGTGCTTGCGCATGGAGTCATGGGTTCGTTGTTCACGATAAGCAGCGGAACGCTGATTTTGAACGCGTGCGTCATTCACGGGAGGAACCCAAACAATTCGCCTTTGATTTGGCTGAATGGCGGCAATTTGATTGCGAACCCCGGCTCCAAAATTGTGAACAACGACAACGTGGAGGGAAACATTCCAGTTCCAGACCATCAAAGAGGCGGCGGAGTCTTGATTACGAGAGGAAGATTCATCTTTTCCGGAGAGCTGTCGGGACATTCCATGATGAGAAGGCAAGTGGGAAACCAGCTTCCAACTAATTCAGTTGGGGCGGGAATAGTCGTGGCCGGTGGGACTTTGGACATTCGAGGCGGAACCATCTCGAATAACTACGCGGACTACGGAGGCGGGGGAATTCACGCGCGCGGCGGGCAAATCAACATGAGAGGCGGTCATATAATCGGAAACATCGGCGGCGCGCTTCCAACCCCGAGACGCTGGGTCTCCGAGAAAAAATCCGGATGGTGGGCGGAAGATCCAAGCCACGACAACGGCGGCGGCGGGATCTTCGTGCAAGGCGGAAGCGTCGATATTTTCTCGGGAGAAATATCTTACAACACGACTTCCGGATGGGGCGGCGGAATCAATGTCTTTTTCGGACGCGTGCGCATCGCCTCGATCATGATGTTCGCGAACGGCGGCCCAAGAGACAACACCATACGCGGAACATTTCTAATGTCCGAAACGAGGGAAGAGGCCAATTTGAACCAAGTGGTCATAAACGGACGCGAGATTGCGGTAACCAACGTACGAAGCCAAGGATTGATTATATCCAACGGAAGAGGAACGATAATGGGCTCTTATCCGCACGGCCTTAACGAAGTTATCGGCGTGTTCATTCTTTCTTTCGCCGTTGGAAACGGCGGCGGAACTCCTCCCGCCAGCCAAGAGCTAATAGCGGACACCCAAATCAATCTTCCGCATCAGGGAAACATAACTCGTCCTTCTAACGCGGGAGCCGATTGGACATTTGGATGGCGTGGCCCTGGAGTCGCGCGCCCGTCCGGTGCGAGCACAAACTGGCCCGGCGATTTCGCGCCAGGAGGTTCGCCGTACAGAATGCCGGGAAGAAACACTCAGCTAACCGCTCACTGGGAACGGCCAAGATGTCCGTCATGCGGCTCGGCGGCTTGCCCTGGAGCTTCTGGCGGAGCATGCAACGTATGTTCCAATTGCGGATCGAGAAACTGTTCCGGCAGTTGCCAGGATTCAGATTCAAGGTGTTCTAATTGCGGTTCCAGAAGTTGCAGCGGCTGCTGACGCAAAAACGGGCAATCATGAGGGCGCGACGTTAAGCATGTCAACGGTTAATCTATCATAATGGAAACTAACTATTACAAGATTAGGTTTATTGCTGTTAAAAGCAATCATGAAACGACGGAATATTCGGAAGAATGGGCAAACAAGGTATCCACCATTGGACATACTAGAATTGCCGATACTCCAGAAGATGCAATCAGAGATTGCTTGTCAGACTTGCGTTACCAAAAGAACCCAAATGACGAGTTTATGTTTGCAGATTACAATTTCATACCAGTAGAAATAAACGGCAAACCGATTATTCTCACTGATAGAAATTGTAATTTTAGATACGTCTAAGGTTTCTGTTCGGTTCAAAATTGCTCGACTAAATAAACATGGACTTAATGGATGATGACGACTTCGAAGAAATAATAAGAATATCCAATGATGAAGAACTTGCCCAACTTGAGATTTTCATGTGGAGAATGGTCTTTTTCGTAAAGGCTTACAAACAGCATCTAAAGGAACTTAAACGCCAGGAGATCATTCGAGGTTATGAAGACATTGAGAAGAGATGTCTTGCGAGAAAACAAACTCCGAAAGTCGCCGCTCTTTTGGAAAGGGTGATAGAAGCTAAGGAACGTTTTTTGGCACTTTGCTGAAATCGAGAATGTCTTCAGGATTTTCATTTAACTCCTTCAACTCTTCGTCAAAAGATCGCATTTGCGTTTCGCCTATCTTATATTCCTCGGAAGAAGGGTCCAGTTTTTTCATTTCTTTTTTTTTTCGTCCATTTTTTTTACCGTCCTAAATAGTTAGCTAACATAAATCCCCAGATGTAAGCTGATAACCTCTAATGTTAACACGAATAGAAATCTTCATAATTAAACTGCTCGACTAAATAAATATGGAAAACGATACAAGAATAGTCAAACCTGATTTTATCAGAGAGCAATCCGAACAAATTACCAAAGTAATGGCGGATGTCGAAGAATTTTTAACGGGAAAAGGACATGAAGTTTTACGAATCGAAAGCAGATTGACGATGAATGCATCTCCGGAATTCGATTCTATGAAAATCTCATTTGTTATCCCCTTCCCGAACGCAAGCGAACTTACTTAGATCTTAATAGCTTATCCATAGAATCAACTTTTGATTCTATTTCTGAAATATCGGTGACGACTTGATTAAAACCGCACTTTTCCCATTCCTCGCATTTCAAGAACAGAAGTTTTAATTCCTTCGTTTGCTTAGGTCTGATGGTGAGGGAAAATTTCCCACACTTTGGGCATTCTTTTTTAATCTCCTTCATAAATCTCTCCTTGTGCTCAATTATACCAGACATACGCACAGCATGTCAACACTTTACGAGATAAAAACCCCGTTTAAAACAAACAAAGGGGAACCGAAGTTCCCCCGTTTTGCCGAATCGAAAAATTATGGGATCACGTCGAAGTCCGCCGGGAAACTCAAAGTCAAATTCGACAAGTCGGAATCGGAATGCGTGAAGCGCGACCTTGCGCGCTCTTCGCCATCTGAAACCAAAACGATATAAAACGATCCAGTTGGCGTAGTTCCGTCACCCAGAATAGGCAATTGATCCCAACTAACAGTGACTTGATCGTTTTGAATTGTCCCGTCTCTGCTTGTAATTTCATTGTTACCCTGATATACGAGAATGCTGACGGTTGTTGGGTTAAACGGAAGGCTATAGCTAACCAAACCCGTAACAGTGACAGTCCAAGCTGCCTGCAAGTGATCCTGATTGCTCCCGTTCTGGTTATCGTTTCCGGTCTGATTGCTTCCGCCTCCGACTTGCGGAGACCCGCTTCCGCTGTCGCATCCAACGACCAAAAACGCCAAAGCTACGATTCCAAGACTTAAAATCTTCTTCATTTTCAAACTCCTCATTTTATTTAGTTCGCGGAACGAACTTTACAGCCGGCATACGCCGCTATTTACAAATTCAAAATTAAGGCGCATACTTTAGGCATGACAGTTACTGAGCTTGCTTCAAAAATGAGTAACTGTACAGCATTTGTGAATGTCACGGCATCCACAAGTTGTGCGCGCAAAACCTCTGCAACCTGGCGTTGGAGCCAGCAGCACAGAGTATTGTATGCATAAGTCCGTATCACGCCAGATACGTTAACTTGTATGCAATACGCGCGTTTAAAGCATACGCCTTAATTCAAGATTAACTTTTCGCCCCCTCGTTCATTTAGCCTGTCGCGAATTTTAGCCGGCATACGCCGCCGTTCCCATAATTAAATATGAGACGCGCGCGAAACACGTTCAAACTTTCTCCTTCTCCTTTTTTGAAGCCTCCCCGTTTTCCTGTCTCTCCAACAATTCCTCCGTGTCGACTATCACCCTGATTCTCTCCTTTGTCGGGAGATTTTTGTACTTATTTAACAATTCCTTGACTTCTTTCCTTTGCTCGTCGTCCATATTACCCCTGTGGATTAATGGTATCAGAAGATAGGATTATCGTCAAGTGATTTCCCCGAAAAATCCTTGTTTTTCCTCCCGTTTTCGGATAAAATCGTGAGATGTCAAACACTCCGTTGGAAACCACGCGGGACAGGATCTTGAAAATCAGGGACACTCTGGGACTCACCCAGACGGAATTCTGCAAGAGAATCTTCGTCAGCCAGACTTACTTTTCCAATGTCGAAAACGGAAATCGAAAAGTAAACGACAGAATCGTAGCCTTGATTTGCTCGCAGTACGGAGTCAACAAGAAGTATCTGACTGAAGGAAAAGGCGAGATGTTTTCCGAAGATCTGCCCGACATTCATTTAGCTCAACTTTTGGAAATGTACGATAGACTTGAAAAGCCGTTACAGGAATGCGTCGTCTCTCAAGTGAGACTTTTGGTCGAGGCGTGGGAAAAAAGTAAGGAAAAGAATTAATTGATATGATAGGCAAGGCACTACGAATAATACTTGTTTTTCTAGGGCATATAATAAAGGACTGCTTCTTCATAATTGGCGTAGCAAGTTCTATATTGACCATCCTATATCTAGTTAATTTAGATTCCATGGGATTCATACAAAGGCATCAATTTCGTTTTTTCGTCATATCACTGATTGCAGCGGTTGGATTAATCGCTAAAAATTTGCCGCATCTGTTCTTTAAAATCAAAATGAAGATACCAAATGTGAATTCGCAGGTAATCATAAGATATGGCGACATTTTAAAGTCAAAAAACGACATTTGCCTTGCAACAAATAATTTCCTCAACATTGAACCCAAAGATATTAACCCAGATGGTATATTGGCGAAAATAATAGATGAAGAAAAAAACGTTTGTTCTATAGAAAATGAATTAGAACTGAATATACGTGAGAGACATGGATATGAATTAAAAAGAAACAAGCTTGGAGAAGAAATCCCAGCATACAAACCAGGTTCAGTTGGATATTTTACAAGGAAAAACGGAAAGAAATTATACTTAATGGTGATATCTGATGTAGTATATCCAAATCCAATGCCAAGTTTCGAATCAAAAAAAGAATATGTTGGCTTGGCCTTGAATAGTTTGTGGTCAAGATTAAGAAGCTCTGGCAACAACAAACCATTAAGTATGCCGGTAATCGGGACTGGCACGAGCAATGCTAGAAAATCAAATTATATGGCCATATTGGATATTTGTGATTCATTTATAACTGAAAGTGGGAAAGGAAAGATAATCGATATTTTGGAGATCATCATTCATAAAAACAAATTGTCAATGAGACAGTTTTATTTATTAAACAAGACATTAAAAGAAATAACAAAATGAAATCCAATATTTAGTTGAGCAGTTTCGAATCAAATAATGCATCGTTTCTCAAGTAAGGCTTTTGGTCGAGGCATGGGAAAAAAGTAAAGACAAAAGTTAGCCGTTCAAAAATCAGCTTGTCTTTTCGTAATCGCCGCTTCCAGCACTTGAATCATTTCCAAAGCCGTCCTTGCCGAAGTTCAGACTTTCGTTTTCCGTCTCTTCATTCAAAACAGTTTCCCTTAGAAATTGGCCGACGTTCTCACGTGCGAGTTCCGTTTCATCAAGGGATCTCGCTTTTTGATAGACTTGCTCGAACAGTATGATATTTGATTGCGCGTCCATAATATTCCGTCCTTGATTAATTAGTTAGCGGGCTATAGTCCTTCTATTTTGATGAATGAGAACTACTAAATAATCAGAGGTACACTATGGATAGGTTATTTGAAGAGATTTACAAACTTAATCGTCTCATTGAAATAAGAGACCCAGGATATGAATTAGATAAAAAGGACATCGCTTGGCTAGTTAAAGGACCTAGAGTATACGGCGAACGAAGTCATGCTCAAGTCATTGCGAAACATTTTCCAAATACTTCACATCTAGGGTATGGTGAGGATGACGAAAAATGGGAATTCGTAAGAGATGGATATCTAAAAATTGGATGGTATGGTAAAAGGTTATATATTCACGTAAATGATATCTCTAAAACATCGAATCAAGATATTATTTATTATTTTGTTTCTGCGCTTGCTAAATCACGAAGAGTCCCACAGAATGCTAGTGTATACATTTATGCTTTAAAACACGAAACTTATCATTTAGAAGTTACGTTGTTAAGTACAATAAAAGATATTTTAGAAGATCAACTTACTAAACAAGTTCAAAGAAAGTTAAGAGAAACCATTCAAGGACGGACAAACATGGATAATAGATTATTCGAAGAGATTTACAGAGAAGCGCAGTTGGAAAGGTGATGCAGTTTGCGGAAATGATGCGAACTACAGCTGCTTTGGCTGGTGGAAATGTAGCGTTTGGAGGTAAATTCGTTTCTCGTTTCAAGGAAGCACCAACTTGGCTTTCTACTTTGCCATTAGAGTTTGCTAATTCATTAAAGTTCAATTTTTCGTTTGGGCAGGCCGGTCTTTTTAATGCACATGAAGAAGTAGTTAAACCAATAACTCAATTAGCATGTCTGTTCTTACCAGTAGTCAAGCAACTCAATATTGAGCCTCTATTCGTGATGACATCGAAGATATTATACCCATGACCTAACGTCAGCCGTACACCGCGTCGCATTGCTTTTGGAGATTGCGAACCAAGTCATGCGCGTCAATCTCCGCCGCGCCGATTCCGTGAATCTTGCCGTGGGACTCGTTCCAGTGCGGGTCGCCCCTGTCCCGCATGATTTTGTCGATTAGCTTCTCTTCCTCGGGGCCAAACTGGTTCTGCAATCCCGCCCAGTAATGAATGCGATTTCCTATCTGCATCGTGTCCATCCCGATTATCTTCCTGTTTTTCAGCAGGACGTCGCATCTGACGCGCGAGTCTTTCAGCTCTATGTCAGATTTTCTCCATTTCCTCAAAAGCGTCTGGCTCAGCGCCTTGCGCAAGATCGTTCTTTTGGCTTCTTCCTTTTCGCTGTTGATCGTGGCGAAGTATATCACCCCTATGGTCGCCATCTTGAAATGAATGCCAGCTTGGTTTTCCTTCTGCTCTATTGGATAATACGGCGACTTGTAGAACAGGTTGTAATACCCAATCTCGTCGTCGAGCATTCCAAGCTGCGGCTCCTTGCTTGGCCTCGTTTTGTTGCTTACGCACGTCGTGTCGGCGCTTTGGACGACAAGCAGCAAGTCCTTTTTCAGAACGCCCACAACGCCGCTCGCGACCCAGCGATTATGCGTCGTCACCAGATCCCTAAATCTTTTGTTCTCGTTTGGCTTTCCGCGCAGGAGCAAATATTCCACTTTCATCACAGCAACTCCTCATTGCCTATGAAGTATTTGACTTGGTGTCCCACGCCGCCCAAAATAAACCGCTTGCATTGAACGCAGAGATTGTAATACTCGGGATTCGCCTCGCTGCTCTCGCTCATGTTCGTCAGGAAATCGGGATCGTCAACTGACATGTTCACGACGGCCCAGGCGTAGTCATCGTTTCTTTTTCCCTTGAAATACTTCAAGTCGATGACGTGGAAGAACCTCTTTCCGAAGCGCTTGAATATCTTGTCCGTGCCGCCAATCACGTAATGTCCAGTTTTGTAGCACAGCAGCCTCAAGCCGTAATTCTTGCCGTATCTTTTGAATATCGCCGCCCCAACGAGCTCGTCCTCATGGAACAGCCCAAACCTTGCGGTCCCGCTTATGTATCCGTACATATGGTAATCGTCGCAGAACTTCCTAGCTTCCTCCTTCTCGATTTTCCTCACCTCGCATTTTCTCGCCGCGATCTTGCGCAGCGGCGGGGACAGCCTTTCCTTGATCCACTGCCGTATGTTTTCCCCCTCCGAGTCGTAGTTCTTCTCGTATATCGTGATCAGCTGCGCGCCGGCCTTTTTGCACTTCACCCTCTTGCTTCCGATCCATTTTTGGTAGTCCTCGAAACTTTTAGTGCGCGCGTAGCGGTTGTACGAATTCCAGTACGTTTCCTTAACGTCGAAAGCCAGCTTTAGCTCGGGCAGGTATATGTCCACTTCTTCTCCGTTCAAGAGCGTCCTGTCGTACGTCAGGATCTTGCCGTCGTATACTGACTTGACGTAATCGGCTATCTGCAGCTCGATCTTTGGAAAATCAAGATGCGGATAGCAAGTCTTGCATATCGGCAGCTTGGAATGAACCTCGTCGCGGAACTCGTTTCCGCACTTGCCACAGCCGAACAAGTACGAGATCGGCTTTCCATTGTCGCATTTTCCGACGTATCTGTTGTGATCCGTGAATTCGAGCGGCAAGTCGTTGGGAATCATCCTAAGCGCGTTGTCGTTTACGCGGTCGACGTGCTCCTTGTTCACGTTCGCGGGCATGAAATCCCAATCGTACGACCTGTGAAATCTTCGCTTCTGCATGTTAGTTAGTCCCAATATGCTTCCTTGCGCTCAGGAAAACGATTACGCTGACCGCGAGCACGGCGACGATAGTCAGAACGCCGAAGCTGCTTCTTCCGGTCGCGCTCATGACGAAGGCGAACAGAACGGGTCCCAGAATCGCGGCGAACCTTCCCATGATCTCGAAAAAGCCGAAATACTCGCCGCTGCTTTCGGGCGGTATGAGCTTTCCGAAAACAGAGCGAGAAAGCGCCCAGATGCCGCCTTGCGCGGTGCCGACCAAGAAGTTCATGGCGAAAAACACGGCAAGCCCAAAAGCCGGAGTCACCGCCTCGGCTTCCACTCCAAGCCCCAAGCCGAAAGCCATAAACGCGATCAGGCAGTAAATGAAAACGCCCGCGAGAATCAGCTTGGTCGCGCATATTTTTTTGCTCAGCTTTCCGAACAGCAGCGAAAACGGAAAGGAAACGAGCGGGGCGATCAAAAACGCCAGAAGCATTCCCTCGTTGCTTAGCCCAATCGCGGTTCCGAAAATTGGGCCGACCACGCTCACGGTGCCGATTCCGTCAATGTATAGCACGTAAGCGATCAGGAACAAAAGCAATCCTTTGTTCCTTGCTATCTTCACCGCCGTGTCCCTCACGTCAGCCGCCACTTTCCTAAAAAGCCCTTTTTCCGGTATCTTGTTTTCGTATTGGTGGCGTGCGTTCATGATCATCGGAATCGAGAAGGCGAGCATCCAAATCGCGACGAGAGCCACGGAAAGCCTGACCGCCGCGTAAAAGTCGATTCCAAAATTGGATCCGAACATTACGAGAAGCAAGCTGATGACGTATGGAATGGGAGTGCCGATCCCGTATCCCCAAGCGTAGCCAATGCTGCTCACTTTGTGCATTCTGTCTTTGGTAGTTATGTCGGGAAGATAGCTGTCGTAAATTTGATTCGATACCGCCCAGAAAACGTGAGCCAGCATGAAGAAGAGGAACATTGGCTGCCAAGTTCCTATTATCGCCGTGAGAAACGTGGACGCGGATCCGCCGACAATCGAGATCGTCAAAAGGCGCTTCTTGAATCCCCTGTAATCGATCAGCGCGCCGATAAACGGCGCGGCAATCCCGACTATAATTCTCGAAACTGCCAGTCCCGACGCCCACCACAGCGCTCCCGCGCTTCCCCCGCCGCCAGCGATTGAGAGGAAGAAGATTGGAAAGAACGTGGACAGCATAATTGCCGGGAACACCGATTCGGCGCAGTCAAAAAGCGCCCAGGAACGTTCCGTTTTCGTAAGATTGAATTTGCTCATTTTGAAAGATTAACTCGCGCCAATCAGTGTCGAGTGATTGAATGCACGTACTCGCAGACCAGCACGCACGCCGCGATATGCACTCCCCAATGCGTCGCGCTGCTGATGAGGGAATCCAAATGAATATGCCCGCCGCCGTGTGCCGCGCATGTCGCTTCGTAGACAACGACGAAAACTACCACTCCGACTACCGCCAGCAATCGGATTAGGCGAGACCATTTCTTTTTACACTCCGATGTCATGATATAATATTAACCTCCGCAAAAGGCATCGCGCCGTTCCGTTTCCTCAAGCTTGCCTTGCACCTCTCTCAAAAAACGGCCGACGTTTTCGCGGGCTTCTTCTTCCTCGCTAAGCTGTTCCGCCTCGTCCCATTCTTCGCACTCTTTTAACGCTTCATTTTCATGCGCGTATAATTCTTCAAAAACGCGTTTTTCCGAAAGTTTCTGGCCGCTCTCGTCGAACATCTCCGTAAAAGTGCGCGGCTGGCTTTCCTTGAACTCCTTCATCGAAAATATCCTGCCGACTTCGGTTTTTGGTGATTTGGATATGGCATCATACATGTCTTCCCATGTCGGAACTGATTCTTGAAGCGAGTTCCTTTTTTCCGTTTCGAGCCTTTTAACTCTGTACTGTAAGCTTTCCATATATACCGTCCTTGATTAGTTAGTATATAAGACTAAAATACCCACTCAAATGCCTCTTCTTGAGTGGGTAATGAACGAAAAGGACGGACGGCAGAACCGCCTGTTATAATAGTTATAGTTACGCTCGGCTTTTCTTGTGCTTTGATATATATATGTCTTCGAATAACTTACTTTCCATAATTGCCGTCCTGTTAGTTAGTCGGCCTATTGCAATTCACTACTATGTATTTTCGTTCATTGCTTTCTGAAAATACGTTTCTGAAAGTTCATCACTGGCTCCTGGATAAATTGGCTCGCCGTGTTCTTCTATTGATTCAGTAGCTCTTTTCCCACCTTGATAATAATACCTAATCCATTTACTTTGGCGATCCGTGATCGCCCACGCTGATATAATCCGAGTCAAGTTGTTTTCATCTATCGTGTCTATGACGGTGTATACGTCTTTGTTGATTCTTCCAATGGTCCTGTTTCTTCCATCTTGAACTGGGATTTTTCTTCTTTTTTCGTCTTTGAAGGCGTATCTCGCATAGAAGAAACTGAATCCCTTGCCGTCTCCCTCATCCGTTACGTTTTCGTTGCTTTTCCGCCTGTGCCAGGTAAAATCACCAACCCTTACGATTTCAGAATCAGGCCCAGTTTCATCTATTTGCCACCATGCTTCTTCAGAATCAGGATCAAGCTCCGTATTTTCCACTGTTTCGTTTCTTGGTTCGCTCTCGCGTAGTAAAATGCTTGGATATAACTTATCCATTTCCTGAATTTGTTTATGTTGTCCCTTGCCAGCCAATTTTATTAAGCTTTCTGTTGTTTCTTGTTGGATTACGTTGTTTCTACCCATCTTCCATTCCTCCAGTGATTAGATTAACCAGTTCCACGTAGTTAGTCAAGCCATTTTTTTTCTGCTTGTTTATATATGAGACATATAGATTATATATTCAAAAAAGTCCGTCCTCATATATTATATAATCCTCTAATGTTAACACGAATAGAACTGACTATCTAATTATGGAGCTTCCCAACTCAATCAAAGACTTAATCACCTCAAAGCCAGCGGATGTCGTCAAGGAGATTATCTCAAACATGGAAATTGGGCCAAGATGACGGGCGCTTTAGCTGTTGCCGTATGGGTGAATCAAAATAGTTAAATGGAGGGCAATAACACTGAACGAATTTCCAACATTAAAGAACAATTTGAAATTCAAGGAACTAATGGGCGACAGCAATCCGTTAGACATGAACAGGCGAAACGCAATCAACTATAGTGACGAGTTCGTATTTCGCAAAGCTAAAATCTACAGACAGTGCGGGCCGCGTGATGACAGGCTTCAAGTCCAAGTTATGCCAGAACTTAATGGCATAGACGAGTCTGAGATGGAATATCTGCCAAAATATCCGCCGTTCATTAAGGGCGAAGTCGTAATGGGAAGAGCCCACGTAGACCATGGAGATGCCGCCGACTTCGTGTGGGTTTTATGCACACCAGATCTTCAAGTCGGCTACGTGCTTGGAATTGCGAACGTATTTGGAAGAAGCACCGAGCGATATAACCACAGCTATTCACACAGAGACGTGAGATCTTTTTTGCAGCAGCGTCAAGCTCTTCCGGCTGATTTCGATTACAATCATCTAAGAGTGACGCATTGGGTAGCTGGAGAAGGCGGCTCAATTCATTTGTGTAATTACATAAGTAAACTATCTAAACGCGTATCTACAAGGAGCACAAAACAGCTTCTCGGATAAGGGCCTTAGCGAAAAAATACCCAATGGTTGTTTTCGTTTTTCAGAAATACAGCGGGGAGAAATACCTAGATGGAGATAGGAACACGGCAATTGATTGACGCTTCTATTAACTAATGCAGGTCAATCATTCCGCTTGCCATAATTGACATTTCAAGTTGGATAATTTACGTTGGTTTGTCAGCATCAGCTTTTCCAAGATCAAATTCCTGGCTCCATCCATGCCCGATATCCCAGTGAGCATCCACGACAATCTCAAATGGGACGTTTTGCAAATTGAACTCCTCTCTTACGATGCTTTCCATGCGCTCGCGACCGTAATCTTCAATCCATTTTCCGCACATCATTTGGAAAATTACTTTTTCCCCGGCTTTTTTCTGCCAAATTCTGCCCCTGGGAACTTGAGTATAGTCCTTGCCAAATATCCCAAGCGGTTTCTTTTTGTGCTTCGCCCTGTTTCGCTGTTTCTGCCACCAGTCTTTGTGTAAGATGCCAAGATTTTTATATCCGTTCTGATTAAACCGCAATTCGGAAGCGAACGCTTTGTTTACGCCGAACAGTTCGTCTTCGGCTTCGTCATACCAAAATATCCCCACTTCGGGATTGTTTTGAATGTCGAAATTGTCCGACATGGCATCGATTGCCATTTGTCTTTCATCTTTCGACATTTCCCTAACGCGAGTTTTCTGCTCCATGTTTTCATTCTTTTCCATGTTCATTCCCCCAATTACCAGATTAGCCAGTTTTGAGTGGCTTGTCAAGGTATTTCCTGTATATATGTCATATGAGACATCAAGATAGGATATCAGGGTTTTCCCTCCGGCGTTTATATTCCTCTAATGTTAACACGAGTAGAAATACAAAAAGTTAACATCCGCAATCTCGCACATATTTTGTGCCGCAATCGGGGCATTTGCATTCGCCATTGCCTAAGTCGCCATCCTCGTTTGTAAATTCGGGCAAAATGTTTCTGATCTTCGAGTTATCCTCCTACCCAAAATGCTCGGCAATATCTTTCACGCCCTCATATTCAATTATTCCTTTTGAGTAGCCCCTGACTATATCCATGGGGCCGTCATAATACTGGGATCTTGGGCTTGGATCATATGGCGATTTGTGGTATCCGCCTTCCTGAATTTTGGTTTTCTGACGTGTCTTTTTAAGCGGCTTGTTTCCACTTGATTCTTCAAGTTTTTGCTGTCGTCATTGTCAAAATCAATGCCTCGAAACAATTTGCCGCCGAACGCAACCATCAAATCAAATTCCATTATGTCAATCAGAAACCCAATACTCTGAATTATATCGAAGCAAGTCGAAATCGCTATTGAGCCGTCGCTCATATCAAGAAAATCGTTCCCGCGTTTTGACATTAAATATTCTATCGCCCTTTGGGGAGCGGCACTGAACATGTCCATGATTTCATCGTCATTGATTACTAGCCGTTTTTGTCTTCCTTTTTTTCAAGCAGCCTGCACTTGCCAGTTTTCATGTATATATTTTCAAATAGCTGATCTCGTGCGTATATCCCTTCAAGTTTTCGCTTTGCGATTTTCAGCCCGCACAGATGATTTGATTTGGCTTTCATGCTTTTATTCATCACTTTCACCAAACAAATAAGCCTTTGCCAAATCGAACTTCATTATTTGTATCAGGTATTCCATGACTGAAAGCAAATCATGGTAGTCATTGACTGATATCGTTTCGTTCTCAATGTCAAATATGCGTTCGTTAAAATGGCGTACTTTTTTGAAATAGTCAAAAATATTGCTTGGGATTTCACTGTGTATGTTTTTGCCTTTTTCATATTTGACACGTCTATTTTTTTGTTGCTTTTTGTGCGTCTCATTCTAAAATTCATGTTTCCACGCCTCATTTTCCTTTTTCACGAATATGATTTTCCTGACATAGCCGTTTTTCCTGTTCGGCGGTATTTCCCTGCAAGCCCATTCATTTTCCGTTTTACGCAACAAGTCAAGTATGATATGCCGTGGCGTTCCAACACGATATGACTCTTTTTCAGTTTTGATATTCATGTATAGTTAGTTAAATATCAAGTTTGAGACTCCTCAAGTAGCCTTCCGTGATTGAAATGCACGTATGATCCAGCAGTTTTGAAAGTTTGTATATGTCCCTGTCCTTTTGATACTCGCATATCGCAAAATAGTGCCTGAAGTCGTGAGCCGAGTACGCCGCATTTGTTTTTCCCTCACGGTGCAGTTTTGACGTGTGACGATATATTCTCAACTTCAAGGCGTTTGTGGTCAAGTTTTCAAAAGGTGCCCTGTTGTTCAAGTCCGAAGATTTGATATTGGTAATTACTTCAATCGGCAATTCACCGTATATCGCTTTTCCTTTTGAATTGGACTGGTATCTGTTTCCCCATATCTTCAAATCTTTCAACGCACCGACTCTCAAGCCACGGTATGCCATGATGTATACCGCCATCCTCTCAAACTCTGGAAGTGTGTTCAAAATCGTAGCGAGTTCAATCTCGCTCGGAACTTCTATTTCTTTTACCGCCTTCTTCGCCGGCCTTGCTTTTGTCCCACGGATTGGGTTTTTAATCACTGAATATCGCCTTTCCAGATATGAATAGAAGGAAGACACGCCAGCGATAATTATACTCTTTGAATTGGGAGAACCTGTCAAAGCATGGATAAAATCGTCGGCCTGCCCCGGAGTGAGCTGCAGAATATTGATTCCGTGTTTTTTCGTGAACCGTTCCAGCCTCATCAACGCCTTAAGATATGCGGACTGCGTGTGTTCGCTTCCCGTCTTGCTTGCCATCATGAGAAACATGGTTTTTTCGGCTCTGTAATCTATGTTCGCAATCTTGGCTTTGTCGCTTAGCTCGTTCGTCAAGTTCTGCGTCATCACAATTTTGGCGATCTGCTCCAACTGTTCCTGCGTCAAGTCGCTTAGCTTCGGGCTTTGATTTGCAATCTGCAAAGCCATGTTTTCCACCGCATTGTCTCCACGTTTAATTAGCCTGTTTGCAACCACCATTTTCCCGCCTCTCATCGTCAATTTTCGATGAAATATAATATCGTGTTATATTTCACGTTGAGATATGAGACTATGCTTTTTGGGATTCAAATTTTTAATTGGGATAAACCCATATGCAAAACATATGGGTTCAACTTCTCGTTTTTCTCACCTGTTTTTTAATTGTGGAAACGGGTTTTTTGGCGTTCCAATTTTCAGGTTTGGTTATATTGTGCTTTTTTTGAAGATAAATCCATTTAAGTTTGTATATCGACTCATATTCCTCTCTGCAACATTTGCAGATCATATCACAAACAGATTGTAATTTTTTAGTTGTGATACCAGATTTTCTCAAATACGCCGCAGCAATCAACACATTGTCAAACGACATTTTAAGAGTTGTACACTTTACAGGAAAGAACCAGCTTTTATCAAATCTGCCTTCTTTCATTCCCTTATACATGGCTGCACATCCAGTGTGCGCAACTATGTATTTTTTGGCGATAACTGTGGAAAATTGCATGTGCTCTTCCGCTTCGACTATTTCGTTGCAGAAATAGCAATTTGGGCCATCAATGAATTCAAGGTTTTCTGGTATCTGCCTGACACCAAAACAAGTCCGAATTTTATTCAATTTTGTCCTTTTAAAAGCATCAATCTTCGCCACGGCTTTCTCCTCTTTTACTGTTTTCCCAGCCCAAAAACCAGGTGGGCACGTAAATACGCATTTATTTATTATCCCATCAGTATACCAATGTCTTCCTCTTTCTCCCTTATTGAATGGCGTTATTCCTTTCCTTGCTTCACTTAATTTTCTTTTGTGTTCTTCGGTTTTTGGTTTTCTCATATTCTGCTTGCGCTCTTCGGTATGCTTTTTCCCTTTAAGAGCCTCACTTACTTTTCTTCTATGCTCTTCGGTCAATATTCGCCCTTTGAGTTTGTCACTGATCTTTTTGCTTTGAACAAGGTTAATCCCAGTTATTTTCCTTCTTTCATTTGTAGTTTTTACTGCCAGCTTCATTGTTTTTTCTGATTTGCAATTATGCATATATAAACATCTTGCATGAGCATACCCAGTTTTGCCTTTCAACATCACATATTTTTCACCATCCTTGATTTTCATTTTGCAAAAAACGCATTTGTCGTTCTTGAGCTTTACCACGGACGCATCCATTGTTTTAGCCATACACTAATGCCTCTCTTTCCCATCTTGCATACTACCATTTTTCCTTGATCTTGTCAATGGCATAATTTCGTGTGGCATGTTTTTTTACTTTGAGACGTTCCTGGCAATCTTAGATATAGACTGTTTGGTTTTCTCTGAAGTTTCCTCAAGAGCACCTAAGTATATATATATATATTATATGGTACCCTTGAGGAAACTCTAGAGGAAACCAAACAGTCTGCCAAAAAAACAGCCGCCTTTACCGATCGACAAAAGATTCCAGAAGCAGTTTGTGATCCACGTTCAAATCGCCTTTTATAACCCAGTATTCAATATCCGTAGTCGATGCGTTCGCTATCATAGTCCATTTGCCGTTCTGGGAATTCTTGTTGACCATTGCGCTTGCCGTCTTCTTGTTTTTGTATGCGTAACTCCAGTGTTTGTTGTCGGAGTATATCTGCGCCATGGATATCTTGGTGTAATATTCCTGCGGCGTTCCCTTGAACGTCTTAATCAGCCAGAGGGACTGCGCCGTTTTCCTTCTCCATCTGTAGTCCACCCAAGTGTCTTTTTTGAAATCGGCTATCGCTCGCCGTAACGACAGATCGGCGTGTTTTATAGCAGTGTCCCTTAATCCCGCGTAATCCCATATCTTGATTCCGTCCGAGAAAACAGTATGCTCAGTGTGCTTGAAATAGTTAATTCCCGTCTTTAGTTCGTCCGTCTTGACGAATATCCTTATGTTGGGTTCTTGCGGACATACGAGACAGTATAAATCAGACCTTTTTAACGGATAACGATGGCTCACCCAGAAACAATAGAATTCGCCTTTCTGCAAATGTATGTTGGATATCGGTGTCCTGCCGTCGTTTTTCTGCAATTGAAGGCTGTACTGCACCGTTTTTTCCTTTCCGCTTTTTGGCTGCACGGCTATATGCCCCTGTTCGAGCGAACCCGTTTTTCTCACGCGGCTGAACAAAGTCAGCAGAATCGGCAAGTCCCTTTCTATCTGGTCGTGGCACGCCTTCAGGTTGGCTTTTTGCAGCGCGTTCATTTCATGTACTCCATGTAACTGAATCGGAAACATTGGGCCGTCCAGTCCAATCGCAAGTTTCTATTATATATTACTTAGTTCGAAAGTCAAGTGCCCGTATTCCAAGATTGGCTTTGGCTGGCGACGCTTGAAAAGGCCAACTTTTTACTTGACAGTGATTGGATATTATGGATAGAATGAAACATCAAATTTTTCATGGAGGCTTAACATGGCTATGGACATTAAGGCGATGGCGAGACTTGCCGGCATTTCGGACGATGAGCTGAAGGGGCTGTCTGTCAAGGAGCAGATCAGGCTCATCTCAAAAAAAATGACCGAGGAACAGTCCAGCATCGAGACCGAGGGAGCGAAAGCGTACATTTCGAATGCGGACAAGCCCATGAAGGAACTCAGGGATCTGCTCGAAAACCCGTTTGAGATCTACGTGAGGAAAGTCGCCCAGAAGAAAACTCCGACTATCGTTCCGGTCATCGGGTACAACAGCTTTGAGGGCGAGATAATCGTCTTCTTCAACGGCAAAGTTCAGTCCGTAAAGGGAGAGGACTTGGTTAGGTCTACTGACGAACTCATGAGCATACTGAGCGCCGAAAAGCCGCCGAGGAAAACGACGAAGAAGAAAAAATAGTTTTTCCGGGTTTCCCATACGACTCGTTCAGTTGGGTCACATACGAATTACAAATCTGTAAAACTGACGACTCTTTCAATGTCCGATAATTCGTATGTGATGCCTAATTTCGCAAGCCTTTCTTTCATGTCGGCTTTTAAGCCGTCCAAATGCAGGGGATGTTCAAAGATGCGCAGCTCTCCCAATCGTCTTGCGGCGTAATAATTGGAAATCAGTTTTTTCTCGGGGCTTTTCATAAGTTTTTGGAAGCTTTCGTCGTCCTTTAGTGCCTCGGCAAGTTTTGGGGTTCCCAAAAAGTTTTCTTTGAAGTTTTCGTCGTTCCTGAATTGGTTCCACATCTCATCGGTTATCCGGTAGTCACTATCCGTATTCAGCACAAACAACTGTTTGCCGGCATCAATTAAGATATGTTTTCCAAACACAAGGCATTTCTTGATGGTCTTGATTAATGCGGTTCTCTTTTCTTCAGTCGGCATGTTTTCAAAGAAGTCGAGTACGGTTTGCTTTACGTCGTGAAAAGTCAATTCCAATTTGTCTTTCTCGAATTTTTGGTTTAATTCCTCCAGCTCGCATTTTAGACCAGTTATCGCATCCGCGTTTTTTTCTTTTTTGGCGTTCAACTCTTTTTCTTTAATCAGCGTCATTTTCATCAGTTCCGCATCAGTCGTTTCCTCGTAAATGGACTGGAAATTGCCTATTTGTTTCTCGAATTTCCTGTTTTCAGTTTCCAAAGTTTTGATCTTCTCCCTCAATTCCAACTGGCTTATTTTTATCAGTCGCTGGCTTTCTTCTATTAAAGACCTTGTATCGTCATAGACTAGAAGGAAGTAAAAGAAAAACGTCTCGAACAGATTGTTCATCTTTTCGATTTTAAATGATTTTGGTTTCTGTCCGCAGTTCTTGTTCGAGAAATGCTTGTAGTATTTGTATTTTCCTCCGTTATACAGATAATACTTCATTTCACAGATTGGGCATTCGATTATCCCGGTCAAAATCTCGGTGTCGGCTCTTCTGGTTTTGTAGTCATTGTGGGTTATTTTTGCGGCTTGCATTTTTGTCATTGCCTTGATCCAGTCTTCTATGGACACTATTTCCATTGGGTACGGAATTGATTTGAGCCAGTATTTCTTGTCCTGTAAAATCGATATATCTGAAATTTCCAGATTTTTGTACTGGTTCAGTATTTCAAGTCCATCGGTATTCAAAGAACATCCGGTGTATGCGTATTGTTTGAAAATACGGATCAGCCTTCGGTAAAATGCGACCATTTCTTTATCTGATGGATTTTTGTCTTTGAAAATATCTTCGGCGATTGCCTTGACTGCTTTTCCATCCAGCAAACTCTTAAATGCGTATTTTACGTTCTCAAGTTCTGATTGCACTGGAATCCATCTCATGTAACCCGCTTCGCTTCTTCCGTCTTTTCTGTATCCGTATATGAAATTGAAACCTCTGCCTCTGCGGTTAAATGAGTCGTGAAGCCCTCTTGTTGTCCTTCCGACTATCAGGCATCTTTCGTATTCCGCAATTTGAGTCAAAATGCCTTGTATCATCTTGTTTTGCGGATTGCCCATGTCGAAACGTTTGTCTTTCTCGAAAATCGTGGTATTGTGTTTTTCGAAGATGTTGAACAGGACATAAGAGGCGTGTTGGTTGCGGGACAGTCTTGAATGTTCGTAAACCCAGACTTTATCGACCGTCTTGTTTTCGATGTGGCTTATAAGTTTCGTGAGTCCTTTTCTGTGTTTGAATGGATTCTCGTCGTTTTCGATTTTGAATCCCGATTTTCCAACGTCTTCGTAGATTTGATATTCGAATCCGTTTTTGGACGCGAATTTGATTCCGATGTCTTTTTGTTGTTCGATTGACGTTCCTTCCGTCTCGACTGATGTCCTTACGTAAATACCCATGATACCCATAGTTTTCTCCTCGTCCCCTTAGATTAACGAGGGAGAAAATTAGATAATAAGGAAAATGACCAGCGTGACCATTCCCAACAGCGTCACGCACATCGGGAATATGGCATTTTTGAGGAACAACCTCGCCAGCGTGACCATTGGCAACAGCGTCACGTACATCGGGGATATGGCATTTATGTGGAACTACCTCATCAACGTGAACATTCCCAACAGCGTCACGCACATCGGGTATAGTGCATTTTGGAGTAACAGCCTCACCAGCGTGACCATTGGCAACAGCGTCACGCACATCGGGTATAGTGCATTTTGGAGTAACAGCCTCACCAGCGTGACCATTGGCAACAGCGTCACGCACATCGGGGATAGGGCATTTGGGTGGAACACCACCCTCACCAGCGTGACCATCCCATTTGCGAGTCTAGCTGCGGCAGATGCGGCATGGGAAGGATCGACTTGGAGGGAAGTCGTGGCAGGTTCCTTCATACCCTACAATGTTTTCGTTTTCAGGCCATAGCCGCATCATCCCCGCGCCTGTATTTTTTAGGCGCGGAGCGCGGGCGCGGCTGGGGTGGCTCGATCCCGCCAACTCGCGCAAGTTTTCCCAAGCGCTGGGCTAAACTCTATCCGCAGAATCAGCATGATCATTCTGGCGCCAGCTTTAACGTCATGCTGCGACTTGCTCGCAGAGTCCATTGCGCGCAAAGCCATTGCCACACGAGACCCTGCGATCAAGTCGCAGGGTGACAGAGCTGGCTTTAACGTCATGCTGCGACTTGATCGCAGCATCCATTGCGCCATAAGGCTGTTTTCGCTATAGACATTGTTTCATGCCACAGGTTGGCGGCAGGGGCGAGAGAAAGCGGATACAGCATGTTTGCGCGTTCTCCGCAGCCTTCATGTGGCTGTGCTCCATGCCGTGGCTGGCTGCGACGTCAGGAACTATCAATGCCCTACCTTTTCTCGATGCAAAATAAGCGCGATCTCCACAGGCCAACAAAAACAGTTAAATCCAATCACAGATACGTGCCTGCGATTGGATTTAACCAGATTCCCCTCCCTGCCTAATCAACCTTGAACCTAGAGACCTCCGCAAGCAGCGCCTCGATACTCGCGCGGTTCCTAACGCTCAGCTCGTTAATACGCGCCACGGCTGCGTTGATCTGGTTCGTGCCAACAGCCATTTCGTTCACGCCTCCGGTTATCTCCTGCG
>Ga0209755_10002218_pt1 | contig 27177 bp, 22 predicted proteins | sample TergutCo191P1_FD_187301 | JGI IMG/M metagenome (GOLD analysis project Ga0209755, IMG submission 187301) | Cornitermes sp. P1 segment gut microbial communities from Petit-Saut dam, French Guiana - Co191P1 (SPAdes) (version 2) | ecosystem: Host-associated > Arthropoda: Insects > Digestive system...
ATGGCGGTTTTCTTTATGATGAGCCTCTACTTGCAATCCGAGCGAGGATTTGATGCCAGAACTGCCGGTTTTATTTTTGTCGCTTCTGCGCTTGTGCAATCTGTGTCTGCTCTTTATGCGGGCAAGCTCGCAGATAAATTTGAGGCTTCTAAAATTGCTATGCTTGGCATGGGGTTAAATTCCGTTGGTTTGCTCGGGCTTATTTTTGTTGGAGTGGATACTCCTATTTTTGTGATAATAGCTATGCTTCTGTTCTTGGGGCTTGGCATTGGACTGTTCTGCTCTCCCAACACTAAAGTGATTATGGGTTCCGTTGAAAACAGGTTTATGAGCCAGGCATCGGCGACTGTCGGTACAATGAGGCTAACGGGGCAGGCGCTTAGCATGGGCATTGCCATAATGTCTGTTTCTCTGTTTGGAGATTTTATGCAAAGCTGGATGTTAACTTTTGCTATTTGTGCAGTTCTTTGCGTGGTGGGCGTTTATGCCAGCTCGGTGAATTCTATATTTATTCCGCATGGCAAAAACTTCGCCAAAAAAGAGAAGGAAACCTAGAACCGAAGCTACGATTGCTCCTATGGAAACAGATATAGAGAGCAGTCGAGGCGGTACCTTATTTCTATTCATAGCTTTGCTGCTTTTGTTTATAATCTCCGTAATGTCATTGATCGGAGGTTTTGGCCCTCATGCGGAAAAAATCGCAAGTTTTCAATTGAGGCTCTTTGGGCCCATTCCGTTGTTTTTGCTGCTGGCAGCTTATGCTTCGTTTTTGTGCTGGTATTTTTTTAAACAGGTGCTAAATCCTCCACGAGAGCTTTTCATTCCTTTGGGGCATTGGGCAGCGGGCTTTTTGTTGCTCTATGTGTTTTTCAGTGTTATACTGGCAGTGATGATGCCGGATACGTTGAAAGAGGTGCGGTTCAACTTTGAAGTGGCATCTGGAGAATACTCCGGTTTTATAGGTTTGTTCTTGGTAAAAAAAGCATTCCCTCCTATTTTCGGAACAGAGACAAGCGGGCTTTTGTTTTGCTCCGGCCTTGGCATTATAATGACGAGTTTTTGTTTTGGCTTGAGGCCCAATCATTTGATTGAACTTGTAAAAAATATAAAGCTCGGTATTCAGCTTATTTTTTATAAAATGGATTTTGCGAGAAAAATTCCCGAGCCTACAACATTTATAAAAGTGCACGACACCGGAGATTTTGTAGCAGTTAAACTCGGCGAAATAAAACCGGCAAAAGGCTCACCTTTCGGAAAACCGGAAAAGCAGAATTTGACATTGCTCAAACAACCTTCTCAACAGTTTCCAGGCGAATCTCTTTCTGAAAGTCCCATAGAGAGAATACATCGCTTGCTGGCTTCAACGGAAGACCCGCTGGAAATTCGCCGCCTGCGAGACGAGCTCGCCGAATACAAACGCATAAAAGAAGAAAACGAATGGGAAGACAAAAAAGTGGGAGAGCTTAAGATAGAGGGTCTGTTGGCAAAACAAAGTGAAGAGCAAGAAATTGAGAATGAAGAATTGATAATTGAGAATAGTGAGAACTTAGATGCAGAAGAGCAGGTAGCAGAAGAACAGGAGCAAGAAGAGCAAGAAGAGCAAGAAGAAATTACGCAAGAGACATACGATGAATACCGTATTCCGCAGATTTCTGATATTCTCGCTCCGGTGCCGGACCAGACTATAGATTATACCAAAGAGGAACTTGCAGATATTGGAAAGGGCATAGAAACGCAACTCGCTAACTTTAAGGTGAAAGGCAAAGTTACCGGCATTATGACCGGACCTGTGATCACTCGCTTTGAAATAGAGCCGGGCCCCGGAGTGAAGGTCTCCAGATTTGAAAGCCTGGAAGATGATTTGGCAATGACGCTCAAGGCTGCTTCTGTGAGGATAATATCTTCCATACCGGGAAAGTCCGCAGTTGGCATAGAGCTCCCGAACAGAAAACCGCAAACAGTTTTTTGCCGTGAAATTCTGGAGTCTTCAAGGTTTGTAAAAGACCCGAAAAAAATCCAGGTGGTTCTTGGCAAAGATGTTATGGGCGATGCCTTTGTTATGGACTTGACAAAAACACCGCATCTGCTGATTGCAGGGCAAACCGGCGCAGGAAAATCCGTTTGCATAAATGTTCTTTTGGCAAGCATTCTGTTCAGCAAAACGCCAGAAGAAGTTCGCCTGATTTTAGTTGATCCAAAGGTTGTGGAACTTGCGATGTACGAGAAAATTCCACACTTGCTGCATCCTGTTATAACTTCGCCGGAGGTAGCAGTGCAAGCTCTAAAATGGCTGTGCGTGGAAATGGACAGGCGCTACGATGTTCTGGCAAAAGCCCATGTGAGGAACATAGAGGGCTTTAACGATAAGTTCAATGCATTAGAGCTTGGCGAGGATGTTCCGGAAGAAGATCGCAAGCAAATGCCTTTTATAGTTGTTGTGATAGACGAGCTTGCAGATTTGATGATGACCGCCGGCAAGGAGATAGATACCAGCATTGCGCGCATAGCGCAGAAAGCTAGGGCTGTAGGCATTCATCTTGTTTTAGCCACGCAAAGGCCGTCTGTTAATGTGATAACCGGCGTGATAAAGGCGAATTTACCCTCACGTATAAGCTTCAAGGTAGCCTCTAACGTGGACTCCAGAACTATTTTAGACAGCACGGGCGCAGAAAAACTGCTGGGAAGAGGCGATATGCTATTCCGCTCAAACGACAAGCCGGACCCTGTGCGTGTTCATGGAGCTTTTTTAAAGGACTGTGAGGTGGAGGCTCTAGCTAATGCCTGCTCAAGCCAGAATGTGCATTACGAAAGGGTGGAATCCTTTGATTTGGGCGATGCAGGCGGCGACGATGATGTTGGTATAGGGGCTGTTAAGGCCAAAGACCCTCTGTTTTGGGAAGCGGCTCGCTTTGGGCTGGAGGTTGGCGAGCTTTCCGTAAGCGCCTTGCAGAGGAGGCTAAGCGTAGGGTTTCCAAGGGCCGGAAAGATAGCAGATCAGCTAACGGCAGAGGGTATTTGCAGCAAGGCTAACGGTAGTAAGCCCCGAAAAATGCTTATGGACGAAGAAATGATAAATAATTTGGAAAAAAGAGGCTAAAAATTTGCTATATAGCAAAAAAAAATGTATTTTATGTAAATCATGGTTAAACAAATTTCTTTAGTACTAGTTTTGCTTATTCTTTGGGCTGATATTGCTTGGGCACAAAGAGCAAGAGCGGCGCAGGAAGACGATCGCGCTGCTCGGAAACAGTGGGAAGAGGACCAGCGTGCAGACGAATACGCAACCAGTTTGCGCCGTCGCGACTGGCTTAAGGATCGCCTTATTTTGCAGCTCGGCATGGGTAGCAAGTATCCTGTTATGGGTAAAGACTGGTTTGGCTTTGGTGCCGGGGTTGAATACATAACTAGCTGGCATGCGTCTGCTTTTATCTCCGGCGGTTTTATTCCGGCTTCCACAGACCCGAGTTTCCCTGATAATTTCACTTTGGACGGCGGATTGGGCTGGCGTGTAGGCTTGGCTTATTATCTGTTCCCCAAGAGCCCTATACATTTGGGCTTTCAAGTCTCTTACGGAACGGTTTTCTATGACCATGAAGCCAGTCCTCCTATAGATGCTGAGGGAAATATCGGAGATGTTCGTTCCATAATAATCTGCAGAGGATATGAGTTTGATGTCACTATCTCATATTTAAGCGATCAGTGGTATTTCTTGCAAGCTATTGTTGGTGTTTATTCCATAGGCAATGGTTTAAAAGACGGCGGAAATAAATGGGGAAGAACAAATGATTCATGGGCTTTGGACGACAAAGACAAGATTTATTCTTTGGTAACAACAGATGCTTCCAATACGGATCAGGCTATTCCGCCTGTTGGAATGGTGTTTGGCATAGGCATTGGGTTTGCATTTGAAGAGTTCTTCCCTGATGATACGGAAATTCGTCGCAGAGAGCGTGAAGCTGGTCGGTCAAAGGGCCAAGTTCGCAGTGCTACTCCTGCCAAGAAAGCAACACCGGCCAGAAGAGGCAGCCGTGTTGATGATTCAGATGAATATTGATCAGCGTTTAAGTTTATTTAATTCGGTTTGAGCTTGCAATGCCCTGGGGCTTCTGGGGTAAGATTCCTGAACTTTGCGCAGTGCATTTTTTGCGAGTTCAACATTTCCCATTCTCAGCAGGCATATTCCTATTTGAAATTGCGCATCCGGTTGTTTGAGTGATGCGACATAAAAAAACACCCTTTCGTAAGCAGAAATGGCCAGCGCATAATTGCCGAGCGCCATTTGCGATTCACCTGCCCAGTACCATGCGTCATCTGTCCAGTCGCTTTGCGGGTATTTGATTGTGAACTCTTCAAATTTCTTTGCTGCTTCTTTATAGTTCTTTTGAGAAAACTGGTATTGCGCTTGTTCATATTCCGGCGGCAGGTAACTGGTGGCTTGCGGCAGGGTTTCGCGTGTTGGGTTTATGAGCGGTACTTTGTCTTGGCCTTCCATGAATTTGCGCAAAAAGATAACTTCTTCTCTAAGGAGCGCAAGTTGCAATTGGTTTTCGCCTGTAGAGGCTAACGGCAGAGCAGTGGAGAGGCTATCCAGCAAATCTAATCGCCTGGCTAAAAATTCCAGATGTTCCCAGAGCGCAGATATTTGCACGGAGTCTGCTTTCGCAAGATTCAAAGCTTCTTTCGCAGTAGCTTCAACAGCGAACATATCAACGCTGGGTTCCTTCTCCTTCTTTGAAGAGGCGCAGGAGATTATTATGAGAAATGCCAATAGGAATAGATAACGCATATTTGCATAATGTAGAAAATTATGCATCCCACGATTTTGAGAAATCTTCGTCTTTGAACAGTGCGGCTAACCCCGTAATCTGCTTCAGTCTCAGAATCTCATCCATGGACATTCCAAGGTGCTTTGAAATCCATTTATCGCTTTTTCCCATTTCCACAAGCTCCGCTACAATGTTGCTCATCAAATCAACATTGTGGCTGCCTCGTGCCCGATTGTGCCGTATTGTTGAAGCCATGCGCTCGCTTATTGGTTTATCAATGACTGAGCAGGGGAGCTGGCCGTTTTCTCTTTCGTATATGTCTGGATATCGCATCATTATGGAATATCTGTGAAAACCGTCAACTATTTCGTAAACATCATCGGCTTTGTGGTAATAGACTACAACGGGCATTGTGTATCCGTCTTCCTTGATGCTCAAATATAAAAGTTCCATTTCCGGCGGAGCAACGCTGTTGGGGTTGTATTCATTGGCTCTCAGTTTTTCAACCGGGATGGCTTTTATGTTGTAAACGGGGCTTTTATGTTTTTGTGAACTCATTTTTCTCTCCTAGATTTTGTATTTCTCCAAGAACGCCTGCATGCGTTCCCGTTGCCTTTTTGTTTGGCAAAAAGAAAGAGAACGGCATAAATAGTCGTTTTTTAAAATGCACATAGCCATGCGGCGCCAGCTTGGGCCTAGCTTTTTTCCCTCTGCCCATATCGGGAGTTTGTCGGGGATTGATTTATAAATCACTAGCGGCATATTTTTGGGGGTACGTGTTGAAAGTTTATCGGAAATAGAGGCTTCTTCCGGTAGCCATGATGTATTTACTACAGAACCTGTTTTTTTCCAGTATTCTATGAATTTGTCAAACCTGTCTTTGTAAATATTTGCCGTGGATTTTGGTAGCGTTGCCAGCAGCAATAACGTATAACTTTCCCAGGTGTGGCCCTTTGGGAGTTTTATGCCGCCGTATCCAAGCAGCCTGCCTCCGCAATAAATGTTGCCGAAGTTCGCTCCGCTCACCCTGTTTACCACCCTTGCCCATGTTTGCGGTTCTATTATGCGAAATAAATTGAGCCCAATGCGCTGGTCGTCTCCATAAGGCTGGCAAATTCTCATTTGGCTTAGCGTTAAACCGGCTTTGTAAAATAAATCGTACAGTTCGTTGTAATCCCATTTAAACTTGTAGTTCCCCACCCACACATCCTTATGCCCCCAGTCATAAATGGGGTAGCAATAGTACAACTCCTTGTCATTGCATATTTTTGTTGTCCAGGCTATGTTGTCCAGCATGTTTTTTTGCTTGAGCGCAATTGTTCTGAATCTGTTATAGCTCTCATCGGTGCGTATTCCCACAAGGCATGCCGTTTTTTTGCCGTCGGAATACCATTCTCCGAATTTACGAATAAAATCTTCAAATTCCATGTTCTTTTTGAAAAAATCAAAACTATGATTCTTTTCGGTAATGCATGGAAAATCAGGATAGCCTCTAACCCATTTCTCCTTTTGCTTTAATTCCCAGGGAGTCCAAAACGGTTCAAAAACGCTCAAAGAATTCCTTAGATTCAGCGGCAGGCAGCACCAGTAAACTTCAAAGAGATCTATGTTTTTTGTCAGTATATTTTTAATAAAGTCAATGGTTATTTGATATTGCCCTTCAAGGTCTATAAACAATACTCCTATTTTTTTTGTTATCTTATGTTTTCTCATATAATCAATAACGAGGTTCAACAGAACCGAACTGTCTTTGCCGCCGCTAAACGATATGTATATTTTTTCAAAATTTTGAAAAATAAAATCAACGCGCTCAACAGATGCTTCATAAACATTCTTGTCATGGTATTTCTTTGCAGACATAGTAGGGAGAAAATAGTATTTTCTATATTACATTTGTGCTGTTTAAAAGAGTTATATTAATATTGCTTATTTGCCTGTTTCCGCAGGTTGTTTTTGCCCTTAGCGATGGCGGTGCTTTTCTGGTTGTGCCTTCTGCGCAGGTTTTGGGAGATAAAGCTTTCCAGGTCAGGGGAACTATTGGGTATCATCAGTCAAACTGCATTTCAAACGGCTTATGCGACAGGCATCCGTTTATAAGCTCGTTGCGTTTTGGGGTTTTTAACTCTCTGGAGCTCGGCGTTCAGTTCGGAAGCATGGTCTCTTTGGATGTAAAAGACCAAATAAACAAGGCTTACGGTTGGGTTCCGGCGGTTGCTATTGGAGCCAGAGCCTTTGTGCAAAGCCCTGAGGCTTATTTTTATTCTATTCCTAAGGAACAGCGCAAAGCGCAAACAGGGGAATTTTACATAGCTGCGGAGTGGGGCGGCGAATTGTGGAAACTTTTGGGCGGAGTATCGGCTTTTCCGAATATGGATGCAGATGCCGTTGCGCCTTTTTGGGGGTTTGAGCAAGGTTTGGGTTCGCAGAAATTGACTGTGACTTATGAAGGATTTTTCAGGTATGGATTTTCTCACCACAACATGGGCTTGTCCTTTAAGCCCATAAAAGCACTCCAAATCAGTGCCGGCGCAACCGATTTTTACAGATATTTTTTCAATGACAATGGCAATTTCGGGTTCAGAATGAAAAATCCCGGAGCACACAGCGGCTATCGTGCGCCCGGTGTTTATATGTCCATTGCTATTAACGGCGGCTTTACCCCGAGTTTGAACAGCCAAAAAATTGAGGGTGATAGCCTTAAAAAACAACTGGCAGTGCATGAAATGGATTTAACATTTATGCGTTCCAAAATAGATTATCTCGAAATGCTTTACTACGCATCCAATCCTGATTTAAACAGCGGCTACATTCAGAATCTGCAAAAGGATTTTCAGGAAATTGTGGATGGCTATAAATCAGACGATATGCCTTTGGACTCTTTGCTTGCAAAGGAGCAGATTTTTATTGACAAGGGAATGGTTGCAAACAGATTCATTGTCAGAGAAGCCAAGAATAAGGAGCTTGTGCAGGAGAACAGAATCACGGCAATCCGCATGATGAGCCATTTTCCCGATACATCATTTTTGGAGCCTTTGAGCAGCATTGTTGCGGACAATTCCAATGAGACTATTGCCAGAGAAGCTGCGCTTGCGCTCGGCGTTATAAACACGCCGGAATCTCGCAAGGCTCTTTCTGCCGTTGCCAATCAAACAACAGGAATTGTAAGGGAAACCATAATAGAGATCATGGGTTCCCTGTGAGCACGATCTTGGATATAAAACATATTAAACGTGATTTTCGCATGGGTGTAGAAGTTGTTCATGCTTTGCGTGGAGTTACATTCTCCGTTGAAAGCGGCGAGTTTGTTACCATAATGGGTACCAGCGGCAGCGGAAAAACGACCTTGCTCAACACACTCGGCTGCATGGACAGACCTACTAGCGGTGAGTATATTCTTGATGGGGAGCCTACGCACAAATTGAAAAGAGATGCGCTTGCGCAACTGAGAAACAGAAAGATAGGTTTTGTGTTTCAGAGCTTTAATCTTTTGCCACGCACAAGCGCAGTTGAGCAGGTGGAGCTTCCTCTGCTTTACACCTCTGGAATTTCCGCAAAGGAGCGCAGAGACAGAGCTATGTCTTGCCTTGAGAAAGTTGGCCTTGCTTATCGCAGCGGCCATTTTCCAAATCAGCTTTCGGGGGGCCAGCAGCAGAGGGTTGCCATTGCAAGAGCTTTGGTTAACGACCCTGTTATGATTTTGGCAGACGAGGCAACCGGAAATTTGGATACTCGTACAAGTTATGAGATAATGTCTCTTTTTCAGAGACTTAACGGCCAGCATAAAACCATAGTTTTTGTAACCCACGAGCCGGACATAGCGACTTTCAGTAGCCGCACAGTGAAGCTCAAAGACGGGCTGTTGCACAGCGACTACAAGAATGATAGCGTAGCAGACGCAGCGAAGGCGTTAGCCGAGTTGCCTATCCCTCAGGATGAAATTGTTTGATAATCTCTGCTACACGGCTTTGCAGCGCAGGTACTGAAAATGGTTTTGTTATAAAGTCTTCTGCGCCCAATTTAGAACCATGTGTTTCTGCGTGAGCTGTTAAAAATACAACTGGTATTTGCGCAGTTTTTTCATCTTGCTTTAATTTTTCCAAGGCCTCAAATCCGTTCATTTCAGGCATTTCTATATCCAGCAATATCAAATCCGGCACTATTTTATTCATAATGGCAAACATCTTGGCAGCTGAAGGCATTGTAAGTACTCGGTAATTATTATCTAAGGCATCCTTTGCCATAACCAAATTTGTGTCTGTGTCATCAACTACAAAAACTGTTTTCATATATTAATTTAATATAGAAATATTTAGGAATTGCACGGTTCCCAAATATTTTCTAAATTTTCCATTGGATTTAACTACAATAAATAGTAGAAGGTTAAATTTGCCATAGAATGAGGACTATTATGGATATAAAAAGAATTAAAACCGCTAAAGGATTTCCAAAGCCTAAAATTCGCAAGACGAATTTCGCAAGATTTTTGGAAGACAGCGATGAGCGCAGCTATAGCCGCTACTCAAGCCCGACAAAAGCTTTGCGTGAGAGCAAGTGCGCAAAATACTTTGAATACTTGCTTTGCATGCACAGAACTCATTACGATTTCAGCCTTAGAGATGAGCACTACATTGAGATTATAGATTTTCTCGGCGTAGATGGCTTGAACTATGCCATTGGGATTATAAGCGATCATTTGAAAAACAATTCCGAACCGTCAAAAGCCAAAAGCACTTTTGAAACAAAACTCGGCAAAACGCTTTATGCTGTTGATTTCCTTACATCATGGGTGATAGTGAACGATTTGTTGAATTCCAAATTCTGGATGACAGAAGTCAAAAATCCATTTGATGTGAATTTTATGTTTTTAAAATTGCTCGACTTTGCGCTTGAAATGCAAACCAAAGCCAAGTTGCTGTATTTCAGCGATACCTTTGAGCACAGGCTCCGCATTTTAAATGAAACGTTGAACCTGGACAAGGTTTCTCAGGATGTTTTGACATTGATCTTTGCCACATCCAAAGACTCATTGATGGATGACCTCAGCGATTGTGTGATGGAAACCTTTAAGGGCCGGCACAGCTCAAGCAATTTCCTTGACCGTGTGATCTCCGTTTTAACCGGGCACTCCAGAGACTCAATAATGAATTCCCTTTCAAAACCAAGGGGCCTAATAGAGCTTGGCATTCTTGATGAAGACGGTGATTTGCCGCCTGATGTGAAGAATTTTTTGAGCGGAATAGGCACTGGAAATTTTTTGGAAAACTATGCGAAGATAGATACAAAAAAAGCATTGCCCATAGAACGCTTTGATTGCGAAAAAGAATCGGAGCTTATTTGCGATTTGATAAAAAGCTACAACGGCAATCGATCGCTGAACTTTTTATTCTATGGCATGGAAGGCACGGGCAAAAGCGAACTCGCACGTTCCATAGCTGCGGAAACCGGCAGAACGCTTTACGAAGTAGGCGCAGAATTTAGAAACAGCCAGGGAATTTTCAGCAAACAGACGCACAGAGAAGGCGCAATATCTTACAGGATAAGAGCGCTTAAAATTTCTGAGATTTGCCTTAGAGAAAAAAATGTTATGTTGGTGGCAGACGAAGCTGACCTGGTGTTGAATGGTTTTGAAAAGGGCATATTGAACAGGTTTTTGGAAAATTTCAGATTGCCTGTAATTTGGATAACAAACAATATCCACGATATTGAGCGTTCAACCATGCGCAGATTTCAATACAGCGTAAAGTTTGATCTGAGCAATCAGAATATTCGCAAAAAACTTTGGGATAGCGTTGTTGAAAAGCACAAGGCAGAGAATATATTTTCTGCGGACAGGCGTGCGAAGCTTGCGCAGAAATACGAGATTTCCACGGGCGGCATAGAGCTGGCAGTTCAAAACGAAGTTGCCCTTATGGAAAGCGGCATGCACAAGGAGATTAGCGAAGAGATTCTGGAAAACCACGTTGAACTTTTGGAATTGAAAACAAACAAGCACACTGTGAGCCGTGCTCCGAAATACGATGTATCGGTGCTGAACATTCCGAATTTGGAAGAGGTTCTTCATTCTGCGAGGTGTTATTCCGAGCATTTGAAAAACAAGCAAACAGAAGGCAATATGACAATGCTTCTTTACGGCCCTCCGGGAACCGGCAAAACGGAATTTGCAAGATTTTTGGCCAGAGAGTGCGGGCTTTCTTTCCGTGAGATAAGCTATGGGCAAATTTCTTCGATGTGGGTTGGAGAGACCGAGAAAAAATTGGCTGCGGCGTTTAAGCAGGCGAATGAGTCTGGCGAGCTTTTGTTCATAGACGAGGCAGACAGTTTAATCGCAGATCGCAAAGGTGCTGTGAGAAGCTGGGAAGTTACGCAGACAAACGAATTTTTGGTGCAATTGGAAAGCGCAAAGTGCATGGTCGTGTGCTCCACGAATTTCCAGGGGCATTTAGATGTGGCAAGCAATCGCAGATTTCATTTCCATTTGCAGTTCGGTTTTTTAAAGCAAGACGGCATTTTGAAAATGGCTGAAAATTTTTTCCCGGATTTTGCCGATGAAAACTGGGACACTTTAGCCGGGATGGACGGTGTTGCGCCGGGTGATTTTTATGCGGTGTATAAACGGTTGCAATGGTTGCCCAAAGAGGAACTGACTGCGCAACGTGTTATGCAGGAACTTGTGAAAATGATCTCTGCGAAAGATCCGTATGGCAGCAGGAAAATCGGATTTTAGCGTTCCAGCCCAAAAAGCATAATCTCAGACATTGAGAAGATGTCTTCCGTGGCGTTGTGAACGCTTTTTACAATGAAGGTTAGTTCATCGACTTCCATGGGAACCCACGGCACATACTGCGGAGTGATCGCATCTGCCAATGAGAATTTTTGATAGTCGCTGTGTTCGGATTTTGCGTTTTTATATACCCAGCGAACCCACACATCCTTTGGCTTGCTGGCTTTTTGATCTCCCGGCGCAAATCCCAAATAGCTTATGAAAACAGGTTTTCTGAATTTTATTGTTATCAGCTTTCCTTCATTTCCGGTCAATGCAGATTTTCTGGTGATGTTCCAGGTGGTGTTGTAATCCTTGTCAAAAAGCAGAGAATCAGTGGATTCTCCCGCTTTAACCTCGTTTATAATGGACCACGATTTTGTCGGAGTTAGAGCGTTGATAGACGGCGGAATTTTCGGTATGCTCGTATATAATATAAGAGACACAAAAAGCGACAGGGCTATCAAAACAAACAGCAGCAAAAACATTATGCGCTCGGATTGCGAAAGCCTGCCCACCAGAGTTTTAGGGCCTTCAACCTTAACGCTGTTGTTCATAACCACTTTTATGTCTTTTATAAATTCGGTGAGATTTTCATAGCGATCGATCGTTTTTTTCTCAAGGCATTTGTCTATTATTTTTTCCAGATCAAGCGAAACATCGGAATTCTTTTTTCTCAGCGATGGCGGCTTATCGTGCATGTGCTGGTTCAATACAGCCATTGATGCCGCTGCGCCTGTGCCATTGGGCATAAACGGAGGATCACCGGAAAGCATTTCGTAAAGAAGAATTCCGAGGCTGTAAATATCGCTTTGCTTGGTCACATTTCTGTTCTGGCACTGTTCGGGAGACATGTATTCCGGCGTTCCCATTGTCATGCCGGCCTGGGTTACTCTCTGGGAACCTGCCGCTATTGAAATTCCAAAATCTATAATGCAAATTTCATTTGCCTTGTTATCCATCATCATTATGTTGGAAGGCTTTATATCTCTGTGCACAACGCCGAGTTTATGCGCATGTTCCAAGCCCCGGGCTATTTGCCAGGCTATATACATAGCTTTTTTTGTATCCAGAATCTTTTCTCTTTTTATCACGTCGGCAAGCGATTCTCCGTCTATGTAAGTCATGGCAATGAACATTTTATCTTCATTGGTGCCGTAATCGATAATAGATGCCAAGTTCTGGTGATTAAAGCTCTTCATGGCTTTGGCTTCGCTTATAAAGCGTTTTTCGGCTTCTTCGTCTCCGATTGAATCCAGCACTTTTAATGCAACGGACCTGTCCAGTCTTATTTGCCTGGCTTTGTATACATTGCTTCCCATGCCGCCTTTTCCCAGCAAGCCAATGAGTTCGTAGTCAGAGTTAAAGGGTCTTGGAAATATTTCTGTCATTACGGGGAAAATACAAAATTTTCTAAATTATATGCATGTTTCGCTTTTTTATTTTGGCATTTATTTTTTTGCTTACGCTATCCTGTTCCAAGGCTTATAACCTTACGGACAGGAGCGGGGCCGTTTTTGTGATTGAAAACCCGGAATTGGAAAATAAGGGCAATCTGGAATATAGAGCCGGTGATGCAATTAGAGAGCTTGACTTTGAAGATATAGTCTCTCTTTCCGTTCCCAGCGCAGAACAGAAAATAATTGACGGTAGAGTGTTTTACCCGGCTATCCTGAAACTGGAAGATTCGGTTTCCGTGCCGGAGCATGGCTTTCTTTGCGTAGAGGGGAATATAAAAGCGAAAAATGCCGGTAGCAGATTCAGCATTCCGGTTGCCAATGTAAAAGAATTGAACCGCAAAGAGGATTGATGTACAAAATAATCCTTACAGAATTAACTACCGAGTCGGATCTAAAGGCTATTCTTGGCGCAGTATGCAGCGTTTTGGAAATAGATAAAAGAACGGCAGTTGAAAAAGCAAAGCATTTGCCTTTAACTCTTGCGGAGAATTTACCTGAAAAAGAAGCTGTGTTAATGGCAGATATGTTCAGCAGCCTGGGTGCCGGAATAACGGTAACTCCGCCTCTTGGCGAAGAAATGGCCAGACCGCTGAGGGAGTTTAAAACCGAATTGCCTAAAAGGGGGATTCCCATAGGCTGCCTGCTGTTCATCATGCTTGTAATGGTGGCTTTTGCTGTTTTTGCTAGCATGCAATACAAATGGATTATGACGCAGTTTCAGCCTAGCCCGGCAAAGTCGGAAAAGCAGTTGCAAAAAGGCGATATGTATAAGGCAAAGCGGAGCATACAAAGGCAGCTCAGGGACAATCCTGCTAACACGGATCTCTTGGTTTTGCAGGGCAAATACTATATAGGCGCAGCTCGCAAAAGAATGGACGCAGAAAAGTGGAAATCATTTGGTGAAGCCGGTGCAATGCCGGAGCTGGATTCTGCGGTGTCTATCTTTCGCAAAGCAGAAGCGCTAAATCCGAAAAACAGCACTATTCCCAGGTGGATTTCAATTGCAGAACAGATGAGAAGAGCTATGTCGGAAGCGGAAACAGCAGCTCGCAGAGCTGTGGCCCTAGACTCGCAAGATCCGGATAACTGGAATCAGTTGGGTTCGGTGCTCATAAATATGGAGCAGACCAGCCTGGCCGAGCATGCTTTTTACAATGCGTTGAAAATAGATCCTAGGGATTTTGCCGCCCTTAAGAACATGACTATCTTGAACTTGTATTACACAAAGGATGCGGATAGAGCGGCAAAATATCTGTTTGCCTTTTTAGAACACAAGGATGCTTTTACTGATCATGATTCTTTTAACCTCCGCACAGACCTTGCTACTGCGATGCTCGGAGATTTTAATCCGCCTTTTGACAAGCTTAGCCCGCCGCCTTTGCCTTTTGAGGAATATGAAAGAAGGCGAGCCCATATAGCGGCCAATCCTCAATCAAAAAACGACCCTCTATTGCAAGAGCAACTTGGCATGCTGCATTTCTCAATAGGGGAAGTAAGAGCTGCGGAATACGCTTTTATGAAGGCTATTGAGCTAAATGCCAGATATGAATCTTCGAGAAAAATGCTTGCCATAATATATATGAAGCAGACAAACTATGAAAGAGCCCTGAGAACAATGGAGGCAGCGGTGAGCAATGGAGCAAAAGACCCGTTTTTTTTGAAAAATATAGGGGTTTTGCAAAAATATTACAAAGCTAACCCCTCAGAGGCGAACAAAGCTTTTAATCGCTATCTGTTTATGGGCGGTGATTCATACAGCAATAGAATAAGAAAAGAAATTTTCTAAATTTTGACGCATGAGACGAAATTTGAGAAAAAGTGAATTTGAAACAATGCTGACAGTCGGCATTGCGGCACACAGGCTCGCTCTTATTAGAGACCCTAAGGACCGAAACTTGCTTTATTCCAATGAAATGCATGATCCGGAAGATTCCAAGAAGATTTATTTGCTTGAGTTTTACGAAGATTATTTTATACTTCGCTCAGATGTGATCTTTGATGAGAGTGTTAAGCGCTTTTTTTATGTGACAAGGGAAAAATTCGAATACAATGAAGGTAATCTTAAACATGCGCTTTTGATTTTGCGAAAGGTGGAGCATAAAGTTTATGATATTATGGCGAAATTGCATTTGAGAGGTTATTACACGAAGAAAGAGTTCATACGCCGTTTGATAGAGCTAGTACCCCAGCTTGAATTGCATGAGGATACGGTGAGAGATCGCAAAAACATGAAAACATATATCACTGTTAAGGAAGAATTTTTGCATTTTGTGTATAAAGACGCTCCAACGGAGTCTTATATGGATTTGGCAAAAAAAGACTTCAATGAAACTATTCTGCAACAGTGCATTGAATTGATAACGGTATCGCTCAAAATGACGGGAGCTTAAAGGATTTTACACTCATGGTTCTGCTTGCGGATTCCGATAAAAAATTTGTAAATGAAATTCTGGAATCTTGGTCTATAGCCGACATTCCCATATCTGCAGTGACAAACACCGCTGATATGATTTCCATTGCGGCAGAAGGTGAAATCTCGGTTGCTTTTTTAAATGCTGATTTTCTGTGGGTTGCGGAGCTGGATGTTATATCTTACCTCAAGGATATAAATGCGGATATTGAAATCTTTGTTTTGTACGGCCAAAAGAACCAGCCTGTGGCGGAGGCTTCTTTAGCCAGGGGCGCAAGCAAATATTTGCCAAAGCCTGTATCGGTGGCTACTCTTGAGAATGCTGTTAGAAAGGCGCTCCAAAAACGCAGCAACAAAAAGAGCTACCAGCTTATGGAGAGCCAGGTTCTCGAAGATCTTTTTGGCGAAACTCCTGAGATGCGAAAAATTTTGAAAACAATTTACAAGATAGCCCCCACTACAAGCACTATTTTAATCACAGGAGAATCCGGAACAGGAAAAGAGTTCGCTTCTAATGTCATACATCGTTTGAGCAAAAGGGCAGAAGAGCCTTTTTTAGCGGTGAACTGCGGAGCTATCCCTGAGAATATTGTTGAGAGCGAGTTGTTCGGAAGCCGCAGGGGAGCCTTTACCGGAGCTGTGGATAAAAAGGGTTTGTTTGAAGAGGCAGATGGCGGAACGCTTTTTTTGGACGAGGTTGCGGAACTTTCGCAGACGGTTCAGGTTAAGCTTTTGAGATTTTTGCAGAACAGGGAAATAAGAAGGGTTGGAGAAACGGAGAGCAGAACTCTTGATGTTCGCATTATTGCCGCAACCAATCGCAATGTTGAAGAAGATGTTAAAAGCGGAAAGTTCAGAGAAGATTTATATTACCGATTAAACACATTTCAGATAGTGTTGCCGCCGCTCAGGGAGAGGCGCAGTGTTATAAGCAATTTGATAAAGCACTTTGTGATAAAGCATCAAAAGACAACAGGGAAAACTATAAGGCGCATAAGCCAGCCTGCGCAGGTAGCTCTGAAAAGCTATGATTATCCCGGCAACATAAGAGAGCTGGAAAACATAATTGAGCATGCTATGGTTATGGCAGAAGACGAGGAGATAACTCTGGAAGATTTGCCGGAGGCCTTGCACCCAAGTTCTATCATTCCAGATAGCCGGTTGCTGCTGTCATCGCCGGCTTCAAAGCCCGAGAGCGATGATTTAACGCTTGCGGAGCTGGAGCGCAGGCATATAATAAACATGTTTGAGAAATACAAGAATGTATCTCTGACTGCGGACAAATTGGGGATTAGCCGCACAACGTTGTGGCGCAAATTAGAGGAATACGGACGGACGGTCACTGACCGCTAGTCTTTAACCAGAATTTGCGGTAATTTTCCTTGTCTTCGCTTTTGCGGAATTTGATTGCGTCTTCCGGGTGGGAATTGAAAATTCCGCTTATCATCTGCGGAATAATGTAGCCCCATTCCAAGCCCTTTTCTTTTTGCATAGGGATGAAATCGCTTGCGACAATGTCTAATATGGGGCGTATGTCGAACTTGGGATTTTTCAGGAAACCGAGCAGCAGTTCCGTTGTGCAGTTGCCTGCGCCACGTCCAATGCCGTAGATTGTGCAGTCTAGGTAATCAACATTGTTTATTATGGCCTGGATTGTGTTTGAAAATGCGAGCTGCTGGTTGTTGTGCCCGTGAAATCCGAACTTCTTGGATTTGACCCATCTCTTGTAGCGTTTCATCATCTTGTCTATGTTTTCCTGGTAAAAGTAACCGAAGGAATCCACGAGGTAAAGCACGTCTGTTTTTGACTCCCTTTCCACCTGGTCAAGAGCTTCGTCCAGCTCGGGCCCGCAGTCACGGCTCGCTGCCATTATGTTAATGGTAGTCTCATAGCCAAGGTCGTGGAATTCGTTTACAAGGGCAATGCACTTGTCAATCTCACGTGCGTAGCATGCCACTCGTACCATATCGTAAGGAGATTCCGTTTTGGGCTTGATTTTGCTCATATCTGCCCTGCCTATATCTGCCATAACGGAGATCTTTGGGCCCCTTTCCACGCCTTCTTTCATTTTCCAGAGCAGATCATCATCGCAGAATTTCCATGGTCCGAATTCTTCTCTGCTAAAAAGCTGATCGGAGTTTTTATAGCCGGCTTCCATATAGTCCACGCCGGCCTCGGCAAGCGCTCTGTAAACCTTTTGCACCAATTCAAAAGAAAATTGATGCTTGTTGAGCAGTCCGCCATCGCGGATCGAGCAGTCTAGAACCTTAATGGATTCCCTAAACATATTAACTCCGTTTTTGAATGTTCGTGGGTAAATGTAGAAATTTCTCCACCCATCGTTTACTATATTTCAAATAACTGATGAAAGATATGTGGAGCAAGCTGGAGGAAATCAATTCCGTATTAAAAGGAAGCGCTCTATGCCTTCCTCCGTCAAGGAATTTCATTGAAGAGAGTTTTATAGAAAAGGCTTATGCCAAGCTTAAAAACAATGAGAACATTGTTGATGATGTGGTTGGCATTATGATTTCACCGAGGCTGCGTGCGTTTCAAATGGAGTTTCGCTATAAAAAAACCAAGATTTTCAAGCCTTACCTCCCGGTTTTGGAGTATGGAACCTTTTCCACAATAGTTACGGATTGGGTTAGCGCATATTTGACTTTGCTGCCTGCTGTTGAGGCTAGCCTTAGAAAGTGGATGGAGCTTGAGCCGAGCTTGTCCTTGAAGAGTCTTCACAAGTTTTATTATACTTTTAGCAAATATTACAAGCGCAACATTGAGTCTTACGATGATACTATGGCTCATATAGCAAATGAGTTTCTTAAATACTTGAAGTACTGTTTTAAAATGCTGTTTATGGGTTTTGAGGAATACAGCAGAAACAAGTTCAAGGAAATTTTTAACAGGAATTTTGCATTGCACAGGCTTGAAGGGGCAAAGAGCTTGGATGAGAGTTCGAGCAACGTTGTGAGGGTCATTTTGCTTTTGGATGTTATTGCGGAATTATACTTGATGCAGAATCCAGAAGATTGGTGGAATAATTACGTGCAGGTAGAATCGGAGCAAAATCTTGATTTTCAATTGCGCTGGCATTTATATGAGAAAAAGGCGATGCAAAACGCAGGCCACGATGATATGCTGATAATTCAGAATGTTTTGGGAGACAAGGTTTCCGATAAAAAGAAAAGAGCGGTAATTATGAAGTTAAAGAGAGACATCTTGGAAAACGCTAATAAGGAGCCTGTGTATTAGGGTTCAGCAAGCTGCGGTTTTTGTCTTTGTTCGCCTACGCAACCGATTGAATAAGTTTTCGAATATGCCTGGTTGTTTTTCTGGTAAATCTGGCAGCTCAGGGGAATCTTCGTCAATGAAAGGTTCAATGTCTGCGTCTTGCATAGCTTTGAGGCGGTGGAATAGTTCTTTGTCTATAGGGAAAGCTTCATCTATTTGCTTAGATGTCATAACTATAAGTTTATCTTCCATAATATATTCTCCTTTCTTTTCTACTTGCCACTCTAACGGAAATCAAACGTCGTTTTAAAAATCCGCGATTGGTAAAGCAAACTGATAAAATTACACCTTCTACAAACCCAATAACTATATACCGTTGCTCACAGTAATCAAAACGCATATCGCATCGAATGATTCGCATGGGGTCGAAAAAAACATTCTTGCCTGTTGATAACGACAAACCCTTATGCTTTCTGACATTGCTAGCATTTTTGGCTTCATCCCATTCATACCTATAAAATCTCTCTAAAATTTCATTTAACTTAACATAGGTCAGCACCCAGCCGCCCTAGGAGGGTTATTTTCAACAATGGAGAGATTTTTTGCCATTAGTGTAATATACAAAAATATTTTCAAAATAGGTAAAAAATCGTTAAATTTCCTCCAAATCCGTCATTTTTTTTAAAAACTCAAAAAAACTTGACATTTTCCGAAAAATAATATATATTTACATTTGATGACAGAGGCTTTGTTAATGATGTGACATTTAAAGGATGATTTAATGTTATGGTTTTTGTTGAGGAAATGATTATGAAAAAAGAACTTAGTATTTTCAAAGCCTTGCCGGCCCTAGTGCCCTTCTTAATTGCTGTTTTTGGGGCAATATCAATAATCTCCTGCTCCAAAGCTTCAACAGAAACGGAAGAATCCAGTTATGCCTTTTGCATTTTCGTAACAGAGCGACTATGCACTCAAGGGCCATATACCTCTTGTCCGGCAGGAGGGATATTAACCAACGATTGCCCTTATGACAACATTCCGCAAAGCAGCAGCAGTGCAGGAACCACCCAAAGCAGCAGCAGCTCAGAAGCTACCCAAAGCAGTAGCAGCAGTGCAGAAGCCACCCAAAGCAGCAGCAGCGCAGAAGCTACTCAAAGCAGTAGCAGCAGCGCAGAAGCCACCCAAAGCAGTAGCAGCAGTGCAGAAGCCACTCAAAGCAGCAGCAGCAGTATAATAGCTGTTGGCGGCGATGTGATTTGGAATTTATCCATAAATACCACTGGGTGGACCAACTATCACAATTCAACTTCCACCGTAGGCTTTTACGATAATGCTATCGGCGATTATGTTAACATCAGTGAAGAAGGCCCTGTTACAGGCATTTCGAATTGGAATGGCAATATTAAAATCTCTTTGTCTAATGAGCCAGGCACCGGCTATTGGGGTGGGGTCTCTTTTAGCTATCCGGAAAATACTGCCCAAAATTATCCGGGAATATGCATAGAATATGCTACTGCACTGACATTCCGGTTGAGGCTTGGAGGAACTCGTACTTGTAGTGTAGGCGGTTGCGAACCTTATTATCGTACGCTACTGAATCAAAGCACCATTACAAAAACGTTTTTTGATTTTAGAGACTTTAACGACTATGGCAACTTTGACCACAATGTGGACCTAGCCAAATCAAGCTCAATAATTTTCCATAGAGGCAACGATTTTTCAGGTGCTACCGTAGGCCCGTCTTATCTATACATTCGCAGCATTAAGTTTGGCCTATGTTCGGAAGATTGAAATAGAGCTATAGAGGCCGAACTTCCGTGCCGCCAAAGCAATAGTAATTTTCAACATCATACGTAAAGCCACCGCATAAGGAATGAACACCATTGCCAACACAGAATTGGGTTGCCGGATTGTAAAAATTAGTTCCGGTTCCGCATCTTGTGGTTATAGTGTTGCTTGAGCAGCCGTGAGTGTCTGGATTATACTCTAAACCACCGCATTTGCTGTAAACATTATTGCCAAAACAGAATTGGGTTGCAGGGATATGATATTTTTCACTGGTTTCGCACTTTGTATAAACGGTATTGTACTGGCATTTCTGCGTTTGCGGATTAAATGCATTGCCATTGCATAACAAATAAGCATCGTTCTCATAACAGAAGTGAGTTTCGGGATCATGGTAATTTTCTCCGGTTCCGCACCTTGTAAGCACAGTGTTGCTTTCGCATTTCTGTATTGATGGATCATAGGTTTGGGCATAGCTGCCGTAGCCGCATTTTGAGTAAACTCCGCAAGAAGTGCAGAACTGGTATTCATCGTATTTTGCATCCCCGCACTTTGTGTATCTATAATTATTAAAACATTCATGTGTTACCGGGTTATACAAAGGGCTATAGGTGGCACCGCCACAATATGATTCATTATAAATTACTCCATTATGGCAGAACTGAGTTTCCAAGTCATATTCAATTCCGTTGCATTTTGGCTTTACGGTTTTGCTGGCAATGCAACGAACCGAGAAAAAGTCATTGCTGGTAGCATTGGTTTTCATTTGGGAAATATATTCCAGATTGTTGTTAATATAAAGATAAGCAAAAATATTGCTTCCCGAATTTGTCCAGTAAAAACCTTCCGTGCCTCTTGCTTTCCAGCCAAGCGGCGGCCAATCGGTATTCGCATTATAGTTTCCTGCATAAATGCGAGAATATTGTAAACTACTATAGGAAAGAAAATCTTCCCATTCTTCTTTTGTAGGCACTTCCCAACCTTCGGGGCATATATTTTCTATCTCGGAGTGCCTATAAGTTCTGCCAAAGAGTTCGCCTTTGCTATTCTTAGCGTTGCAGCCAGGCCCATCTGCTCCTCTTGTGCCCAAATCATCTCCTGTTCCATAACAATATCCTACAGTGCCGCCTTTGGAATGGTTCAAGTTATCTATCATCCAAATGCGATTATAGGTTTTAATAGACAAAAAAGTTGCGTAATAACGCTTGTATTTATATGATTTGCTATCTCTTGGGTCCACAAAATATACTTCGCTTGCTGGCTCTGGAATTACCGGGCAAGTGCCAACTAGCGCAGAAGAACTGCTAAGCTGAATAACTGCTGCGCTACTGCTGCTGGAACTTACGCCACCTTCGCTGCTGGAACTAGCGCCGCTTTCGCTACTGGAACTAGCGCCACTTTCGCTACTGGAACTAGCGCCACCTTCGCCGCTGGAACTAGCACCTCCTTCGCCGCTGGAACTAACTTCACCTTCGCTGCCGGAGCTTACACCCCCTTCGCTGCCGGAGCTTGCGCCACCTTCGCTGCTGGAACTAACTCCAACTTCACTGCCGGAGCTTGCGCCAACCATGCCGGCTGGACAGTCATTGCTTAAAATGCCACCTGATTGGCAGGTAGTGAAAGGCCCGTAGGAGCATAAGTTCATTTCTTTAAAAACGCAATAGGCATATTCCGTAGAAGACTGTTCAGAGTCTGAGCTGGAACAGGAATAAATAAAAGCTACGCTTACGGCAGCAATAAATACAAAAAAATTGGATAATTTCATAAAGATCTCCTGTGTTTTTGCCTAACTAAAGTAAATATAGTAAATTTTTCGGCATTTTTTCCTTCATCGGTAAGATGCGTGAAAATGTAAAGCCCAATTTTGTAAATTCCTTTTGTGCCAATTCTCCGTGCCATAACAATATTAATTCTGCTCTATGCGGGAGTTTTTGCGTTTGAAATACAGCGTGAATCTCAAAATGAATTTATTTTTGCGGACAATGTTGCTGCCCTAACATCACAGCCCTGCAAAAACGATGTCTTTTTTATGCCAGACAACGCCTCTTATTTAGGCGAGCACAATGCGCCGGGAATCCCGTATAGAACTTATGTTATAGCCCTTCCCAACTCCTCGCTTCCAAGCGTTGATGTGGAAAATTTTAAAACGGAAAAGCTAAGCGGCAAACCTTGCGGAGCGACGCAAAATTCAAATTCATTGAAAATTGGCAAGCCTTATTTAAAAGATAATCTGTGGCGGGTAAAAATTAGCGTGCCTCTGATTTATTCAAGCGGTAATTCTTGGATTTTGCGAAAAGACTTCAAGGTGAAAATAAATTTCAGTGGAGGCGTAAGCGGTTATTCTGTTGGCAAAAGAGCAATCTCTTCGGTTGAAAATAAAAAAGCTGCGCTCAAATTCGGAACAAAACAGGTGGCTTCGCCGGTAGCAAAGAAAAGTTCAATGGACCAGGACATTGACTGGATGCTAAGAATAGGAATTGGCTCTGCAGACCTGTCTGCAACAGCAGACGGAATGTATGCGCTTTCTTTTAATGATTATGAAAGAATTGCGCGAGCGGCCGGAAAAGAAGTTGATTATGGCATAACAATTGATCAGTTAAGGCTTTTTGGCGCATCGCCGGATACATTGCCGGAATATATAACCGAAGATGAAATTTTCCCCAGTGCGGTGGAAATTCCGATTCTCATAAAAGATAAAAATCAAACTGGTATTTTTGACAGCGGAGATACAATAATATTCTTTGGATACGGAACTGCAATTTGGAAAAAAAGCAATTCTGCAAGCGGCATGGATTATTATTTTTCCAATTCGCCTTACAGCTTTTATCAGTATTTTTATTTAGGGGCCGGCGGAAAAGGAAAAAGACTGGAGAACCGTGCAAAAAACATAAGCGAAGAACCTAAAGATGTGGCTTGGAAAAAATATGCTCGCTCCGAAAAAGATTTGCTGCTCAGGGATAATTATTTTGGCGCCATTGACGAAGCTACGGGCAAAGAATGGTTTTGGGCATGGGGCCTGAGAAACGAAGTCGTTACAATTAATTCAAATGAATTTCAGCCTTCCGTGAGAAATCTCCCTGGGTTGCAGGGGAATTCAATACTTATAGGAGTTTCATTTTTTCCGAGACCAAGATATACGGATGAAAAACTGTCATGGAAAGAAAGAATGCGTGGCATAAATTTTAATTTTTTCTATAAAGATCAGAAATTGCAAAATCAGAATATAATAGATACGCTTTTTGGCGGCACATTTGTTTTTGCCGGCGCAAATGCAAGCGCAACAAATAACTCTTACAAGCTTGAAATTTTAAGTTCCTCACGAAACGACAGATTTGACGGACTGTCAATTGCCTATGATTATGACGTAACACAAAGCATTGGCGATGAATGGCTGTTCCCGGGAACTGCAACCGGAGCGATTAAAATACCACGGCTTGCAAATACGGAACTTGTGAAAATCGAAAATTTTATTCCTGTGGAAATTGTAGATGGAGAAAAAGATACAATATCAAGCGACTTTGATACAAGATATTTTTTGCATAAAAAAGGTGGCTATAAGACTCCTGCCATTATGGAGATTGTTCCGGGCAGGATGACTGGTTTGGTTTCGGCACCGCTGGAAATTCCCGTTCAAACCGAATACTTGATTTTGACTTCTGAAATTCTGCAAAACCCGGCGGTTAAATTAAAACAGTTCAGAGAAAGCGGAAATGCTCCCGGAAAATTCAACACTTCTGTGGTTTTGGTGGAAGAAATTTACAGAAATCATGGAGCGCAAGCCTCGCCGGTTGCAATCAGGGATTACATAAGATATGCAAAAAAACGTTGCCCGAACTTGGATTATGTGTTGCTTGCCGGTAGTGGAAATTATGACTTCAGAAGAATCAGGGCTGGAGCTAAAAATAATTTAATTCCGACTTATGAGGCGGAAGATGTTTCTGTAGAAGATTTTTTTGCGATTCTGGAACCCGGCGAAGAGGTGAGGTTTGGCACTTATAATTTGGCTTTAGCCGTTGGGCGGCTTCCTGTTTCAAATATAATTGAATTTGAAAATTATGTGCAAAAGGCAAAAGATTATGACAGCGTTGCCGTAATGGACAATGGAATTTGGAGGAATACTATCATATTCAGCGCAGATGATGCCTTGCAGGGCAACGACTATGACCAAATTAAGCATACTGAGCAAATGGAGAATACTGTTGCTCATACGGATTCGCTTTCCAGAAAACAGGGTTTTGCGATTAACTGGCGAAAAATTTCGCTGATGCAATATGAAAGCGATGGCAACAATAAAAAACCTGAAGCGGCCAGAGAATTGCTGTTGCGCTTAAACCAGGGAGCTCTTTTTTCGTTTTATTATGGGCACGGAAATTCAGTTCAGTGGGCAGATGAAGATCTGTTGAATACATCGTCTTTGAACAATATATCAAATGCCGGAAGATATCCGATTTTAGGTTCTTTTTCGTGTTCGGTAGCCCGTTTTGACGATGCCTCAATCACGAGCCTTTCCGAGGTATTTGTTGCTGCCAAATCAAAAGGAGCTATAGCTTCAATAGGTTCTCTCAGAGAGAGCTATGCCTTTTACAATGAATCTATTGCTACAAAAATTCTGAGCAACTCCATAACCCCCGGCATTCTTTTGGGTGATGTTATTTTAAAGTCAAAGCAGAGCGCATCCGATTCATATAGCGCTCAGAGATACAATAATGAAAAGTATGTGCTTTTGGGAGAACCGGTTTTGAGCATGCCTAGGCCGGAAATTGCGCTCAAGCTGGACAGCATTCCAAATGATACTATTCAAGCTTTGCAAAAACTGAAAATTTCCGGCACGGCATCTGTGCGCAGCGGCACTGTTCGCATACAGGTTTTGGAGGGAGAAAAGCAGAGGACTCTTTCGCAAAATATAGGAACCGGCACTCCATACACAACGCAAATAAAAATTGATGGCAACCCAATTTACAGTGAAGATCTGCAAATAAACAGTGAAGGCAAGTTTGAAACGGAATTTATCACCCCACGCAAATTATCGCTTGGAGACACCTCTGCTCAAATAAGGCTTTGGAGTTATAAACCCGGCTCAGCCGGAATAGGGAGAAGTTTGAAGCAAGGCATTACACTCTCAGGAACCTCGGCTTATGCGGATTCAATTAACGACAATACTGCGCCAAGCATAAAAATTTATCCGTGCGTGCGTTCAAAAAGTGCTACACCTTATGCTGAAAATGCTCAAATCGCTTTGGAGTTGCCCGCTTGCCTTGAGGTTGTTGTAGAAGATTCCACCGGCATAGATTACAGGGAAGAAGCCGGCGAGGGAATTTCTTTTGAAGTTAGCCCGATTACTTATGCTTGGCATCCCTGGCCGTTTTTGGAACAAGCCAGCAAAAGAGCTGTTGCAAGGATGGAATTTGGAAACTCTTATGATCCTGGTGAATATGTTTTCAAGGTTAATGCTCAGGATATTTTGGGCAATATAGCATTTCGCTCTCTCAGGGTTTCGCTCAACGCAGATCTTAAAGCCGGTTTAGCGGATGTTTTCAGTGCCCCCAATCCTATGAAAAAACACGGAACTGTATTTTATTTCAAGGATTTATCCGGTGAAAGGCAAAGCAATATCACTATAAAAATATTTGACCAAAACGGAAAGCTGGTAAAAACGATAAACAATGCTATATCAGGAGTGACACACTGGGACGGCCGTGATTCAAGAGGCAGAATGCTGGCAAACGGGCTTTATCATTATGTTGTGCAGAACACAGTGCAGGGCAAATCTACTTTTTCAAAAAAGCAGAAATTAGTTATCAGCCGCTAACTTAGCCAAATAAATTTGCTCCGTTTGCCCCGGAGTAGGAACAAAAATAGCTTTAGCTTTAAGCAAATGCAAATCCATAACCGTAGAATAACCGCTGCGGCAAAGCACAATGCGGCTTGCTAAAATCTTTTCGCTCAATTCATCCGCAGTCAAATGGTTAAAAACCGGAAAAGGTAAGCTTGGAACATCAACTTCCCCAGGCAACCCACGAACCAAACAATGATCCCCCGGATGCTCCGTCAAATACTTAATAGCATACTCCTCAAAAAAACTCCTATGCGGCTCCGGCCCGGAAATCAAAGCTAAAATGTCAATATCCTGAAAATCCTTAAATCCTGAAAATCGAGGTTCAGACAATAAGCGTGAAAGTGGTCCTATATATTTTATCCTTTTATCCGTATATGACGGGTGGCTTAGTTTGCCGGCAAGTCCTGGAAATTCTTCATAATCGGGTACCCATATTTCGTCAAAGTTTTTCATTATTCCTTTGTGCCATTTTTCTCCGAGTTTTTCAAAAGGCATGGCAATTCGCAGTTGGTGCGTTATGTAAATTGATTTTATTTTTTTATTGAAAAATCCAAAGCGGTTATCGCTGATTATCAAAGTGTATTTCTGTTTATCGCATAAATCTGCAAGCCATTTATTTTCTTCTCGCATAATATTATAAATATGCGGTAATTGCCTCAAAATCCAAAAGGGCATAGTCCATCCGTATTTTGGGTATTTTATATTGTATGCAGGAACTTCGTGCCAGATTAAATTTGGGAATTCCTGAGCGAAGAATTTTTTGTGAGAAAGTGCGCTTGCAATTTCAACTTCTGCGCCCTGTTTCAAATATGAGCGTATAATGGGAACGCATCTGGTAGCATGGCCCAAGCCCCAGTCCAAAGGAGAGATTATTATTTTCTCGCTCATAACTCTTCCAGCACGGAATTTAATTCTGCTTTTAACTC
>Ga0209755_10002219_pt1 | contig 27170 bp, 25 predicted proteins | sample TergutCo191P1_FD_187301 | JGI IMG/M metagenome (GOLD analysis project Ga0209755, IMG submission 187301) | Cornitermes sp. P1 segment gut microbial communities from Petit-Saut dam, French Guiana - Co191P1 (SPAdes) (version 2) | ecosystem: Host-associated > Arthropoda: Insects > Digestive system...
GATCGCTGGAGTCAGATTCTTGACCAGCAGCACCGCGAGGATCTTATCTCTGATGTAAAGCATTTGGCCAAGGAACGCCTGCGTCAGAATATGAGAATCCAAAAAAACTTCAGGCTGGATAAGGAAGTTTTGAACCAGATAGCTTATGACCTTGTTATTCACAATCCGGCGCTCTCTTCAATAAGCTCAAGAGAAGCTCTGATTACCTATATAGAGCTTTATATGGTCATGCTTCTGATAGGTCAGCCAATTTCAAAACTCGGTTAGCTTTGGAAGAGCTTTCGAAAAACCGGCTTAAGAGTTTCCGTAAAAAAGATGATTCGCCTAAATGTGGAATTGTTTGAACAAAAAAGAACTTTCGTTGGTACACCTGCGGCTACTGATACTATTCAGGTATAGTAATGAGAGACAAGAAAAATGAAACGAACACTGCCGATAGTATGTATTGCTATAATATATATGAGATAAAACAGGAAGCCAACCTTTTCATTAAGAACAAATTTTGATGAATATGAAAACAGTGAATTGAGTGCCAGCCTGTTTTCGCTGAAATCATAAGCGGTTTTAGTCCCGAATGGGATGATGTAACAGATGAAATGCGGTAATTGTGAAGTAGTGGTTGGACGCTATTCGTGGAATGAGTTGGAGGGCATAAGGGTTGCAGGTCGGGTAGTGGCTTGTTATCATAAGATATAGTAAAAAATCCCATTGGAGGAACTATGAAAACCTTTAATGAAAGAGAAAAAAACTGAAGTTGTAAAATTATGGCACTTCGAAAAGAAGCGAGAAAGGATAACCGATGCGATTGACATGGGACATTATACAAGCAAATGCGACAGCTTTTTCTAAACGCTGGAAAGATGCAAAAAATGAAGAAGCCCAGGCACAAAGTTTCATTACAAATATATATGCAACATTTACCGGAAGAAGAACTGCCCGATTTATGGCTTGTCTGTGATTTTGAAACAATGTCATTATGCCGCCGTTCCATCAACGAAGTAATAAACTTTAAGACAAAAGACCTTCATAAACACATCAGGCGCTTTGCCGACATAGCCGGATACGAAACAGAACGCATAAGGGCAAATCAGACAGAAGTTAATGTTAAAGCCGCAGAAAAAATGGCAAAGCTCCATGACGCCTTGAAGAGCCACGGTTATGAAGGGCATGAGCTGGAAGTTTATCTGGTCCGTCTGCTGTTCTGCCTGTTTGCCGGTGACACAGGTATATTCCAGAAAGACAGCCTGTACAATTATTTATCTGCTTCAAAATCTGACGGTTCCGACCTGTCTGACCGAATTGCTAAACTCTTTGAAGTTCTTAACATGAACGAAGAAACCAGAGCAAAACGCACCCTGTTATCAGAAGAATTAAAACTTTTCCGCTATATAAATGGCAAATTGTTTTCAGAATTATTACCGACCGCAGAATTTGATTATAAAATGCGCCAGCTGCTTTTAGATTGTCTGAATTTTGAATGGAACAAAATATCTCCTGCCATTTTCGGAGCCATGTTTCAAGGCGTTATGGATAAAGACCAGCGGCGTGAACTGGGAGCACATTACACCAGTGAAGAGAATATATTAAAACTGATAAACCCTTTATTCATGGACGAGCTATGGAAAGAATATGACCAAATAAAAACAAGTCCTGACGGCCTTGACCGCTTCCATGATAAAATAAGCCGATTAAAATTTCTTGACCCTGCCTGCGGCTGCGGCAATTTCTTAATTATTACATATCGTGAATTACGCTTATTGGAACTTGAAATATTAAAAATGAAACTAAGCACTATACAAAGAGTGTTGGATATATCGCCGATGCTAAAAGTAAATGTTGAACAATTTTACGGAATTGAATATGAAGAATTTCCCTGCCAGATAGCACAGGTAGGAATGTGGCTGATTGATCACCAGATGAACCTCCTTGTCTCCGAACAATTCGGCATGTATTACGCCAGACTTCCTTTAACCCAAAGCGCTACGATTGTTCATGGAAACGCCCTGCGGATTGATTGGGAAAGTATTGTGCCGAAAGAGGAGTTGTCATTTATTTTGGGCAATCCGCCGTTTATTGGGTATTCAAATCAAAGCGAAGAACAAAAAAGAGATATTTTATCAGTTTACATAGAAAAAAATGGTAGGCCGTATAAGACTGCTGGAAAAATAGATTATGTATCTGCATGGTATTTCAAAGCTGCAAAATATTTACAAAAAACGCAAATCAGAGCAGCGTTTGTTTCAACTAATTCTATAACACAGGGCGAGCAAGTTGCAGCCGTTTGGAAGCCGCTTTTTGAGCAGTTCATAATACAAATTGACTTTGCCTATAGGACATTTAAATGGATTAATGAAGCAAAAGGGAAAGCGGCTGTTCATTGTGTAATTGTTGGTTTTAGTACAGGTTGTGCTGATAAAAAGATGATATTTGACGGCGTTGATAAATTTATGGCGAACAACATTAGCCCTTATATTATTGACGCTCCTAATATTTTTGTTGAGAGCCGCAAAAAACCGTTATGCGATGTTCCAGAAATGTGTACAGGCAATCGTCCCGCTGATGGCGGCCATTTGATTATTGAGGATAAAGATTTAGAAGATTTTGTTAAGGCTGATCCTCTTTCGAAAACATATATACACCGATTTATGGGGGCTGAGGAATATATCAATAATAAAAAGCGATGGTGCTTATGGCTTGTTGGTGTTTCACCGGCAGACCTAAGGCGTATGCCGGAAGTAATGAAACGTATTGCCGCTTGTAAAAATGACCGAGAAAATGCCCCTGATGCCGGCAGAAAAAAGCTTGCAACTACCCCCTCACTTTTTAGAGAGCAAATGACGTCTGATAGTGATTTTGTGGTTATTCCAGCAGTTTCATCAGAAAAACGTCAGTATATACCAATTGGGTTTTTACATCCTTCGGTAATTGTCAGCAATCTTGTTACTTTTATACCTAATGCTACCCTTTACCATTTCGGTATTTTAGCATCAAGTGTTCACATGGCTTGGACAAGAGCGGTTTGTGGACGCTTAGAAATGCGTTATCGTTATTCAAAAGATATTGTTTATAATAATTTTCCGTGGCCAGATATAACCAAGGACCAAATAGAGTTGGTAGAAAAATCTGCACAAACCATTCTTGATGCAAGGTCACTGTTTTCTTACAGTAGCCTTGCTGATTTATATGATTCATTGACTATGCCTCCGAAATTGTTGAAGGCACATCAAGCGTTGGATAGGGCGGTTATGAAGTTGTATGGGTTTGGCAAGGACACGGCAGAGGCGGATATTGTGGCGGCGCTAATGGAACGGTATCAGAAATTGACAATAGAAAAATAAATATGGATAATGCAAATATGCAAGAACAGCAGACAGACTTCCTAACCCAAATGTATCGTGCTACAGCCTACCAAAGTTCCAAGATGCTTGGGAATGAAATCTGGACTAACCTATGTGATGAGATAAAAAACACAGGAAAAATTTCTGATGACAGTTCATTTATGAAACTGATTAATTGGTTTTTGGAACATTGCAGGCACACCTTTAAAAAGGGTGAAAGGTTTTATCGAGCTCGCCTCATATCCACAGATGAAATCAAACGGGGAGAGTCTTTGGCTGATTACAAAAATGGACTAACAGGAATGTTTGGTTTCTGCGCATGGTGTTCAGGGGCTCCACCAGCAGACAAAGCTGGATCACAAAGATGCAGTCGTGAAAAAGAGGCAGTTCTATACCTGTCTACGACACAACAAGGAGCGTGTGTTGAAATGCGTCCGCGTTTATGGCAGTTTATATCTGTCGCTAGTTTTGTTCTATCTGATGATGTTACTGTTGTCGATTGGAGTTTAAAAAGGCTTTTGAGCAATCAAGCCAAAATATTGGGAGCGATAAGAAAGATAAATAATGCAAATGACATGACCCCTCAAATGTCAGAAGCTACTCGCTGGGAAATTCTAAGCCACATCGGAGAGGCGTTTAGAGTTCCTGGTAGTGACGATGAGCTACAAAAAAAGATATATCCCATAACGCAAAGCATATCAGATTATATTCGCAAGAAAAATATAGATGGCTTAATGTACAGTGGCATAGCCGAAAAAGATAGTTTCAGCCTAGCTCTATTCGATACACAGAAGGCATGCTGTGATTGTACTTATGGTGAAATTTTCCACTATATATCATCAGTAAATAAGTTCAATAATATATCAAAAATGAAATCTACAGAAAATGAGTTATTGCCAAACATCATAACGGCTGAAGCAGAATACGAGCATTGGAGCTTTGACAGAATTAAAGCGTTCAGAGATTTGGGAGGCATAAAATAATGGCTACCAATTTGACAAAAGAACAGTTCATCGAAATACTGCTTGACAACGAAATCACCAAAACCACGAATACCAATTTTCTTCAAGCATTTTATTCATGCAAATAACATAAAGCCTCTGCAAGTGAAGGGCGACGAGTAGCGCCTAACACCAAATTTGCCTTGTGCTGTAGATTCATAATGCTCTATAGTGTAGAGTTTAATTTAAAGCAAAAAAGCTAAAACCATGATTCCTATGATTAAGTGTGATTATCGTAGACACAATTACACCCTTTCCTATACTGCCATTTTATTTAAAAATTTGTCATATTCACTTTTTCTTTCCTTGTCACATAAAATTGAAAATGCTTCATGTATTAAAAGAAAATCTTCTTTTGCGGTATCTTCCTTATTCAGATCGGGATGATATTTTTTGGCCAGGATTTTATAGGATTGTTTTATTTCCTCTGTAGACGCGTTGGCAGTAATCCTCAAAACATCATAGTGACTTATAATCATAAATGCTGGACTCCTTTCTTCTCCATCTCATTCGTAAAACCCGCGGCTTAATCGCCCTTTGCTACCATAAAAGCATCACCACATCAATCATTTCATTGATTTTCTTGTCAGAAACATCTTTATTGATACTAAAAAGAAACTCGGCTCCCCAAATTTTATTAAACCGTTTTTCATCCTCATCAAAGCGGCTTAAAATTCCTCTGTAACTATAATTAAAAATATTTTTCGCTTGATCGTACACCACAAATACCTCTCTACATAGAATTTACTAATTTCAAACATGATTGACACTATTTTTCATGAGAAATATCAAAAAAACATTATTGCCGCCTCGCCTTCAAATCTTCCGGTATTTACCGGTTTCCCCTTGACCTTTATCCTGAATTTTGTTTGAATTTAGCCATCATACTTTACAAGGATATATTATGCCAAAAACCCAACAAACACCGGCTGCAATTCTAACCTCCCTCATGGAAGAATATCAGGAAAACCCATTTTCTTTATCAAAAAAAATCGGTTTGAGCGTTTCATCTGTGCGCAATATTGTAATAGGCAAGTCCGCTGTTTCCGTTCCTACTGCCCTTCGCCTGTCTAAATTTTTTGGGCAGTGTCCCTCATTCTGGCTGGATCTACAATTACAGGCAGACATGCAAAAAGCCTCAAGTGACAAGGAATTGCAGGCCGCCTTAAAGAGTATTCCCAAAGCTAAAAAACCTGCTCCGGTCAAAGCTAAAGCAAACACATTGGCCGAAAAGCGGAAAAAAGCCGCTAAAACCCCCGGCGCTAAAATTCCAAAAGGGAAACAGGCAAGCAAGGCAAAAAAGAAATAGTTGAACCATCTTCACATTGTTCACTTTTTTCGGCTCGCGCGTCATTGACAACTCATAGGTATAACAGTATTCTCAAGCATCTTTGAAAGGTTTTTGGAGTGAGGAAATTTATGAAAAGCAAATTCCTGGTTTTATGCTTGATTTGTATGCTTTTGATGGCCGGTGTGATTTTTACAGGGTGCGAAGCCGAAGAGTGTGAAGAAACAAACGCTTGTCATGGTATAGTCGAAAACGGAGTATTTTACGGTTCTTCCTGCGGAAAGTCCTCATGTGTAGTTGAAAGCATGCGGACTTCCGGCATATCAAATTCCTGGGGATATGTATTTTGTAACTGCGAAGATTAAGAGCGCCGTGCTAACGCTTGCGGCCAGCCTTTTTATTCCAGGCGGAATTTATTTTGTCTTTTTCCTCACGGCTTATCTTTGCTGTTTTGGTTGGGGTGTTCGAGTTGCCGAGTACTACATTCTTTAGGTTAGGCGGCGGAAGCCTGTCACACATTTCCTGCAGTTTATGCGCCACCATGCTGTACTGCCCGGCCACTACAATATCACTTGCGTATTGGAGCGCAAGCTCCTTGTACCCTTTAATAAGTTTTGCAAATTCATTCCTGTCTTTGCAATTCTTGTGCTTACCTACTTCTGCTTCTACATCTATCATCTTTTCACCCTTTGGTATTAAGTTGTAATCTACACCTAAAATTATATCATTCTGAACAATGATGTCAATATTTGAAAAACGGCATATAAACAAGCAGTTGCCATTCTGCAACAAACTACAGGAAATATCAAAATTCTCCTATACTTCCTGTCCTGTTTATAATATGGTAATAAAAAATATAACATAACAGGAGAAAAAAATGAAAAAAATCATCCATTGTATCGGTTTTCTTATTTGCGCTTTAACGCTACCCTCTTGTGCCGGAGGCGCAGCAGCCAAAAGCGGCGAAGGTTTCGATAAGGATTTCGATAGGGTCTTGGGAAGAGACTGGATTCTGGAAGAATTTACAAGCGGTTCGGTTACTGTCCGTATAGACAGAACAGAACCCGTCGGCATTGACATTTACAGCCTTAGATTCGACGTTGAACGCTTGGGCGGCGTCGGCGCTCCGAACCGTTACTTCGCCTACTATACCGCCGGGAAAGACAACGCCCTCTCAATCGGAATGATATCAAGTACCCGAATGGCTACCATATTTGAGAATGAGAACCTCAGGGAATACGATTATTTCGGCTTACTGCAAAAAGTCTATCGCTGGGATCTACTGAACGGGAAGCTGGAATTATATACGAGCGGAGAAACCGGTAATGATGCGGTTTTAATCTTCCGCTAACTCCAACAAGCGATGGCAGGCTTCTTCCACAGCGGAGCGGTGACCGAAGGCGGAGAAGCGAATAAAAGACTGCCCGGCGGGGCCGAAACCTGAGCCGGGAGTGGTAATTAGGCGGCACTTTTCGAGGATTTCCGTAAAGACTTCCCAGCTGTCCCTTTCCGGAAAACGAGCCCAGATGTAGGGAGAATTGTCGCCGCCTACGCAGGTGACGCCGATTTTTTCCAGCGCCGCTCTTATGAGGCGGGCGTTTTCCAGGTAAAAATCGCAGAGAGAGCGCACTTCTTTCAAGCCTTCGCTGTCCAAAGCGGCAAGGCCGCCGGCCTGGGAAATGCTGGAAGCGCCGTTGAAGATTGTGCCGGAAATTCTTGCCCAGTCCGCGTTAACGCTTTCCCCGCCAGAGTATTTAAGCTCCTTTGGAACCGCTGTCCAGCCAAGGCGTACTCCGGTAAAGCCAGTCTGTTTGCTGAAGGAATTGACTTCCAGAGCGCAGGTTTTGGCTTCATCAATTTCGAAAATGCTTTTTGGCAGAGAAGGATCCCGGATATATTCAGAATACGCTGCGTCGTAAACTATTATGGAACCGTTTTTTCGCGCGGTTTTCACCAGACTTTCAAGATGCTCCCGTTTTGCCACCGCGCCTGTCGGGTTGTTGGGAGAGCAGAAATAAATCAGACAATTTGGCGGAAGGCCGGACAAATCGGGAAAATAATCGTTCTCGGCGGTACACTGGAGATAAGTGATACCCTTGTAACCTGAACCTTCCCAGGCGCCTGCCGCACCGACAAATACAGAGCCGTCAACGTATACCGGATATGAAGGGTCCTGCACCGCAACCGGAGTCCCGGCGCCGAAGAGAACCTGAAGCCGGCCTATGTCGCATTTGGCGCCGTCGGAAATGAAAATCTCATCCGAAGCGAATTTGCCGCCGTAGAAAACCTGAGAGATTTTTTCCCTGAGCGCAGAAAGTCCCTCTTCCTGATAGCCGGAATAGCCTTCCACTGTTCCGAGTTTTCTCGCGCCTTCAACAAGACCTGCGTCAATATGAGGCATGATAGGCTCGGTGGTATCCCCAATCCCCAGACTGATGATCTTCGCGTCCGGGTGTGCTGCCGCGTATTCCCGCCTCCGCTTTGCTATTTCCGGGAACAAATATCCCGCTTTGATATTGGCGATACAGGGGTTGCGTTTCAGCATTACAGTCTCCTTAATGAAAATCTTGGTGGGATGAAAAGTTAAATCTTATCCAGGGCGCTTAAGTCCAAAGTGGCGAAATAGTCATCCACCGTCTCGGAGCGGCGGATTTGAATGACCGAGCCATCCGGGCGCAGGAGCAATTCCCCGCAGCGCAGTTTCCCGTTGTAGTTGAAACCCATAGCCCGACAGTGGGCTCCCGCGTCGTGGAACACCACAAAGTCGCCGGACTTTCCGTCTTCGGCGGACACTTCGATTTCCGGCAATTTTCGCTGAATGGCAAATTTGTCGTTATTCTCGCAAAGGCTCCCAACGACATCGTAGGTTTTATCAAGAGGGGCGTTTTCCTTTCCGGGAATGGTGATGTGATGGTAAGCGCCGTACAGAGCCGGCCGCATCAAGTCCGCCATACTGGCATCAAGGCCAATGTAACTCCGGTAGATTTCTTTTTTGTGAATCGCCCGCGCCACAAGCCAGCCGTAAGGGCCGGTGATGGGTCTGCCGAACTCTGTGGCTATCGCAATGCCTTTGAGTCCTCCCTTCACGATGATTTCGTCGTAAAGTTTTTTAAGGCCCGCTGCCAAAGATTCCCAGCTCAGCGCGTCTTCCTCCGGCAGATAAGGGATTCCAAGACCGCCGCCAAGGTTAAGGCATTCCAGTGTAATGCCGCATTTTTCCTTTATCTCAAGGGCAAGTTCAAAAAGAAGTCTCCCGGTTTCAAGATGGTATTCCAGACTGAGCTCGTTTGACGCCACCATTGTATGAAGACTGAAGCGCTTTACGCCCTTTCCCTTCAGCAGTCTGTACCCGTCAAAAAGCTGCTCCTTTGTAAAACCGTACTTGGCCTCCATCGGCTTGCCGATGATAGCGTTCCCATCCTTGAGAGCTCCCGGATTGTAACGGAAAGAAATCCTTTCAGGCAGACCTCCGCTTTTAGCGAAGATCCTTTCCAGAAAAGCAATGTGGGTAAAATCATCCAGGTTGATGATCGCGCCCATCTCCCTGGCCTTAAGGTATTCTTCCGCCGGAGTTTCATTGGAAGTCAACAGCAGCTCATCGCCTTTCATCCCCGCCATTTCGGCAAGGAGCAATTCGGTAATGCTTGAACAGTCAGCGCCCAACCCTTCACTTGCAAGAATCTTTAAAATGCAGGGGTTGGGCAGAGCCTTTACCGCGAAATGTTCTTTATAGCTGGGGAAGACCGAAAAAGCCGCGACCAAACGCCTGGCATTTTTTCTTATGGCGTCTTCGTCATAAACGTAAAAAGGAGTGGGATATCGCTCCGCGAGCGCTTCCAGTTTTTCTTTACTTAAGGGGAAAATCTTGGTGTTCATGAAGGGAGAGTATCAAAACACGCGAAATAAGTCCATAATCATTTGAAAAATATTTTGCCCGCCCTGACGGACAATGTCGTAACACGGAATCTTAACGCTGCCGCTGACACTTTCGAGCAGCTCGACGCTGTCAACATACGCGGCCTGATAATCCGCTCTATTATAGCGGTATTTAGGATAATAAGGATTTACTGTCATTGCCAGAAGTTCGCAAGTCTTCTCTACGCCTATATCTGTGGAGCCGGAACTGATTTTCTGTAAATTATCCCACACCTGCGAAGGATCGCCCGCCAGTAAAAGTTTAATTGGGTCGTCGAAAATCAAGCGCTTGTTCGCCAGTTGAGAAGGCAGCGCGCTTAGTTCTTTTAAATACTGCTCCGCTATTACGCCATTGATTCGCACGGAATCCACCAGAGAACATTTTTCCAGTAGGCCTTCAAAACCCGCGCGGTTGAGTATTGAGCTTGCTGTTTCTGCTTTTCCAGATTCTTTCAGCGCCCGGGTGGAAAGAATCTCGACAATACACCTGCTTTCCAAAGCAAGACGCGGTATCTCGGTATAACGCGCCGCGCCTGTAACCAGTATGAGCCTGTCAACTTCCACCATCGGCGCGATCCGGTTGAGAGCGCCGTCAATGATGATGAGGCCGGCAAGATCACTCAGCATATCGATAACGACGCGCAGCTCTCGGCGGTTATTCGGCCCCGCGAGCACGACCTTGCCCGGCCTGCATACGCGGCTGATAACAACCTTGCCCATGGGAGTGCGGATATCCGTTTGTTTGATTGTTTCCAGCTCCGCACTGCAAAATCTGTTGCATCGTTCCGCGATTGCTACAATATTTCCCGGCCAAACATTTATTCGCGGCTTTGGCAAACCTGTAACATTATCAAAGGCCTCGCCGTCATAACCAATGCTTGAAAGAGCCAAAGTAAGACCTGTTTCTTTTTTGGCTTCTTGCGTAATAGCGGACAGGGTTGTGGTCTTGCCGGTATTTTTTGCGGTACCTGCGATACCGATAATCAAACTTTTAATTCTTCAATCACCGAAATTTGACACCGTATTCTGACCGGCGCGGCCGGGATAAGCGCCGTCTTCCCTGCTTCCAAGCACTCCGTCGTGAAGCGCCTTTATAAAATCCTGCTTCTCTGCGACTTTGGCCAGAACGCCTTCGATGCCGTCAATCATTTCTTCCGACCAGACTTTTGCCTGCTTGCTGATTTCCATTTTTGAGTGGCCGAAAAACCGGAACCCTTCGGCGGCGGCGCGCAGAGTATCAACTTTCGAGGAAGCTGTAATCGGCCCGCCGGAATACGCCTCATCGGAAGAAGCGACGGTCAAAATATCTACGCCCAGCATAATGGAAAGGCTGGCGTGGTATGCCGTGGACACGCTGGACTGAACCCTGTCCTCGGTATGAGTCAGAAACCCTACCGGAGCTCCGGCCCATATCGGAGCGTCAATAATTTCCCTCAGTGCCAGGATCTTTGCCATATTAAAATCGACATAGTTATCATCCATCTGGCCGCCAATCATAACCTCCGGGGAATAGCAGAACAACGGCTGCAGGATTGGCCGGCCTCCAAGTGTTATGCCCAAATGAGCGCCGAGCAGCATACCGGCGAAAGCTTTATAAGCAGGGACTCCGCACAACTCTTCGTTGGTTACAACATCAAAGGGCATGTTATATTTCGCGGCGTATTTCATGGAAGCCACACCGTCAACAGTCAGCCTGGCGGGATCGGTTCCCGCGCCAAGCGCGCCGTAACAAATGTTGACCTTGGTCATGTCCGCGCCAATCTTACCTGCCAGAACAACTGTTTCCGGCGTATTAAGGCCCCGGTGGGCGCGCACCTGCCAGAGAGTTCCCCACTCGATTGCCTGGTAAATGCGGTCGAGGTTGGCCGCTGTAATTACCGTGCCGTCTTCCTGATGGGTGAGGAAGCCGTCAAAAAAACCTTCCGTCCGCGCTCCCCAGGAAGGATCGAAGTGGATGACGCCGTCCACCCCGTGGGCTTCACTGGCTTTGATGTGGGCGATGTCCATATAGGGACAGCCGGTTCCGTATTGGTTAAAGATCAGCGGTTTTGTCAGGGTATGCTTAAGTGACGGCGTTTGCAGCTCTTCTCTCGAACGCTCAACATAGCTGATTAGCTTTTTAACATCTTCCGCTGTAAAACTGCGGGTCTTTGGATGCAGAACACCTTTTTCGTAATAATTCCTCACAATATCATCGCAGAGTTTTGGATACTCCGCGAGAAATTCCGTCATCGGCTGATTATCACGCCATTTCGCCACATCCCACAGTTCGTCCCGCAGCTCAGCGCGCCGGATACCGGGAGAGGTTTTACCCTTCGTCCAGTTCAGTATCATCGGAGTTATCTGCTCAAGCAGCTCCCTGATCCGGCTGTGCTTTACCGCGTAGGAATACCCCGTGGTTGTATCACTTTCTTTTTTTCTGCCTGTGTCTGTTGTCCTGATATACTCTTTGTTCTCAATAAACGCTATTGCTTCTTCCAGAGTGGCGCCCGGTCCAAAACCGGCGTCGAAGCCAAGCTCCTGCGCCAATTCGGGACGTATCGCCATGCCTCCGATCGCTATCCGCACCTTATCTCTAATCCCGGCCGCGTCCGCAAGATCCACAAAACGCGCAAGCAGCTCGGCGACACCGTAACCAAGCGTACGGCTGAGTAACACGATGTCGGCTTTTTCATCAATCACCGCCTGAATAACCTCCTCTGTGGGCAGGTCTGGCGGCAACAATGCTGTATCATAACCGGCCTGTTTCAGGCCGCGGTTAATCATTTTCAAGCCGACATCATGCACCGGATCTATCGGGGCCAAAAGGATTTTTTTACCGGCCATCGCTAACCTCGCCTGTGTCATCCGGAACAAGCCACGGGTAATTGTCTCCCGGCCTGTTTATGTACGCCCTTATGCGTACACGGACACCGGAGCCCTGAAATTTGATAAAAACCACATCCACGTCCTTAAACCCCAAATCATTCATCAGAGTTAAAGCGAGATGTTTTCCTTCGGCTTCACTCATGCAGACCAAAAATGTTTCCACATCCAGCGCGTCCAATACATGAGAGAGAGGTTTCGACACAAGCTCCATCCTTTGAATATACTACAGTATCCCTGCGTAACCGCAAACGATCTCGATCAGTTTTACTAGGGACTTAACGCACCAGCGCATTTCCTTATCCATCAGCGCGCCGTTTTCATCGCATGTGCCAAGACCCGGGGAAATGTATATGTTCGCGTCGTAAGCGATGGTGGGGATTACGCCCATCTGGTTCATACCGGCCTGGAACAGGTTGCTTCCGGCGTACATATCTTCAATTGAGAAGATTGGAATGCCCATCTTGCCGTTTTTCCAGGTTCCTTCGTAGTTTACTTCCACCGCGCAGGAGTTATACGATCTGCTGATAACGATACCATCCAATAGTTCTTTTGGAAGTTTTGAAAACTCTTCTTTCACCATCGCGAATAGGTCGTCCGTAGGTTTGGTCAGAACTTCCGGCTTGTCGCGCAGTATTTTCAGCGCCTGTACCTGGCTGAGCAGCGCTTCCTTTCCGGGATCAAAGGTGACATATGCGGCTTTGCCATAACTCGCGAGTGTGCCCCAGCGGTCACCGTGCATACCCATCGCGCGCCTGATCGGCACCATGACATCTTCTTTGCCGATGACCAAACCGCTTGTAGCGGAGCCGGTTGCCTTGTCCATGCTGTAAATGACCGCGTCCGCGCCGGTTTTTACAGGGTTAAAACCTACAAAGGGAAGTCCCCAGGCGTTGTCTACGACATAGGGAATATTGTATTCCTTCGCCAGTTTGGCGATGTTTTTTTGCAGCTTGGGTACGCCGTCGCTGTCCTTTATGCTGTAGCCATAACCGGGAGTCTCATAACCCAGCGAGGTAATACCGGTGAGCATGCTTGCGTGGCGTTCGGCAACTTTTTTCAGAGTTTCGTAAGAGGCGTCGGGATTCACTTCGGTCAGCATCGGGATGGGATGGAACTTGATTCCGTGCACATCGTATTTGGCTCCCTCAAGCGGGACAATCACTGTGTCCAGGTTATTCTGGCGCTTGCCGTAAAAGCCGAGTTCGCCGGCAGTTGAACCTCTGTCCGCAAGGTAATCCTTGTACTTCGCGGGGAACGGGCGGCCATAACCACCCTGGTGGTGCATGTGCTTCTCGTATGGGGCGATGTAGCGCGAGCGGTAGTTGTCGCCTCTGCCGAGCGCCGGCGGGCTGAACAGGGTATCAAAAGCCAGCCACAAGCCAGCTTCGCAGGTTGTGACAGGCGCAACGTCGAAACCGTCGCCGTACACGTCTTTGACTATTTCGCGGATTTCTTCCACAAGCGAGGAAAGGGGGAGAACCTTTTTGTCGCCAATTTCCATCGCGTCCTTAATGTCTTTGCGCAGAGGGGCCGGGCAGCCGGAAATAGCGCCGGTCAAGCCAATCGCGCCTTTTTTCTCGGCTGGAATGCCTATGCCTTCGGCAGCTTTGCGGGCATCCGCGTAAATATTGGGGATGTTTGCCTGAAGATGCTTGTACATCTGGTGTTTGTATTTGAACTTAGCCATGATTCATTTCTCCTTGTTAAAATAAATTAGCGGCTTCATCGAACCGCGTTGATTCCATAAAAACGCCGCAAACAATTATTCTTTTGTTTGCCTGATCATGATGCCATCGCCGGGGCGGAACCCAAACTGCTCTCCTGTAATCCTCTTGTCGCATCTGACAACAATATTCAGGTGGTTCGGCATATGAGTTTCATCAAAGCCCGCGATGAAACCGATAGACTCCCCGTACTCCCGAAACTTCGCCCGGTGCCGGAACCTTCGCTGCGAGAAACGGGCTCGTTGAGGGATCCAAAAGAGTCCATCGCCTATGGTGATAACACCGCCATTAAGAATTTCCATAAAGCCGAGATAGGCGATTCTATTGACAGTGGAGCCCGCACCTATGTCCGGCTCATCACTTGCGATCAACTCATGAATTTCATGCGTTTTAACACATCTTGATATGGGCTTAATCAGCTCAAGACCCCGTTCCTCATACACGCCCCTAAGGACAGCGACAAGCTGCCCCTGAATATCGGATTTCATGTAATAAGGATTTTCCTTGAACATCCCAGACCCATAAGGGTCTTTCATTGTATATCACCTCCTCCATAAAAATATGTTTTCGCTCTATAGCCAAAGCCGATGCTTTTAAAAAACAAAATCCTCATCCAGCGCATCGCCTTTACAAACAATGTTGGTATCACCAATCAAATAAATATCCGTGTCTCCGACATCATCAATGCCTATTGAGCCGCCGGTCTTTTTAACAAGTTCCACTTTCAAAAGCCCGCCGGGGACTTTGAATGTGATCACACCAGACTTAATTATATTCTGCAGTTGAAACACCATCGCCGCGGACGCGGAACCTGTACCGCAGGCATAGGTAAAGGCCTGAACTCCCCGCTCATAGGTGAGCAGCTCTACGGTATTATCATCAATCGCTTCACAGAAGTTTACGTTGGCCCCTTTGGGAAAATCGCCGTGGTATCGAAGGCTTTGTCCGTCAAGAAGGAGAGTCTCACGGTTCGCGTTCTTTAAACCTTTCACGGGAACAACAATGTGAGGAACTCCCGGATTCCCGACCTCAACATAGGTATAGGAATATTCCCGGCCATTCACAGTAATCCTGGATTCCCTTTTAAAAGTCGTTATATTTTGCAGTTTTATCTTATATTCTCTTTTTGAAAGCCGCTCCGCTTCGGTATAACCTGCCGTGGCCTGTATCTTCATATGATCGCCCGCCAGCTTTTCTTCCCAGGCAAAACGCGCGGCGCATCTTATTCCGTTTCCGCAAGTTTGCGCCTCGGAACCGTCAGCGTTGATGGTTAACATTCTGAAGTCCGCCTTTGTATCCGAGGCTTGCTCAATAAAAATCAGCCCGTCAGCCCCTATGGAAAGGTGCCGTTCACAGAGTTTTCGGGCCAGGCTTGAGAATTTTTCTTCGTGGATTCTTTCCTTTATATTATTGACAATGATGAAATCGTTGCCTACGCCGTTTATTTTACAAAAAACCAATTTCTTCCCCTTCCGTACAACAGGTCAAAACAGTTCATCATCATTGAGTATCACCAGTAACAATAATAGCAAACCACATGCCACTCGTCAATGTCTCACTTTGTCAGCCTTCGCATTGACATTCCTGTACCCGTGAATTAGAGTGGCTCCCATGATTGACCCCGATAACGATTTCCTTGACAGGTTATATAATGTCTATAAAAACCTCGATCCCAACCTCAGCTATCGAATAAATAAGGTCGAATACCTAATCCCGAGTTACAAAAAGATTGAGAGCAAACTTGGCGACAGCCGAAACGCTTTCCGTTCAATAGAAGTTTTAGCAGACGACTCGCCTGAGAGTTTTACCGGTGAGAAAGGCGAAAGTATAAACGCATCCGCTGAAGGCCGGCCTATCTATGAAATCCGGCACGGCGACAAGGCGGGGACTTCGGTGATCATCTGGTCACAAATGCACGGAACCGAATCAACAGCTACAAGAGCCCTGATGGATATTTTTGAGTTCCTGCTGGCCGAGGAAGACGGCAAGCTGAGCTCCGGGGATCTGGCAAAGGCAAAAGCCCTCAGGACTGCCGTCGCTTCCCTTAACATCCACTTTATCCCAATGTTAAATCCGGACGGCGCAAACAACTGGCAGCGTTGCGCTATGCAGAAAATGTCCGGGAAACATCCCGCTCTTTTTGTAGGAGGCTCCGACAGTTTCCCTGTAGAGGAGCCGGGGCCAGTAGATATTAACCGGGACGCGTGGACGATGGAGACGGCGGAGGCCAGGCTCCTTTGGAGGGCCTTCGCCAACTTTGACCGCGGCCAGGGTGAAAAACAGCCCGTTTTCGGGCTCACTCTGCACGATCAGACCAACACGAGTGTCGGGGGTTATGATAAGCCCGCGTCAATCACCATGCTTTCTCCTGCCGTTAACGGCTGCAAATACTTCAATGACGCCAGATACAGAGCCACGCAGATCATCCAGAGAATGGATGAGCAGGTACAGGCCGAACGCCCCGGAATGACATCTCGTTACTCAGATGATTGGGGTCCTGTTTATTTTGGCGACTCAATTTCAATGATGGGCGCCGGTATGATTGTGATTGAGTCCGGCCAGACAAAACTCGATCCTGAAAAGCTTACCCTGCGCAGAACCAACTTCAAGGCGATCCTGCGCGCACTGTGGGAAATGGCGGGCGATTACCAGAACATCGATCCGGTAGACTGGGCGCCTCCTAAGGAATACAACCGGAAATCACACAGCGCCAGCGTCGTGCCGAAACCTCCCAGCCGCAGCGTGATGTACGATGTCCTGCTCCGGAATGTACTTGCGCCTGACGGAAATGAATACAACCTCGGGATCAACCGGCAAATGAATGTAATCCGGTTTGACGTCACGCCGGGCTCGACCACATTAGACGGCGCTAAAGAACACAGGTCGCTGTGGTATTACTCAAGCGGCTTTTCCAAAGAGAAGGACGCAGGCCCCTTCCATGACAACCTCACGAACCCCAGCGCTCGCCTTAACGCCGGCTCAAAGCCGGAGATTCCATACCTCCGCTTCAACAACGGCCACGCTGACTCCGGGTACAGCGATCCCGGCTCGTCTTCCAAGCCAAACCCGCTGCGCTACTGGGGCGATGTCGGCTATCCCTCCAATATCGGCATGACCATGGGGCCGGTCTGGCCGGCAGTCCCCACAGATGCCGCCGAAGAGATTAAAGGGCAAAATACCGGATCGAACCTTAAAACCGGCGACAGCGTATCTTTTGGCCTTGAAGAACTTGAATGCGGGACAAATGCCGGGAACCTCAAGATCCTGCCGGCCGTTGCGGGAGGAAGAGTTCCCGCAACCGGCGAAATAGTCATCGAAAAGCCGGGCTGTCCGGCCTCGTTATACCAAAGCATCGACGACATCACACTGACGGAAGCGTGGGAGCTCCTGAGAGCAGGAGCGTGCGCCGTGCGTGTCAGTGAAGCTCCGGAGAGCGGTTACTACAACCTGCCGCTCGTCATTCTGGCAGGCGTAAATCCCCATCCGCCCACGATCGGCAATGAAGCCGACGATGGCGAAAACAACTTCATTCTGGCGGATCGCTCAAGCGGCGCGGCGAAATATGCCGTGATCGGCGGTTATCTGATTGACCTGTCAAAAGAAGCGGCCTTTCCGATCTGGGGCGTAAGGGACGGTAAACAGAGCGCCTTGCCTGTCGCCGGGGAAAACGGGATGTACGCGGACTCCTATCAGGGGCATTTTAGAAACATCATCAGGAAGGGAACGTGAAAAGAGAAGAATTTGAAGCGGCGGCAACAGAGCTTCGCGAAAAGGCAGGCGGCAAGACAGCCGTATCATTGCTAGAACTGAATACAGGCGAAACATACAATCACAACGCGGACTGGGTTTTGGATCATCCGGCAAGTACCATTAAACTTGGCATTTTGTGCGCGGGTTTGTACAAAGCCCAGGAGGGCAAAATCTCCCTGCGAGATCCGGTTACATGCCGGAAAGAGGATAAGGTCCCGGGCTCCGGCGTGCTTCAGCACCTGTCGGACGGCATCGTTCTACCGCTCGCAGACATATTCATGCTGATGATAATCCAAAGCGATAACACCGCCACAAATTTATCAATAGAATATCTCGGCATTGATTATATCAATGGTTTCTTTGACAGGTGCGATCTTAAAGACATAAAACTGCGCCGCAAGCTCTATGACATGGAGGGCATAAAAAACGGCGTCCGCAACCATATAAGCGCAAGGGATTTGACAAAGCTCCTTTACGATCTGGAAAAACGCACATTTTTGAACGAGGAATATGCCTCTTTGGGACTGTCAATGCTGCTTAACCAGCAGCTCAAAGACAAGATCCCAAAATATATAAGCCATTACTGGAATGATGAAGGCGCATGGTTTGACTACCCGATAAAGACAGCAACCAAAACCGGCGAGGACGATACTGTAGAGCACGACTGCGGAATCATCTACACGCCAAAATCGACGATTATCCTCAGCGTCATGACAAAAGGAACGTACCCGCCATCGGGTATTGAGTATATTCGCCGGATGGCAGAACTCGCGGTCAAATACTTTGACCCGGAGTGCCTGCAAAAAACGTTTATTTGAGAAAACGATTATTAGGGTGATTTTAAAGGAAGAGCTATGCATGACTATCTGATAAAGAACGCGAAAATTTACGACGGAACAGGCTGTCCGCATTACCTTGCGCATCTGGCAATTAAGGGCGGAAAGATCAGTTACATCGGCAAAACGCCCGGCGAGACCTGCCACACGCTCGACGCCGGAGGTTTGGCAGTCGCGCCCGGGTTTATAGACGCGCACAGCCACACGGACATGAGCTGGCATATCCACCCGGAATCAACGCGCAAGCTGGAGCAAGGCGTCACGACAGAAGTTGCCGGCAGCTGCGGGATCTCTCCGGCTCCGGTTTCAAAAGAGTTTGCGGAAGAGGCAAAGCATGGTTCGCTGCGGAAAAAGGATGAGAATTTCGATCCTGAAAACTTCCGCACCTTTGGGGCTTTTATGGATTTCATGGACATACCTTTCGGCCCCAACATGATAACGCAGGTTGGTCACGGCGCGATTCGTACCGCCGTAAGCGGTTATGCCGACCGCGGGCTAACAGAATCCGAGATGGGCAGGATGAAGGAATACGTACATGAAGCGATGTCTTCCGGCTGTCACGGCATCTCCTTCGGGCTTATCTATCCTCCCGGTTCGTACTCTAAAGAAGAAGAAGAACTTACCGAACTGTGCAGGGTTGTCGCTGACTACGGCGGCACTTTCTCCATACACATGCGCTCGGAAGGGCCAAAACTCGTTGAGTCCGTTGAATCGGTGATCCGCATGGCGGAAAACGCAGGTATCCGCGCAGTCATATCACACCACAAGGCGTCCGGAAAAACCAACTGGGGCAAAACGGAACAGACAATCGAACTCATCGAAAAAGCCAATAATCGCGGCATCGAAGTCTTCCTGGATCAATACCCATACAGCGCGAGCTCAACAGGGCTCAACATCATGATACCTGACAATATGCACGCGATGGGCGCTCCGAAGCTTATTGAAATGCTTTCCACGTCCGAAGGCCGCAAAGAGATCTCGGACCGAATCAAAAAAGACCGAGGAGTCACGTCGGATCAGGATTCGACTGCCGCGCTCGCACATGTAATGATCGGCAACAGCGAAAGCCACGGGGAATGTTCCAGCCGCATGCTTGTAGAAGCCGCTGAAGAGGCGCGGAAAGACCCCTACGAGCTGCTCATGGACATACTCCGGGACGACAAGCTAACAACCGGAGCCATTTATTTCACGATGAACGAGGAAGACATTGAGCGGGTGATGAAATACCGGCGCACCATGGTTGGTTCGGACGGACTCTACATTCCGGGCGATAAGGGCGGTCATCCGCGCGGAGTGGGAACCTTCCCTCGCTTTCTCGGCGTTTACGTCCGCGAAAAGGGGCTAATGCCGATGGAAGAAGGCATAAGGCGCATGACCAGCATGCCCGCCGCTGTGTATAGTCTGAAACGCAAGGGCTTACTGAAAGAAGGCATGGACGCCGACATTACCGTTTTTAACCCCGCTACCATAAGCTCCAGGGCGGATTATAAAAATTTCGACGCTCCTTGCGAAGGCATACACACCGTCTTTGTTGCCGGCGTCCCGGTTGTCCAAAATGGAGCTTTCAACGGCAAAAGAATGGGCAGGCTGCTTAGACTTTGACTTCGTGCAGCGCGTTGTATATATCCCGCGATATGTCCGCTATGATGTCATCGTTGTCATACGCGGCCCTCTTGTCATCGCGGTCGCCTGTAAAGCCGTTATACATTATTGTCAGACCGTAGGTTTGATGCGGCGTGACGATTATCCCGCAATCGCAGGCAATGTATTCGATAGTACCGGTTTTGTGCATAGCCCTGACCGCCTCCGGCCCCCTTCTCGGAAGGTAACGGGTTAAACGCTTGGTGGAATCGATTTTTTCCATAATATCCAGCATCTGTTTACAGGCTTCAGCATTGACGATTTCTCCGTTGTACAGCAGTGAGAACATGGTCATCATATCCCTGGGTGAAGATATGTCGTTGGGAACGGACATGTCACTTATCCACTTATAATCCTTAACGAAATTCTGCTCTTCAAAAAGCCTCAAAGCCTCTTCGATGTCCATGTCCAGTGACATTCCCACGGGCTGAAACAAAAGCTCCTTGCAGGTCAAGTCTGATCGCGTGTTTTTAAGGCCCATGCGCGCGATGCATGCCGTTATATTTTCCTTCCCCAGCTTTCTGTGAATTATATCTGTGGCGCTGTTATCGCTTACGGTCATCATCAGCATTGCGTAATCCTTTAGGCACATGGACAATCCCGGGGTAAGGTTCGCAAGCACGCCGCTGCCGGGGGATAAATCTTCACGCGTAAAAACGTGCATATCGTCAAGAGAGAGTTTGCCCTTCGCGGCCTGGTCAAACAGCTCGATCAGAACTGGAACCTTGAAGGCGCTTGCCGCGGGGAAACGCTCGTCGCCGTTTACATAATACTCTTCGCCGGTTTTAAAGTTTTTGAATCCAATCCCGATTTTTCCGATAACACCGGCCGCGCGGCGGTCCATTATCTCAATAATTGTGTCTAAAACGGCCATTTTCCCTTCCTTTTTGTATTTGCAACTTTTCGCCATTATTAATAATCTTACAAAAAACTCGCGCTATGTAAAAGCCGCTTTGAGTGATACAAACATAATTATTTCGTTGACAACCTGTATGCGACCATATAAAATTATGTTTTGCCGCTAATCATTAATGATGAGCAGCGTTGAAAGGCATTAAGTCTGTAAGGCTTTTGGGATGTAAGGATGCTTAATCGCTTAAAGGAACACCGGAAAAGAATCGCTGTCTTATTCTCAATCGGCCTTGTAATATCCCTCTTGCTCAGACGGAATCTAATTTCGGCTGACATTATGTTTTTGTCGGATATGTTTTTTATAATCTCCATGGTATTCATTATTTCCGCATTATGGGAACTCGTATCCAATATGGGGCTTTTCAACAGCATGGTTTTCGGCGCAAAATGTCTTTACCGTATTTTCAGGCGAAACATCAGCCCTTCATCCCAGGTTAAGGATGAGTACATTGAGTATGTTAATAGCCGCCAAAAATACAGCGGTGTTTCGACATTGTTACTAATCGGGATAGGCTTTCTCGGTATATCGGTTATACCTATCCTGTTTGGGAATAAATTTTTTTCCGCAATTCAATTTTAAGCGAAGGAGAGCTAACATGAAGAAGAAATCAATTGTGTTTTTACTGGCAGTACTGCTCGTTTTTACGGTGGTTCTGACCTCGTGCGGTTCAGGGAAAACCACACAACAACAAGGGCCTGCTAAAGAGAAGATTTTCAGGTATGTCTGGCAGGCCGACATCGAAACCCTCAATGCCCAGGCCAGCGTGAATTCCGGCGTACTGGTGGAAGTTTACTCCTGGACGAATGCGGGACTGTTTTTAACAGTTCCGTCGCCGGACGGCAGGTCGTTCCAGGTGGTACCAAATATCGCCGCCGGTGAGCCAAGAATGATAGACAGAGACGGCTATGTCTGGCAAATTGATATTCGCAGAGATGCCAAATGGCATAACGGTACTCCCATCAACGCGGATACCTTTATGTATTCGTACAGGATGCTGCTGGATCCGAAAATTGTAAACAGCATGGCGAACTTTATATATGACCGTTACGTCAAGGTAAAGAACGCAAGAGAATACTACTTCCAGAACAGACCCGAGAATTCACCGGTTGCCTGGGAAGACGTGGGTATCAAGAAAATCGGCGATTATACTATTGAAATTACACTTGCGGAAAAGAGTAATGGCGAATATCTCAAGCGGCAATTTACTGATCGCAGTACCTACCCGGTATATGAGCCCTATTATGAAGCGGGTATGAACGCCGATAGAACCGAAACCACCTATGCCTCCACCTTTGCCCAATACATGGGCTGCGGGCCGTACTTCTATGACACATGGAACATCGGCGCGGAGCATATTTTCGTTAAGAACCCCGATCACTGGATGAGTGATCGTTACAAATTCGACCGCGTTGAACTTCGCATTGTACCGGACAGAAACGCCCGCGTCCAAATGTTCAATAACGGTGAGATAGATTACCTCGGCCTGGACACCATAACACTGGACTATTTCCGGGATGATCCGCGTGTAAGGAGCTACACCGGTATGGAACCGGGTCATATTGATGTTAACTCAGTTAATACAAACAACCCCATCCTGGCGAACCTGAACTTCAGAAAAGCACTGTACCACGTTATTAACAGGAAGACCCTTGGTGATTTCCTCGGCGTTCTTCCGTCCGGGCATTATATCAACCACCAGGCTCCGGGTTACGATGGTATGACATACCGCGATACTCCGGAAGGAAAAGCCGTGGTGCCTGCTAATTTCGGCTATGATCCCGTTCTGGCAAAGCAGTATTTTGACAGGGCTTTGGCCGAAATGGGACTTAACAGAGTGACCGTTGAGCTGCTTTATTCCGAAGCCGGCGCCGACTATAGGCAAATGGCCGAGTTCTTTGAGCAGGATTGGCCGAAGGTTTTCGGAGCGGACAAGTTTACGTTGAACCTCCGCTCGGTTCCCGACGCTATGGCATGGAGCTTAAACAAGTGGAGAACCAATCCTAACGGTTTTGAACTTGGTTTCAACGGCTGGAGTTCGGGCCTTTCCCGTGTTTTCCCCTTCGCCGCAATGCAGTACTTCCACGACGGTTACACATCAAGGCCAAACTCCTACACCACGCCGAAATTTGAAGCTGCGTGGGCTGCCTGCAACAACGAAGAAACCAAGAGCAACATGAAGCTGATGACACAACGTACAGCGGAGCTTGAAAGAGCCTATCTTGAAGACGTAATCAATATTCCGCTTTTCCAGGAAATCGTCAGGACTATTTACTCGGAAAAACTGGTACTGCCCTGCCCGGTTTATGTCCCTGGAATAGCATTCGGCGCTTCTTTTGCCGACAAGCTTGTTGACTGATAAATGAATCCCCGGGGAGAATTCCCCGGGATTCTTTGATGCTGCGCAAGATTGAACGATGTTTAAATATATTTTAGGGCGCATAGCCGCGATGCTGATTACTATGTTTGTAATAGTCACCATCTCGTTTTTTATAGTCCGCCTGATGCCGATGAAGATTTTTGATCATCCCGATGTTCCGCCTGAAGTGGTAAAGATGCTTGAAGCCAAAATGCATCTTGATAAGCCTCTTTTTGTTCAATATGTGTATTTCCTTAAAGGAATCATATTTGAAGGCGACTGGGGCATTTCCGCCAAGATCAGGCCAAGAGTACCTGTCTTTGACGTAATCGCGTCGAGAATACCCATATCCATGCTGATAAATGTGGTATCCCTTATCATTTCTCTGCCAATTGGAATTGTCGCGGGAACCTGGGCAGCGCTTAAGAGAAACAAGCTGCCTGACCACATTATTTCCTTCCTCGTGGTCATGTTCATATCAATACCCTCGTTCGTTTTCGCTACAGTTATGCAATATACCTTTTCGTATGTGTTCAAAATTTTCCCGACTCTTTACAGACCTTCGGCCTCGACCGTGGGCGAACTCGCCATGTCGATAGCCCTGCCTGTCATTGCCCTCGCGCTCGGCCCAATCGCCACGGTAGCCAGGTATTTAAGAGGCGAATTGATTGAAACCTTAAGCTCGGAGTTTCTGCTCCTGGCAAAAACAAAAGGCCTGTCCCAGCGGCAAGCCATTACCAGGCACGCATTCAGGAACTCCTGTATCCCGCTTGTCAATATTATCGTCCCGATGTTCACCGGAATATTGGGAGGTTCACTTGTCATTGAAAACATTTTCGCTATACCGGGTCTTGGAGGAATGCTGGTAAATTCCACAAACGCGGGTGACCATCCGCTTACCATAGCGCTCTTAATTTTTTATTCCATCATATCACTTCTGACAATTCTGCTAATGGATATTGTCTACGGTATATTGGATCCCAGAATCAAAATGGGAGGCAAAAAATGATCGATATTAAAGCGATTGATATTGATAAAATCCCCAATGAACTTCTGGACTTGCCGGATTCACAATTTGAAGATGTTTCACAAGCTGATTCCGGTGATGAAATCTTTAAAACAAAGCCCATTGGGTTTTTTAAAGACGCAATGATAAGGCTGAATAAAAACAAAGTGTCGATGGCTTCACTTTTTTTTATCTTGCTGATTGTTTTTATGGCTATTTTCGCGCCTAACTTCAATAAGTATACCTATGTCCAGCAGCATATTGAATTAAGAAACATGCCGCCAAGGATTCCCGGCCTTGAAAAACTGGGAATTGCCGACGGCAGAAAACTCCTTACGCTCAGACAGTTGTCGAGCGTTATGAACACAGAGTTGTTTCCACCGGATTGTATAATGGAAATCCGCAATGAAAGGATAATTGCCGGCGTTCCCGTCGTGGATGTGCTTGTGGATAACTACGCCTATCTGGGAGTAAAAGACGTTTACTTCTGGTTTGGCTCGGATTATCTTGGACGGGATCTTTTCACGAGGCTTTTCCGGGGCGCAAGGATTTCGCTTTTTATCGCCTTTTTTTCTGTTCTGACTAACCTTGTAATCGGCCTTATCTATGGCGCCGTTGCCGGTTATTACGGCGGCAAAACGGATATGCTCCTCATGCGTATCGCAGAGGTGCTGGATGGGATTCCTTACCTTGTAGTGATCATGCTCTTCATGATGCTGCTGGGGACGGGAATTCTCTCGCTTATCATCGCTATGACCATAACCGGCTGGATAGGAACGGCGCGGCTTATCAGGGCCCAGTTCTACCGCTTCAAGGGGCGCGAGTACGTGCTGGCGGCAAGAACCCTTGGCGTGCCGGATTTAATTCTCATTTTCCGCCATATCCTGCCGAACTCACTCGGCCCAATCATAACCCGAACCATGATCGCCATTCCGGGCGCGATTTTCTCCGAGGCCTTCCTCGCCTACATTGGCCTTGGCCTTCAGGCGCCGGAAACTTCCATCGGAGTCATGCTCGCGGACGGACAGAAAGTTCTGCTTCAGTCTCCTTACCAGACTTTCTTTCCGGCAGTGCTTATCTCGGTACTGATGATTTCGTTCAATCTGTTCTCAAACGGACTGCGGGACGCTCTTGACCCGACTAAACGGGGGGAAGACTGATGATCGGCGATACAATCTTAAAAGTAAACGACCTGAAGGTAAATTTCAGAACCTACGGAGGTCTTGTACAGGCGGTCAGAGGTATAAGTTTCGATGTGAAACGCGGCGAGACGGTCGCTATTGTTGGCGAGTCCGGCTCGGGGAAGTCTGTTAGCGTTAAAGCCATCATGGGCATTCTGACAAAAAACGCCATCATTGAGTCGGGAGATATTCTTTACGACGGGAAAGACCTGACAAAGGTCGCGGAAGATGATTTCCACAAAATCCGCGGGAATAAAATCGGCATGATTTTCCAGGATCCCCTGTCAGCCCTGAACCCGATTATGAAGATAGGCCAGCAGATAGTCGAAGTTCTGAAACTGGCAAAAAACATGAACGGGAAAGAGGCGCGTGGAAAAGCTCTGGAACTGATGGAAGCCGTAGGCATTACGCACGCGGAAAGGCGCTTTAGCCAGTACCCGTTCCAGTTTTCAGGCGGCATGCGGCAAAGAATAGTCATCGCCATCGCCTTGGCCGGAGATCCGGAAATACTTATTTGCGACGAACCAACCACTGCCCTGGACGTAACCGTTCAGGCCAAGATACTCGATTTGATAAACCAGATAAAGAAGGACAGGCATCTTTCGGTCATTTTTATCACCCATGACCTTGGAGTTGTAGCCAACATGGCCGACAGGGTGAATGTCATGTACGCCGGAAAAATAGTCGAATCCGGAACCAGCGAAGACATATTCGTCCGGCCGGCTCATCCCTACACATGGGCGCTTCTCAGCTCCCTCCCGGACTTGCAGACAAAGGAACGGCTCCTCAGCATATCCGGTACGCCGCCGAACATGATCTATCCCCCGGCAGGAGACGCTTTTTCCGTGCGGAGCAAATACGCCATGAAAATTGATTTTGAAAGAGAGCCGCCGGTGTTTAGGATTTCAGACACGCACTACGCGGCAACATGGCTCTTGCACCCAAAAGCGATAAAACCGGAACTGCCGGCAGTCCTTAAGGCAAGAATAGACAGAATGAAAGGGAGTGGAATGATAAATGGCTGATTCCGCTTATCTGCTTGAGGTGTCGAACCTGTGCCAGTATTTCAGTTCCGGCAGAGGTAAAAAAAAGCTGGTTGTGAAAGCAGTTGATGACGTAAGTTTCGGCGTAAGACCGGCGGAAACGTTTGGGCTTGTGGGAGAGTCAGGCTGCGGCAAAACGACTACAGGACGGACGATAATCCGTCTTTACGATCCGACTTCCGGCAAGGTTCATTTTGAAGGCCGGGAGATTTCCGGCAAAATGAGCAATTCGCTGCGGCGCTATTTGACCGACCATATTGCCATGATTTTCCAGGACCCAATTGAATCCCTTAACCCGAGAATGACTATA
>Ga0209755_10002221_pt1 | contig 27152 bp, 22 predicted proteins | sample TergutCo191P1_FD_187301 | JGI IMG/M metagenome (GOLD analysis project Ga0209755, IMG submission 187301) | Cornitermes sp. P1 segment gut microbial communities from Petit-Saut dam, French Guiana - Co191P1 (SPAdes) (version 2) | ecosystem: Host-associated > Arthropoda: Insects > Digestive system...
CTGAGTGAAAGAAACATCATGAGTTTGTATCACTGTAACTGAAAAATAGTTGTGGGAACACACACAGTATCCCACATAGTTTTTAATAACATATAACCAGCTCACCCTCTCCTTAATTTAGAATGAAGCACCTTCCCATTTCCTTAGTTTATCATAGTTATCAAAATAATAGCATCTTGCTCATATTATGCACTACAATTTAAATACCCCAGCTGAATAACGCCATACAGCTAGTACTATTAGCACTTTAAAATCTGCTATTAAAATGGTTAATCTGTAAAAAGTACTTCAAGGCCAAAACACCTCAAGGGCACAAAAAAGGACCATTATAATACGTGATGCAGAAAATAAATACAAATTATTTAATTGTAATATAATAAGTTTACTCAGAAATTTGGAGCCATATGCAGAATTGCAAGAAACACTGTCCCAACCTTAATTTCAAATAGCTATCACATTTTATGATCACCACCACCAGCACCACCACCACATTTTGGCATGCTTCAATGTTTTCTAACCACTACTAATTTTAAATAACTTAATTGAAATTCATTACAAAGGGACTAGGGACTACTACTGTTGACTGACAAGATCACTATGAATAACAATTATGTTCTATTAAGTGGCTGTTAGAGTTATCGTCCCTGGATTCCCACCAACAACACTGAAGCAACAAACAAATCTACAGACCACAGCCAAAGGTACAACTCTATAAACAGGTACCTTAAAACTTAAGCCAGCATACGTATTTAATACACTAGCCAAAATTTACAACTCATAATCTGCTACTGTATAACCATGAGGTCTCCAAACCACACAAAAATAAGTTAAATGCTGACTGAAGACACATCTCAATTTTATACAGTGTTCTCTTCCTAAGGGGAAAAGATCTTCTCACTAAGTTTGCACTATATGAGCAAACACAACACAAGCCAGAGATGCTTAAGAAAGTATCATGACAATGAGTTTTGTCACATATGCCCTGTGACAATTACACGCATGCAATTTGTACCAAACACAAAGAATGAAGACAAGTGTGTAACGCTCCTTTTCCTGGATCCACAAGCATCCAAATCAGAAACCAGACCTACATATTCCATTAAGTGATTCCATTTGAATCCTGCTAGGCTTGGGTGTTACATGTATGAGAATAACTACTGTATTAACCTTTTAAGGCCTAGCGGTTTCTTTACGTACCACCAGGTTTAACATTCAAAATTTCTACATGGTGTTCACTTTGCGTTGGGTGTTTTGTACATATCTCAGAACAGACAGCGATTTTTGCTTTATACATCATTAACTGATTGGCTTTTATAACTATGGTGGAGAGTGTTTACAGCGCAGTACAGACTGATGCCTTATATAAAGCAGATTACGATTAGTCTTTAAAAGGTTAAGCACACAAACACTGGACATAACTGCAATACCGAAAGGACAACACTGCATTATGAAAATTATCAAAAATTATCACAAGGACTGTAAATGTGCTTCCTAGTGAGATCCCATACTGCAAAACTTGCAGCCCTAACTCCACCCCTACATATAACTAAATGCATTCACTTTAGCACCAAATGTGTGAACAAGCTGCCTATGTTTATGCACCATGCCATGAAGGTATTTAAACAGTATGCAGTAAATCGCTATGCATTCTAGAACTCAGCTAAATGGAAATGTGACAAGCTTCATACTCCAGTTCCCTTATGCACAGGGGAAGAGGCCACTGTATTTATCCACCATATAAGATGGAATATGAACTCTAAATTAACATGAGTATCACAATAATCTGCCTCACATACTGCTCACATTATATACATCTGTAAATAACATGCAATACAAAAATTCTGCAATTAGTGTAACTAACATAGAACACTGTGGCATTTGTGCATCATACAGTGTCATCAATGTCATGTGATGGACCCACCACTGTGATGTTTTCTTAAAAAAGAACTGCAAAACAAAGGCAACCATGTTTGCTTGTAGGAGTACACTGACCCAATTCCCCTCCAGCCCCACAAAACATGCAGACCCAAGTGCCAGTCAGTTTCATGCCAGTTATACTAGTTTTCTGTTTTCCATAAAAATACACTTCAATTTTGCAGTGCATACTGATGTAGGTAGCCTTGTTCTTTAGGCGCGTTCACAAAATTGCTAAAAGCAACTACTAGCTTGTCCTGTCTGTCTGTCCGTCTGTCCACATGGAACAACTTGGCTCAAACTGGATGAATTTTCATGAAATTTGATATGAGTATTTTTTGAAAATCTCTTGAGAAAATTCAAGTCTCATTAAAATTTGATAAGAATAACAGGTACTTTACAATGAAGAGCTATGTACATTTATAATATGCTTCTGCTGCTGAACTCTTCTCAGAATAAGAAATGTTTCAGACAAAAGTTGCAGAGAAAATCAAAACACATATTATCATATTCCATAACTTGTCAGAAAATAGTGTCATTTATGAGATAATGTGGAAAAATATGGTAGGGCCACACAGGCCACAGATGCAAATAGTATGACATAAAGAAGATGTGATTTGCATGCCAGATAACTAAGGCAAGACATACACTCGTAAAATATAATACTTCCTGTTTTCCACAGAAACATTGGTTATTACGTGAATGTGTATCAGTGCTACATGAAACATACACTGCCTCTCTTATTGTTCCTTATTGACAAAGATAACAAGATCTCAAAACTTAATCATTGAACTGTATTTCATAATAATCTAGTGCTAGTCAATGAAACCTCAACAATTTTCTCACACAAAAAATCAATTTGTACATAATACAGATGCTTCATGATCAGTTTTTTACTATACCTTTACACACTGTGGAAAGAGTTCATGGGTCCAGTGTTTCAGAATGGTGATTTTTAATATGATTTGCACACTGAGCAGACTGTCTGAATCCTTTGCCACACACCTGACATAAGAATGGTAGTTCACCAGTATGAATTCGTCTATGCCTTATAACATCACTACTTTTTGTAAACCCTCGTCCACATATGTCACAAATGAATGGCCTTTCTCCAGTATGAGATCGTCTATGAACATTTAAATGACTACTTTGGGAATAAGATTCCCCACACACCTCACAAACAAATGGTCGTTCACCTGTATGCTTTCGCATGTGCTTTTTCAGGTCTCCTCGTCCATAAAATGCAAGATGACACTCTGGGCATGGGAAAGGCTTATAACCACCATGAGTCTTTGTGTGCTGTTTTAGAGAAGCCCTTTGAGCAAATGCCCTTCCACATTCTAAACATGCATACGGTTTCATGCCAGAATGTATATTCATATGATCACGCAACAAACATCGAAATGCAAAACGGCGTCCACAAGTATCACAGACATAATTTTTCTCTTGGAGCTGCAGTTTGAACTTGGCAGCTAAAGCACCACCATCCGCTAGATGAACAAACATCCTGTGAGTTTTCAACGAATCCGATCGTTTAAATGCCTTACCACATAATTCACAAATAAAGGTCTGTGAAATATCCAATTTCTTTGTGTATTTCTTTTGTTCAGATGACATGCCATTGATTGCATTTTCTGGCCTTGAATGAATCTTCATGTGAGTCATAAAATTATGGAACTCATATGCCACCTTACCGCACTTCTGACACTCAAACATCCCATCAGATTTTCGTCTATGTGCCTCATTTCTGTGGTGAACAACATCCCTTCGATAGTCAAATGTAGCTTGGCAAATTTTACAAACAAATGGTGTTTTCAACCCATGCCGTTTTATTTTATGCAGCCGCATGTTACCTTTAGAACTTAAAGTCTTTCCACAAACATCACACTGGTGAGGACGTGTTTTTGGTCGGATTTTGGCATTACAATCCCTTTCACCTACACTGCTTTCATTCTGGTATGAACTTCTACAAGAATCTTCATTTTCCATGCCTCTGTATTCACCATGCTGAAGTTCACTACAAATACCAACAGATACATTGTCATTATTAGTTTTATAACTGCTCACTACATCACTACCACCTCTTTGTTCAGTATATTCTTCTTCATTAGTAGCAATGTTTTCATTAGGAAACCTTGGCTCACCCTCACATGTCACTGGCAAATCTTCTTGAAGTTCAGTTTTCACTGGAATATTTGTGAAGGCCGATGCACAAAAGTCCATGAAATCTTCATCCACTTCTTGTTTGATCTACAGTTGATAAATTGAGAATCCAAGGCAAGAGAGAGAATGAAGAGGGGAAGGAAAAAGTAAGAAAATACACTGTTAAAATACACACACAGCACTTATTTCTGGGTTTGTTCAAGGATTTGTAATAACACACAGCCCATTAAGAACACGGCCAGTTCATCTTGCAGTACATGGGACAACTGCACACCAATGAAAGGTGCAAAATTTCCTTCTTAATTTTGAATATCAAATTAAATGTTGGTATGGCACAAGTATTTTGAGAATACCTGTAATTCCTTTGAAGTTGTACGAAAAGTGCTGGCCACAAGTTTTTAAAGATTATATACAATCCTGTATTTACTTTTTATACCAAAACATAATTTTCTAGTAAGTACTTCAGAGTAGGTCAAAATCTGTCATGCACCATACTGCATTCTTAACATCTGTCTGAATTCTGGGTGGATATGAATTATTGTACAGACACATGTAAAACTTTGCTATAGTATCTGTATTGAAAATTACACAACTGTCTACTGTATATTCAATGTATTAACTGTAATAAATGAACGTAAGCAGTGAACTTAGGATTTTCATACCAGGCAAATTACTCCTGATAGCCAGTTTTGCATAACAAAAAGAATTAAAAAAAAAAGCACAAGTTTTTAAGCAAATAAACTGAATTTTCAATCAATCCATGGTATTTTTCTATCTGCTAAGGGAAACTGTCTTTTACAAGCTTAAGAACTGGAATAGCATTATAATGAAACAATAAGAGAAAAACAGTTATTGATAAGGGACATAAATCATCTTTCACTGAAAACAAAACTGAACAATATTTCATCAAATATAAGTATACTTTTATAAGTTCATTACTATCAGTACTACTATAATGGCAACAAGCAACAGATGAAAATTACAATACACATTCTGCCTTCCAGACAGCATGTGAAGATTTGTTCAAAGATGAATGTTTCACACAAGTTCACATTTACAAAACTATCTTCTGAACTTAAAAGGCTTTGTGATGGAAGCATGTGTATATACATGCAGATTTATTTTTGGAGGTGATGATATAACCAAATTCTGATCCGTAGTGAAAGGTGTGGAAGGGCATTTGCAGGAGCACATAATCTGTATTGGTCCCATCTGTTCACAAGAGCTGCAATATGATAAAACAAGAATGAACAGTGAAAACAAGAGGCATCATTTGTCTACTTCAACTATTCACAGGAATGAGTTAGCCCCCACAGAATTCAGTCAGTCTGACACTATGCATGAAAAACATGATAAAAAAAAATATCCAAATGCTGTCACATATCAACAAATTTGATATCATGTAAAAATAGGCATTACAATATCATATTTTAATTAATTCTTAGTCAATGACTTCTACATATTTTAAATTCATGCTGAACAACATTCCTCCATCAGACTTATTGGCCCTACAAATGTTATCTAAATATTGCTGCAAGACAGCAAATATTCCACACTGATAGGTCATTGTATATCCACTGGAAATGTTAAATGAAGAAATAAATAAGAATTAAAACTAGATGTTATATTTCTTGGATGTGGAGAACAGTTTGCACACGTATGTTTTTTAATACTGCACAGTTCATTGGTCTTGGTGTCTCATTTACTGGATATGAATATCCAGTGTTGGCACAAATAGGCCTAATAAGTTTAAATGCTGCTTGGGGTCTGAGGTGCGCAACACAGATGCTAGGAAAATTAACGTTGTTTGTAATGTGACACCATACTGTGGAGCCAAAAGACAAATTTCTGTGCACATAATGCGCTGAATGATAATGTTAAGGCCCAAGTCCCTGTGTACACTGTGAAAGCATGGAGATGATGTAAAGTATCACTCATTCTTAGCCTCAACACTTGATAAAGATGAATGGTCATCTTCAGACCCCAGTCTCTTTACTGCTGGTAATAAGCACTTGGTACCTACTGAACTAGATGGAACCCATAGCTAGTCTGGTTGCTTTGGAGAAGAGGTCTCTTGCCTATGCCAGGAACTGAGCCACAATTCCTCACACATTCAGTCCATAGCCTAGTCACTACACCTACCATGTTGTCGCATTCATGAATTCAATCACAGACATACACGGTAGACACACTGTAAATTGAGAAGCTCCATTATCCCCAACCATAAACTGACCAAACTGGGACATAGAAAATGGATGGTAATGAGTTATGAACAACAGAGTAAGTTAAGGAAATGAAATTCCATTTTATAACTGCAATATCTTCATTTTACAGCCTATGGTGAATTCTCTAACCTCTCCAAATGAAGTCAGAGCTATCCCTTTCTGTTTGTATTATACATCCTTACTTGTTATATAAAACAGTATCCCACATTATACAGGGTGATTCATGAGATACAGACATCACTGTAGATGAAAACAAAAAAGTTTCTGGACACATGGCTCCTATTCTCAATGGGTATGGTGCTATGGGTGGTTTTTAATTTTTGTAAATGCATTCCTGTGAACAGTTTGTACAAGTGACAAAGTCTATTACACGCTACATGATTTTAAACAAGCTTTGTTTCTAACATTGTATGGCATATGATGTAAACAAACTTCTGGCTCATCTCTTTGAGACCCCCACGCCTCTAGTACGGGAAGTCAGCTGCTGCTGCAACAAGCAATGTGCACTATTCACAACTATAAAAAGAGGTACACTGTTAATATTCAAAACCCCTCCTTAAGTAGTTTGGTGTAAATTAAAAACAATTTTATGACTTTAGTTGTTAAACTTCTTTCAGGTAAATTGTTCATTATTTTATTCCGTTATTTTTAAGAGTCCTCGTGTTTTACTCTAAGTTTAATGCTGTCATAACTCTGTAACCGTTCAAAATCAAACACATACATAAACTTTTCTGATCACGAAGACCTAGGTATTCACCTGCTACAGTAATGTCCATAACTCATGAATCACCAGGTACAGTGTGAAATCGCAAGATGAGTAACGAATAAGAGAGCTCAAAATATCTAAAAGGCAGCAGTCATCAACTGAGCTACTATACCAGCATTCCATGTGGGACTGTAGAAAAACCACACACCTCAACCCAGAGAGTCAGCACATGGACCAAAATTTGCACCAAGCACCTTCCAAATAAAAGTTTAAGAATATTACTGCTACACCAACCTGCTCAATGCACTTATAAATTTATGTTGTACAGAAGAAAGCTGACAATTTCATTCATCTTTTTCTCCACCCACATGTAAGGATAACCAAAAACTACACACTGCCTTTACTCAGCACTTACTTTTTCAGTGCCAATGCAAGAATATTTAAACACTAACAAATTTAAGAACCCATATCCAAAAGAGATGGCCATTCCCTATGTACATGTCCATGTAACCAATAAATAAATTAAAAAAAAATAAAATAAAAAACCCCCCAAACAAACAAACTTGTAGAAATTAAATTTTCATTTCAACACACAAAAAAGTCAGAAAAATTACCTACATCAACATATCCAGTCATTCATAGTAACCCACTGACTGAATTCTTCATTGCACCAAGATACGCAGATTTCAACACATACGTCTTACATCCCTGTACCTGATGTTCGAGAGATTGTACTTTAGGAACAGAGTATGTACCATAATCACAACAGCATTATTTATGTATATGGATCTAGAGACTGAAGTTCAATGTATGTAGTAGGATTTACCCATTGTGCTCCCAAGCCATCACTGCCTGTAGGAATACTCAGAGGGTCCGAAATATTTTGGTCGCATTTCAGATCAGTCCGCTCTGCCAAATCCATCTGTAATAAACAGAAGAAGAAAGGCCATGTACATATAATGTAACAGTAAGGTGCATAAACACTACTGCTGTGTAAAAGCAGTAAGTACTACATATTTTGAATGTGTGTTTGTAGCCTTACTTATCCAGCATGCAAAGCGCCCACTCCATATTATCTCGTTATTTGTGGCCTGTCTGGCTGTATCATATTTTTCCAAATTATCTCATAAACTATACAATTTTGGAGAAAATGTTATAGAACATAATATGTGTGTTCCGATTTTTTTTATGACTTTGTCTGCAGCACTTCTCATTCTAAGAAGAATTGGGTGAGATATTAATTTGAATGTACACATTGTACGTCTTCACGTGAAGTACCCGTTATTCTTGTGAGACTGTAATGAAATTTGAATCTTCTTGACACATATTCAAAAAATACTCAAATATCAAATTTCATAAAAATACATCTAGTGGGAGTCAAGTTGTTCCATGTGGACAGAGAGATGGATGGACAGACACAACGAAGCTAAAAGTTGCTGTATGCAATTTTGCAAACAAGCCTAAAAACAGTCACTTATGAATGTATAACATTAGAAGCCTGTAATTACTACTTACTATGTAAAGGTATTTCAATATATTGTTCTTTGTGCATGCACTCTCTGTTCAATGTTGGGGATGTGTTTGAACATATGGTACTGTACTTCAACATAACATTTGTCAGACATGCTTCTCCCACAAATTCATATGTTACATGGATTAGATACATTCCCAAATCAAATTTCTGGACTAAATGACCTAACTTAAGTCTTACTGCATTATCTGTTAAACACACAATACACACACAAAATAAATGTTGTGGCAGCACTGTTTCTGCCAGTGCATAGCACAGCATCAATATGCATTCATATGCATAAGCAACCTCAGCAATCAAAAGCAAGAACAGTGCTTTATGGAACTAATATGAAATCAAATGGCTGTGAAATTTTTATTTGATACTCATGGCTACATTATTTGGCACTAAGGCAATAAATACCTCTTACAGCCCAAAAACCAGTACTTTTTTTAATACAGTGCAAGTAATGTCTGTTGCCACCACTCTATTTATTACACATTTTTATCTTAATTACATATTTGTTTAAATAGATGTATGTAATAAATTCAATAGCTGGTATACACAAACAAGATTCTGAAACACATCATTCCAAATGACATTACTGAAACACCACACACCTGTATAGTTTAATACTGAAAACAGCAGTTGGTGTTATCTGATAAGACTTCGTGAAACAGCAACTGTCAACTTTCATGTCTGACTACCCCTTTACCTATTCTGCATAAGATAATAAACCCAAGAAGTGACAATTTATTATTTCTGACAGAAAAGGCTGTTTCAAATACGCAGCTGTTTATCTGTCATCACTTGATATAATCAACTGTATTTTTGGAGAGAAGGTACTTTTATCTGCAATATCATGAATTTATGCTGCCACTGCTCAGGGTAATGTGTCACACTGGAGACAGTGGATAAACTAGGTATTACATGACAAAAGAGGTTCTCATTCACGCATAGATTAGTCTCAGGTCTTCTCAGTCCTATCACTGCGTCATCAGCCAGATGGTTATCAACAGTTTGGAAGAACCTGATCCCTCCATCTTCAGGGTGAAAGTCTTCAAAGCTTGGCTTTTGAGGTTCATTCACACTTTTGAAGTAATGATAAGAATAATCAAATCTGGTCGCAAAATATTAAAACCCCAAAACTTGGAATTACATAATTAATTATCCAATTATTCAAGTAACATGAAACCAGCACTTCCTTCTTGCCACTACGAATCTAAAAAGTGCACTGATGTGAATGGCTGACCTTGTTGTACTCATTTCCTAATAAAAAGCCCAACGAGCACACAGTCTCAAATCAGTTTCAATGGGTATGCCAACACCAGCATACATAATGGATTTTACAAACTCTGGGAAACCTAAATGAATAAGCAACTTACAAAAATAAAGTCTGTTCACGTTCTTGTATCTGCACACTACACAGTCTACTCAAATTTATATACATCTGTACATTCATCAAATGCCTGCCTGTCAATCAAACAGTTACCTACAAAAAATTCATGTTGGTATAATACTTTCAACAAGTATAACATGTCACAGAAAAAATGGAGACATGTTCACAACTTAGGATGACAGAAGAAGAATGAAAAATTATCTGCAGAATTAACAATTCATTTTGGTTGATACAGTATGGTGCAACATTCCTGACTAAACATAAAACTTGAGGTTTACATGACAGTGACGATTCAGTATGGTCTTCTGAACTGTAAATGTGCAGTTCAGCAGGAAGTTATATGCTTTTGGATCAACCTGGTGGTTCACCCTTCCTACCTTAAGTTCCTGCAGCCACCTGACTGCAAACTCATTTGTGTTTAACGAATGTTTAAAACTTCAAAGCAAAGTATAAAATGTCACTGTCCATCTGCACACATGAAGAACTGAATTGCCAAGACAGTGACACTCATATTTAATACTGAATAACAATGACAACATTAAAAATGCACAAGTGAAAAATATTTTTGACAACGTGTATAACTAATGAGTTACGGCATGCATTCCCTTTTGAGTTAAGGATTTTGTTTCTTGAAACACTGTAATATTTTGTCATCCATATCAATGTTTAAAGTATGTATATCTTCAGCCTTTGTATTATAACTTACAAAATGGGTCAGCCCCATCCTTGATGCTGCTGCACTGCAAATGCTTGTAAAACCTTGCTTCTTGCCCAACATCTTTGCCCTTCGTTCCCTTGCCTTCTGAGCTTCAAGGGACCTGCGTATTGCCTTCTCTGCCTCTGTCTCTTTTGCTCTTTTCTGTCGTTTCAGGACAGCATCTCGATGCCTTTGTTGTGCAATTTGTTCAGGAGTTAAACGAGCTCTACGTTCTCGAGCCCGCTGTGCATCTCGCATCCGGCGAGCTAAAAACAAATCATGTATCTCTAGATAGACAGGCAGAAGGGAAGAGAAGATGAGGAAAATGATGTAAGCAGCTACTGTAGTTTAGACAGACTATATTTTCTTTACAATTACACTGACTCAAAAAATATTAACAGAAATGAAAGTTTCTGTTAGTAAATTTTCACCTTATACTTTCGTGACTGTTATTGTGGTAACACTATTACACAGATAGTGTGTGTTAATATTGTGCATGTGTGTGCATGAGAGAGATGAACTTCTCCATTTCCTCTAGTTTCCAGCATTCACCTGGCTATGGTTTGTGGTCTAATGTGAGACTCTATCCCACTATTTGTCTGGAGTGACTGACAAAAACCACAATAAACATGTCAACATGAGCAGTCTCCAGGTCCAAGATCTGAAATCAGGGCTTCATGTCAGGTTGGTCCAACATCAGATCTTCACTCAGGAACAGGCAATCCTGAGGTTCAGCATGACAAAACTGAGCTTGGGTTACCATTATCATTAAAATACTAATAAACAAACAATGCTATTCCTAATAATATTTCAAAATTCTCACATTATCAATTGGGTAATGACTTCCACATTATAATCAGAAACCATAATACCATTAAAATCATTAGCTATATTCCATACATATCTAAATCATAAAATGCATATACATATTTATGAAATATGAAACAGCACTATCACTTGAAACATAGTAGGTAGACTAATGCAATATTCATGAATGTTTCTACCTTCGTTATCAGACACTTTGTGTAAACATCAAAATACAGAGCATACCTTTAAGCTTTCTCCCTTAGCTTGGCAGCCGTCACAGGAGCATGACCACATATCAAACATGATCTGCCAGCAATTTTGTGTCTGATTTCCAACCCCCGTCCCCCTCCCAAGTGGAACACATCCTGTTTTATTGAAATGTCACACAGCTGACCTCCTGTTTCTATGCCAATCTTACACATTCTGAAAATATTTCTTGACACACAATGTAGCTCATCTTGAAATAATGTCTCTTTTCAAATATACCACCATTTCTTCCATTTAAAATGGACTGTCATATATTTTCTCCCCTTCAGTTAATTCCATGAATAATGGTGTCTGCATTCATTTACTGTAAAGATCGGAATTTGTTTGTTCAACAAACAAAAGCCCTATCACATACATACTCAAAGCATTTTAAGGTCATGTAAAAGAAGCTTCATTAGAACAGAACAAAAAAGAATAGTTTGAGTCCTTCTGGGCCCGATGCACCTATGCCTTAAAACAGGCCCTTTGTGCCCCATGATCTTACACTAGGTTAAGGGAGCCCTGTTCCTTTACCAAAGTTCCAGATGGCCCCTATATTTAGGTTCATAATATACTCAGGGTCCAAAAAGAAGGAAGCCAGATATGCATGTCTGAGTGAAGCCAAAGCCTCACACTCCCACAAAATGTGGACTGAGGTTTCCTCCTCCATACCACACATTCTACAAGTGGGGATGTTACTCAACCCCATGTATTCTCAAGCTGTTATGTCCAGTAAGAAGCCCAGTAACAACCCTGGATTGTGTCCTATTAAAGGAAAGTAATCACGCCTTTGTAGCCGGGCTAGGGACCGAATTCAATTTTCAAGCCTGTCTCTAATTGCTATAAGAACCTCACCACATTGCTAAATGCTGGCTGTCCAACCAGTGCTTAATTTTATTTCTGATATTCTGCCTAGAGACCCTCTGGGATGGCTCAGGTCCTATGGACTTCTGAATAGAAAAACCCCTTGCAAGCTTGCCAGCAATTTCATTTCCTCGAACCCCAGCATGTCCAGGGACCCAGTACAGCCCCACAGTGTGCTGGGTAGAAAGCTTCATTATCTGCAATGGGATTTTTGCAACACCAATACTTGCTATTCTGGCTGTTTACACTCCTACTTAGTGTAAACCATGCATCAGCCAAAAATAACCCAAGCTTTTATAGTTATTATGTCCAGCATTGAAACAGAAATTTGAACATTTTTCACTCATCTGTATACTGTTCTCCTACAAGGCACTGTTGAAAAAAGATAATTTTACAAACTTTCAACTACACTTCTTCCATGATGGAAAAGTATTTTAAAACATGCTGTTTAACTGAAAATTTTCTTGTTTGCACTGATCTGAGAACTATGAGACAACATACAACTAGATAAACACCTACATGTTCAACAGCAGATAAGAAGATGCAACTCTCAGCTGTAGCATATTGACTGAGGGACCTTCTATTTTCCTATGCTAGGGAACTGATTGCAGATACACTCTGTATGATTAATGTCTACTCTTTCTCTACCTGCAATCTCTTCTGGAGTCTGATTGGCCCTCCTTTCCCTTGCCTTCTGAGCTTCTATAAGTCGCTGCCTTTTCTTCATCTCCTCCAATTTCTTCCTCTTCTCCTCCTCATCATCATCCTCCTCCTCCAACTGCAAGCCATCTAGTATCACCTTCTTTGTCTTAGGCATTGGTTCAGGCTACTTTCTTCTTCTCATTGTACTATAATACACTACAATAGAGATGCAACCAAGCAATTACTGCAAAAGTAACATGAATGTAGAGGTATCAAGTTTGGTTCCCAGCTGGTTCACTAGATGTCTTTTGTTTTTTTGTGCTTCACAGTTAATGCTGGGATAAGTTCTTAGCTACTAAGCCTACACAATCTTCCCACTTCACCAGACACCATATAAACTGTGCTCTTAAGTTAGCATCATGAAATAATAATGCTGGGATACTATCAGAAATATACTACAACCATGTCTTTGAAAGTTCTTAGCTACTAATCCTAAAAATCTTCCCACTTCACCAGATGCCACATAAACTGTGCTCTTGAGTCAGCATCATGAAATAATGAACTCAAAAGAAATGTACAATAAATCATAATAGTCATCTCTGACTATACAGGTGATCACAACCTATCACAAATTAGAATTTAACACAATATTATGATATAGAAATAGTGATGGAATGAAGCACAGCAGAACTGAACCTATCTGCCAGTACTACTTGGCCACAGCAGTTTCCATAAATATGGTCAGTACTGAATTAGAGTGTACTCTGGTGATATACACACAGGTCATACCATCAACATGAAAGTCACAACCTTGCAACATCCTCATGGAAAAATTGGCAGCACCTACTGAACAAGAGGATGGATAGTTATACTTGATAGTCCTGTGCCTGGAAGCTCTCTATACTAGCACAAGAACTATTTAACTGTACAATCAACAAAAGCTCTCATGACAGCTTAAGGCCCATACTGAACCAATGCAACAGCAAGGAAGCAACATTTAGCATTACATTTCTTTCACACTTGTAAAACATTTTCAACTACATACCGGAGGCTTTAAATATTTCAGAATCTTTACATCCTCATGTCACCCGCTGCTACAGCATTATACTTCAACTTCAGCTTCAAGGAGTATGGAATTCAAGGCAGTGGATGTCAAGGAAGTTTACAAGTAAGGAAAAACTGGTCATAGACCTGTCCATCTTCACCTATTCAACCATTGTGGCCATCTCATTCAACATTAAATAACCAATGCAGTTCACACAGCATGCTTACATAACCTAAAAATCATGCACCTTCACAAAAAACATGACTTCAGTTAGGATGCAGCCAGCTTCTGAGTTGAACACTTGGTACACCAGACAGAAATATGAGAAGCAAATACCCTTAAATTCATACAAAGTGTAGCTTCCATGCAACAGTTATTCAAAATCTGGACCTTCATCCCTTTTAAGACCAAAATGTAATAGTCTTGTACAGAAAAATTAACTTTGAAGTGGATCTTGGTTGACAGCAGATTCAATCTTTGTTTAATTTGTGAATGAAAACAAGATCGTTCTATTTTAATACTTCCCTGAAAGAATTAATCAACAACAATTACAGGCCCAACATTTTAGCATATCACACCTCACATTAAACCCACGTTAAAACTACTTGCTACCTATATATCCTTGCCTGGAGATGTGAACAGATGTAACAATAAGTTAAAAATAGGTCAAATGTTAAGTCACAAAACATTTTAAACAGACACAATTAATTTCTTCAAAACTTATGTAGACATTACACAACAAGACAGGCACTGCACCTGTAACATTAACACTCCGGCATTTCTGCATAACTCATGTTCCCATGGAAAAGTAATATGTATCAAACAATCTGTGTGTACATCTGTATCTGTGCCTTAGTTACCCGACACACAAACTGCAACTTTTCTACACTCTATGACACTGTCATCTGTAACCTATCTGGCCCTACCATATTTTTCCACATTATCTTATAAATGGTATTATTTTTTAAAAAAAAATTATTGAACATTAGATGTGATTTGATTTTCTCTACAACTTCTGTCTGAAGAATTCCGCAAGGTTTTACTAATTTACGTAGATCTTCATGTGAATTATGTGTTATTCCTGCCAGATTCTAATCAGGCATGAATTTTCTTGACAGATTTTCATAAAGTCTTCAGATATAAAATTTCACAAAATCCATCCAGTGGGAGCCAAGTTGTTCCAAACAGAGACACATACAGACAGACATAAAAAAACTAACAACTGCTTTTGCAATTTGGTGAAGTCTGAAAATATTGCTTTGTACAGCTAATAATCTCCATTTCTGTTACAGGCATGTACCACAAGACCAAGTATGTTTGCTCTGATCTATACATGATCTTACCAGACCTCAAATTTTTGCCAACCAGACTTTGTATCCAAATGTCAAGGGCAGACATTTCCACCATGTCCTGTAATGGAAAGTTTTTGTTATTCACATAAGTAACAGCATGAATAAGAAAGAGGACTGCGCTCTTCTGGGCTATTATGCAATGTGCAGTGGTAATACATCACTGACGTTTCAAGGCAACCTACAGGTTTGATCTTCAAGGGGCAAGATTCTTGACCCTTTAAGATGGGATTACCCCCACAAGCCGCATAATAGCCTATAAGAGCACAGTTATCTACTTTAATACGGAAGCCTGAAATCTCACTAGGACCAAGAAAGTTTCTCATGTCATTATATTCAAGTAACACCTTCATGTTCAGTGTGTCCATTTTATAATGTCCCTAAACATGGCAGCTTTAGCACATAGGAAGCCACAAATTTTGTGTATTTTACTCCTGCAGTTCAACTTATTGAAAGTGCTGACTTCCTGCTTCTATGCTGGCATCACACATTCTGCAAGTATTTTCTGGCACACAAGGGAGCTCGTCTACAAATATCAGAAATTTCCCTTCAAATATCATCTTTCAAATAATGTGGAATGGTCACATAAACTTTTATCATTTAGTATATCCCACAGATAATAACTGCATGGATTCAAATCTGAGAGATCTAGGAGGCCAATATCCACATTGATCAACTGTTTACCACATACAGTAAAGTTTGTTTATCAAGGCACTGAATAATCCACAAAGCTCTATTAACCATAAATACAAAGAGGTCCAAGAAATTGCACTATTCCATCTAGTGGCAGCACCCAGCATAAATTCTGAGATATCAAGAATCAAAAGTTGATCACGACTATTTAAATGATACATTTATGTAAGTGAATAATTCAAAACCCATGGCAAAATAATGCGTCCTGGCATCACCTTAATTATTTTAAATCACAAATATACCATGTTATGTACGTAGTGATGAAAATGGAACAGAAAAGTGCAGCATGGAAAGAGGATAGGATGTTAGGTGACAAATTAAATGGGTGAGTTTGTCCACGAGGTTTCTAGGTACACTAAGATGCATCATGTTTAAGTTCTAACATCTCAAAAATTGTAATATCCAGCAACCCATTTATCCTGGAGGTGCCAGACAAACCAGCTGTTACTTAACTCTTCTAGGGCAGTCACTGATAGGCTTGCTGTGAGGGCCATGGCACTTTCCTGCATATATTTTTCCTTATTACATTAACTCTCTGAATAAATAAAATCAGATTTCTTCAAAAAACATGAGCCCTATAATTTTGCACAGACTCACTGCACACCAGGCTCCATCAAGGTCAGGCAAAGGAACTTCATGGACTACAAAGGGCTTTTCTGAACACCAACATCTATTATTGTAGCATTTTATATTCCAATTTAATGTACAATGTGCCACCAAACAGAAGTACAGCAACTGAACACTGTTGTTCACAGAATACACTTCTCGCATTCAATGACCATCTGTCCTCTACGAATTGTAACACAACGAGTGCGACCTCACATTACAGTTCTGACACAACAGAGAACATTTCAACCAACTCACTTCCACAAGGTATTCTTTCTTCCTGTGCTTAGGGATATGGGCAAATGGACTATCTGTACAACATGTATGGTTTGTAGAGAACATTTTGTTCTTCAGACCGTGTACTGTGGACCTCTGAGTTCTATCACCATAAAGTCTACAGGTGGAATTTAACAAACACACAATGTATAAGGTGCAACAATTTAATTCCCGGAATAGTCGCAGCGTGTCACTGGGATGTTCAGTCAGGCAAACTCATGTACTCAAGCATGTATGGACATGTTCCAACTTGCATTTACACGAATCACAGACCAAATGAGTCATTTGTTCCCAAGCATAAGAGGAAGTAGTACGTGTCCATGGTATACGGTTGGTGGAAAGATGAGTGATAAGAATCTGGAGCAGCGGATAAACATCAAGTTTTGTCTGAAGATTGGTAAAAGTGCCAGTGAAACATAAGCCCTATTAACAGTGGCTTATGGTGAATATGCTATGAAGAAAAAAAGTGTTTTTGAATGGCACACGTGGTTCAAGGAAGGGCGAGGTGTGCAAGATGACCCAAGAAATGGGCAGCCAAAAACACAAAGGATAGATGCAAATGTGGACACAGTAGGGACCTTTGTGCACTCAGATCAAAGAGTAGGTGTGAGCGTAATAGCAGAAGAAGTGAATATGAATAGGGAAACAGTGCAACAGATTGTAAAGGAAGATTTGGGACTGAGAAACATTTCTGCAAAAACGGTGCCCCAAATCTTGATACATGACCAGAAACATCGGCTTTACATTTCATCTGATCTTTTATGCAATGCAGAGATGTGTGATAGGGTCATTACCGGTGATGAAATGTGGTGTTTTCAATACAACCCAGAAACAAATTGACAGAGCATGCAGTGGAAAACACAGAATTCACCTGGGCTGAAGAAAGCACGCATGTCTCGGTCGCAGATCAAGACCATGATTGTGTATTTCTTCGATCACAAGGGGATAGTTCCTTATGAATTCATTGCACAAGGACAAACTGTAAATCAACAGTGTTATTTGGAAGTGTGGACGAGGTTACAGGAATGTGTTCGGAGGAAAAGACCCCGACTCTGGCCTGATAAGTGGATTCTCCACCATGACAATGCCCATGTGCATGATGCATTAAGAGTTCGCAAGTTCCCAGCTAAGAACTCTGTTACAAAAATGGACCATCCACCTTATTCACCTGACTTAGCCCCCAGAAATTTTGGGATCTTTACAAAATTAAAAAATGCCCTGAAGGGGCAAAGATTTGCTGATCTTTCTGACATCCAACGCAACGTGAAAACGTTACTGCGAAATAATCCGGAAAACTATTTTCAAGACTGTTTCCGGGAGTGGCACCATCGTCTCACGAAGTGCATAGCTTCACAAGGAGAGTATTTCGAAGGTGACAGCAGCCGTTAGTGCAGAGGTAAGAAAATTTTGCTTTCACCGGGTCATTCCGGGAATTAAATTGTCGCGCCATGTATACAGGTTACGAGATCGACAATAATTACTGGAAATACTAAAATGTACTCATGACTCCAGTTCCATTACAAGATGATGAAATTCATACCTGCTGACCAAATGCGGGTGGGAGGATTAATTTACTTTCACGTGTCTCCTGGTCAGGCACTACATAAATTTCTAAGTTTTATAAGACCTCTCTCCTTACTACATTACACCACTCTGTTATCAAGTAATCTTAACACACATTTACTGACTGCTCAGATATGTCACAAATCTGATTGCTACTTTACAAAACTGGAATCTTTAAGAGATACTTATTTCGTCGAAACTCCTGGATTGTCATTAAACAGAAAGAATAATTACAGAATACTAACAGATAACAAACAACACCTATTGGTTTACCTTTATTCGTTTAAATTCTGCAAAGGAACACAAAATTACTAACATTTTTGAAGTAAAATATTCGTGATATAAACATTACGAGTATCGAGAGGTCAACTGCAACAGAAACCTACTTCGCAATTTCCGGACATATTGACGTATCTACTAACATCCACCGATATTCCCACCACAGATTATTACTTGGACCTGTATGTGTACCAAACAATCTATGCACGGTACGCCAGATCGTGGTCAAAGAGTATATACTGCGAGTCGACTGAACAATATGAAACATATGTCTAAAGTCTTTAACAAATTTGTACGTTGTGCTGCTCATTCATTCAGTAATCTGTATTACGACAGGTCCAAAGCGAGCTCTTCACATATCTAGAGTTTCCTCCTTCAAATGAAAGAATAATCCCCTTTACTAAAGGTCATCCAGTAGCTTCCTACGTCTTCTTCCTCGTCTTCCTGTCACTTCTATTCTTTCTTCCTAGGCCATGTGGTCCAACAATATTCCTATATGATTCACCTCCAACAACACTATTCCAGTCCCCCATTATGATGGTGTTTATGTCACCCTTTCCATCTTCTTCAAGAATTTCTTCAATTATGTCACATAACTCTTCCACTTCATTATATGCTCCGATGTTGGCATGTACACTTGCATCATCAAAATATTAATCGGGTCTGTCTGTAATTTAATAGCAATGATTCTGTCATTATAAACAATCTTCTTAATGACACTTCTCATTATACTTTTATGCACCACTATTGCCACACGTTTTTCAGCCTGTTCACTTCTGGAATAATACACTGTATAATCACCATTTCTTTTTTCATCTTGTTCGGAACCATCGTACTTACACCTAGAAGAGATATCTCATTCTTCTGCATTTCCTTTTTCAAATTTTCCAATTTGCCTCCACGTTTAAAGGTTCTTATGTTCCACATTCCAGTCTTGTAGTTGTACTGTTCCTTCTTCTTTTCTTTGTAAACCATCTTGTTGTAGCACCTGCCACTTGATATTTCCCCTAAAAACACTCCCCTCCTCCCCTCAGAGATCCGAATGGGGGAGTAGGTTACGTCTGGACTGTTTTGTCTCCAGAGAAAGCACCTCGCATATATATCTCTGTTTTTGGAAAGAGACTATCGAGGAAAAGTAACAATGTGGTAGTTTTTCCATTTCGTTTTGACATCACAGTACAGAAGCCGTCAAACCACCCTGGTCACACCTGTTGCTACTTGATCTTGAACCATCTCAAGCATAATTTGCTCTGTGCTTCAAGTCATTACTGACGCTGCTGCGTCCAGCATCAGAGGAATTTTATCGAAGTTCCCTTCTTCTAGGTATCTCTCTTTGTCTGGTTCCTACCCTTTTAACCTGTCTGGCTTGGGAGACCCTGCTGGTAGCAATGCTACTGCCGGCTTAGCTCTTGGGGTTACTGGAACTCACAAGCCCTCCACCACAACAAGGTGTACTTACCATCGGAGGGGAACTGATAATAAGTATTAAAAATTGCAGGAACTTTCATCATCAAACACATTCCGTACCTACTTACAGCAAGTTGATTAAAAACGGAAAAAGCTGCAGTTTGAACCCAGTGCAATACATCGACTGATGAAAAAAAATCTCTAATTCTCTTTCCTTCAGAATTGAAGACTAGGATCAAGGTTGATTTGTGTCAGTAATTCATGTCCTTATGAATGAGACACAACTACCAATCACAACTTCACCAGTTCAAATCCATTTGGGTACATGACTTTCAATATAGAATATGCAAGATCTATCTCCCTCTCATTCCCCTGTTAGAAGTTATCAGGGTTATCAAAACTCTTACGTTGCAAAAGTCTGTACTAGAACATACTGTTTAAAGTACTGAACGAATGCAACAGGACATTCAAACCTAACATCATAGGCTAATTTTGTTGCCTGGCATGAGAACTTCTGCCCCACACAAATTGCATTTCCAATGTTCAGCTTTTCTCAGATACAACAAAATAAAAATGCCATGCCTAACTCCATCACCCATGTACAGGTTTCTGCAAAGTCAAACATTCATATACTATCGAAGATTTGTACATTGACATTCAGTTCAGTGCAACTGTGAAACCAGTTGCCATGTATAAATGAAACCCACCATAAAACCCAGCAACAAATATTCCTCAAATACATTACACAGAACAGCCTTACACAAGGAAGTAACTCAAAATTGCTTTCCAATTTCTCCAGTAGCACACTCCATTACTAAAGTCCTCGAGGAAGGGACTGAAACTGAATAAAATGCATCAGCTTCTGGACTGAGCTGTTGATGTCAGATCTACTTGTACCATCCTACTGCAGTCAATGCAACTGACATTTTTCATTTTAAAAAATTTTCATGAAGGTGGCAGAGTCCATCTAAGGTTTTCACATAAATATTGGTAACTATGGAACACCATACTAGCAAATCCTGCAAGAATATGTGCCCAATGTTCTCAGACAAAACACTTTACATTGGAATCAGTGCTTATCCGCATTACTTCTCCATACAAACACAAATACACACACACACTCAACGTTTTGTTCATGCTGTTTAGAAGATAAAGATGTGGATCTCTAACACCACTCGTTCGAGACACCTCACCTCTTAAAGGCATTCAAACATCCTTGTCATTTGTCATTCTCCAGCTTTAACATAAATGAGTAATCTTGAGGTTTTATACCCATCAACAATATAACATTTCACAAATATGTACTCAGTTGCTCAATGCCGCCAGACGGACGGACAGGATGAAGCAAACAGTCACCTCCACTTTCCCCTCACCAAAACTTTGTGACCTGCCTAAAACAAAACACAACCAACACAAAACCTGTCATGGGAAAACAAATGATTACTGTTCACTGACAATTTGTAAAGTGGATCGCTCACCTTAACTTACAAGAGGGAAAACATTATGTGGTCAAACTATGCAACAAGTTGAATTTAAAATGCAATCTTATGCAGCTAATGGTATTCTCAAAATGGTGAAAACTGTAAACTGATACACACATGCTCAAAAACAAGATGTACTACAACATACTTAGGCTTAACCCTAGAGCAGGGCTGATGAACCTATTACATGCATTTCCAAAATAGCAAGTGGAAAAATTTTCTTGACACGACACATTCACAACTGCTGAATTTTTTAATTTCTTGTGCCCGACCAGTGCCTCTATATTGTGAAGAATGTGTAGATATATACGTATATCTGACCATGTAGATTATATTTGAATAAATGTTGCTACCAAAATAACACTGATAGTGAAACATTCTTACACAAAGTGTAAGTGTGAAGTGTTGGCTAGATATTTAACATTGGCACGCTGGCCTGGGAGTGACTTGGAGAATATGTGAAAGTGGAAAAACATTTTACAATCCCTGCAACATACGGGTGAACTAAGTGTCAAAAAGAGAACCAAATGATCATCCCCTTCCCAGCACAAGGGCAGTCACAGTATTTTTGTAAAAAACACTGAACAATTAGCACTAGATTTTTTTGTTCACACTCATTGTTACTTTGTGAACGGGCAGTTAGTACCTTGTGACAAACACTCATAGAAGGCAAAAACAACTGTCCTCATACAGAAGTGAAAATTTCGAGGTTAGTGAGATATTTACACTGTTATTACTTGAACTACTGCAATTCCTTGATTCTAATATGAAATTTTTTCCACTTCAAAATTTCTAAAATCAGGGTTCATCTTACACTTGATGATGTCTGAAAGTCAACATGACACTTAATGAAGATAGCAGTGCGGCATTGAATGGCTCTCAGAGCAAACAATTACAAACCTGATATACATGTCATCACTGGTGCAACAGCAAAAGTTGCACTAATAGGAAAATGTTTACTTGCTCTCCCATTTTTAATGTAGCCTGTTATATCACAATGGCAGTTCTATTGTCATTTATAAAATTATTGTTAATAAATATTACTTTTAGGTTATCTATGTTAAATCGGGACAGATTTATTAGTTATTCAAATAGGTTCACTGCAATATTTGCACTGATTTTGATTTCTGCAGTTTTTATTCTTTAATAGCGAAACAACATGAATACAGGTAAATATAACTACATAAGAAATATGAGAAAAATTAATAATTCTTTAAATTTTTCACAAACTTGCTGTTGTTCACCTATTAATGTCACAAAGTTGTTAATGTTGTCTCTTATGTAGGCCTAATACTGTAATTATAAATAACACATAATTTCTAAAACATGCTCATTTAACATAATTCAAAAGCATCATTAATTACCTAAACAGCTTCATAAGAATGCTTTCAAGCAGCTCTCTCATTATGCAATAATTTTTACAATAAACATAATACACATGTAACAACCACAAAATATTCAGTGTCATTTCATTTATTTACTGGATTATGCTCTTCAAAGAGGAAGGAGTAGCAACGCCAGTTACTTCTACATTTTAATCTTAATGCATTCCTTGAGGAGGCCTTTATCATAAATATATTAATTTTACTATGCATTCATTATATAATTCTAATACGCATTAATAAAAATGCAAAAATTGATGATTATGGAAGACTCAAAGACCTTATATTGTTCTTCAAAATTCTCATGGGCATGTGAAATAATTTCTTCAAAATCATAGACAATTTGGACACGTCTCCTCAAAAAGGGTCGCCAGTCCTGACATAGAGAGCTCAGGGGAATAGACAGTAGTAGTATAAATGCAATGTGCACAGCCACGAAGAGCAGTTAATAAATGGTAGTTGCATGACCCTTTCAGTATCATAAAATATATACAAGACAGCCTATCTGTCAAGCCTAACATACATGTTGCCATGGTGCTGATTCATTCCTTGAATTGAGGGATATTACTTCCCCAGAAACAGCAGCAGACACATCATCAAAATGGCAACTTTGTAGGCAAAGCACTGACAGGCAAGACATACACTACTGAAATTCTGGTGCATGATTTTGCTGATAAAGGTGAGTGACACACACAAAATTCAAACCGGTAAAAGTTGGGCTGTTCAAAATTTTACTAATACATCTGCTTAAACAAAGATGGAAGTGGTGTAACATCTGTTTACCGAGTACTTAAACTAGATGTAATATTCTGCAGTGACAATTACATGGAAAATAGGGGGGAGAGAGGAACCCTACTTTCACATTACGTTGTAAAACAATTGGGGAGAGAACTATGTACACTGTTGCAATATGGACATGTACGATGGTTCATGTAGGGGCTTTGCAACTTTATGTGATCTAGGAGACATAAAAAAAGGAAGATGCCTCCTAATAGCAGGACATAATGATACATGTCCTGCTAAAACTTAAAAAAAATCACACATGAGGGAGCAAAACAGACATTAAAATAAATTCTTATGCATACATGAAAAAACAGCAGACATGAAATCAGTAGTTCTACCAACATTACACAAATACAAAATTTAGGCACAATTCTGTACAAAATGAAATGCAGAAAATGCAAAAACCAAATAGAAATAACTGTGCAAAGTTCACAGCAGAAGAGTGTGGAAAGTTGGCAGACAGGAATGCTTTGTGGTACACAATAATTTACACTGAAATAATGCTTCATATACAGGAATGTAATTAGTTGAATATAAACTGACAAAATGTACCCTGCACATATAATGGTAAAAGGCTGGTGCTAGCAGTAATACTGGAAGACAAATACATTATTTAGATGCAACTAATAAATCTGTTTCTATTTTATATATATAAAAAATACTAACCTTATATGTTGTAAGCCGAGGAGCTTTTTGCTCTTTACTTGCCAACAAGTATCACTCTGGTGATCACGTCAAGGAGATGGGTGGAGCAAGTGGCATATATGGGGGACAGAGAGGTGCATACAGGATTTTGGTGGGGAAACCTGAGGGAAGGAAACCACTTGGAAGACCAAGGCATAGATGGGAGGATATTAAAATAGATATGCAAGATATGGGATGAGAAAGCGTGGACTGGACTGATCTGGCTTCGGATGGGGACAGGTGGCAGGCAGTTGTGGATGCTGTGATGAACCTTTGGGTGCCATAAATGGTGGGGAATTTCTTGACTAGCCATATACCTGTTACCTTCTCAGGAAGGACTCTGTTCCATGGAGTTGTATGTTGTAAGCTTTACATTTTTATTATTAACAAGCCTGCATTAAAAATACAATCTTTGTCACTCCTGTTCTGTTGTTTCCATCGCCTCAACTGAAATTCACTACAAATATCACATTCCACACTATTCACTGTTTGTATAGGGAGACTACGTAACACGTTCAACTGCAACTTCACATTTTTTGACAGGAACTACAACGTTCTTGGTTCTAGACCCTTCGGACAAACTAACAATACCGAAATAGAAATAACTTTGCTGCCATCAAATACAATCCATTTCTGCTTCGGCAAATTGAATCAATACAGAAAATAGCCAAGACTGAAATGCTAAGTAAATTAAACTTTCTACATACATCCTCACAACCCCAATTATTACAAGTACCATTACTACCCAAGAACCCAATCTACTAACCAACATTAAGCATCGAAGCCATACTATGGGAGCATGGGTTTAAATCCCACTACCGGGTAGGGCGGTAGAACTTTTTCCTGGGCTTGTGTTGTTCTATGTAGGCAGCTGAGTACTAACAAATTTCTTTAAAAAAAAAAAAATTGAGAAACCAAGAAAATGAGAGGCCCTGGACCACACTCGACTGCAGCAACATAAACAGGTGTATGAGTACAGAATATTAAGTTTTTAAAATTACCTACATAGTAGGTACTCACTTAAATTTAGTAAATTAAACAGACACAAAAGTCCAAACTTATATGATTTTGTTTGTATGACCAGCTCTCACCTAAGTCAGAAGACAAATCTGCAGGAGTTACATTCAGTTCAGTAGACAACTGATTCCATATACACTTACTACATTCCCTTCTTACCACTGTTTATGATTAATGGTAACAGTAAAGGTGGATAGAAAGTTGTCCCTTTGTACACCATGAAGACTACACTGAGAGTAAAGGTACAACTCTACTCATTCTTAAACTAAGCACTATGAAGGACATCGGTGTTCAGCTGTGTGCCCTATCCATTTTACCCCCAGGGGAACAGCCCCAGTATCCAATGAATAGAAGGATCAGTAATTATGAACACATTTATTTCAAATTCAACACATTATATCACACATTTCTGTATAAATGACCAAGTTCCACAATTCAAATATTTTGATTCCAGCACAATTCAAGAACCACCAGTTTATTACAGAAAAGCAAAAAAAAACCACTCAAACCTTGCAGTGACAAATCTTTGATTTCACAGCTTCAATTCTGCATAGTTTTACAAGATAAATCAATCATGGAACATAATTAATATAAAAATTAAAATACACTGTGAAACCTTTAAATTCTTATCTTCCTTCCCCACTCCATTCTAGGCAACACACTTTTTGCCAGTATCCAATATGTGATCATCATCTGTTTCATCCATTCCTCTGTACATTACTCAACTTATTATGGCTCAAAATTTGTAAAACATAAAATAAGAACTTTAAAAAATAATGCATGCATAAAATTGTTCTAATATAAATTCTCAACATGAATGTCAATAAAAATGCAATGCCTTCTGATTTGTATCTTGTAACACAGATGAGTTAACAAAAAGCTGTGTCACATCGCCATGAAACTTTTGGATGGTTTGGTTATCTGCAGAACAAGACTGGTCACATGATACCAACACAATGCCCTTTGAAAGCAGCGGCTTTTCAAGGTGAACATATTCTGTATGGACAGGAGTTACTCATTATCCTACTGGGGAAGACATCATTCCAACGGAACTTCATATGTGTTTATGTGTTGCGTGTACATGGCAAGTGTATCACAATTCATGAGCTCGGGCAGTGGGTAATGGAAAGTCAGTAGCCCTAACAGTCATTGAGAATGTCTGATGTTCCGTGACCACTTACGCAAAAACTTCCCCACAGAGGCTCGGGAAAAAAACAGACAACAACCAACACAAACTGCGTGGAACTCTTCAAACAGTATCTAGCTGAAGGTGAGAATTTTGTTACGCTATACTACAGGTGATCAGCTATGGATTCACCATTACTTACTTACTCCATGGTGCAGGGTCCTTCCTGAGCAGCTGACTGGCTTGCAGCTAGTCAAGAAATTCCCCGCATTTCACGGAACCCGAAGG
>Ga0209755_10002222_pt1 | contig 27148 bp, 26 predicted proteins | sample TergutCo191P1_FD_187301 | JGI IMG/M metagenome (GOLD analysis project Ga0209755, IMG submission 187301) | Cornitermes sp. P1 segment gut microbial communities from Petit-Saut dam, French Guiana - Co191P1 (SPAdes) (version 2) | ecosystem: Host-associated > Arthropoda: Insects > Digestive system...
ATCTCCACCGGCGTGTCGGCCGGCAGGGTTACGTCCTCGATGGCGCAGTACAGTTCACGCAGCAGATCGGGGTCGCTGAAAAGCATGGTGAAAACGCTGTTCTTGTACTTGGTGTTGACCGCCATATCCGTCAATTATGGTGCGCCGGGATTGGTTTGGCAAGAGGCGCGGCGCGGAAATCAGCTTGCTGTACATGGTCGGGGAAAAACTGAAGGGGGGAGGCACCGGAGCAACGGCGCTGTCGCCATTGCTCCGGCCGTGGCTATATCAATATCGCCGTTGCGCCCTTTCGCGGGTACCGCCGGGCAGGGCCCGTTCCTGGGTTTCCGAAAAACCCGAAAACGATATGAAACCGGACCAAGGTATATTGTTGTTCCCGGCGTTAAGGGGTCTTGGCCCCATTTCCCGGAACAGGACCCACCCCGCCGGCGTGTCGATTTCCACGTCAACAAAGTAGTTGCCCGGCGGCACGCCCGTGAAAGTTACCGAAAGAGATCCCCCCGTTATCGTTCCCTGCGCCTCCGCAACAAAGTTCCCGCCTGGAAAAGCCCACAAATAGACCCATGCATCGCGTCCGTTATGCGCCGCGGGTATCCCCGAGATGTTCAAGGTCATGGCCGCAACCCCGGCAGCGGAAAGCGTTATCGTCTGCGGCTCGTTCGATATCCCGGCCCGACTTATCGCAATCATTACAGTTCCGGCGGTCACGTTGGAAACGGTCAATGTTCGTAACGTGCCGCTGCCAGACAAACTCCCCGACAAGGCCGATCCGGTGCCGGGGATAATGTCAATGGCCCATTGCGATATCGTGCCGGGATCGGAACTAAATACGAAATTGATGGCGGTAGTGGTCGGGCTGCCTATCGGGGTCGCCGTCCAGGTGATAGGCGCGGAAACCCACACCGACTGTGGCGCGGCCGCGACCCCGGGCTGATTAATGGCAATAAACACGGTGCCGGTGGATACGTTGGAAACGTTCAATGTCCGCAACGTGCCAGTGCCAGACAGTCCCGTTATCGTTGCCGATCCGGTTTCGGGGGAAATCGTGAAGTTCGTCATTTCCAGGTTGCCCGGATTTGCGCTAAAGGAAATATTGATGGCCGTCGTGGTAGGGCTGCCAACGGGAGTCGCCGACCAGGTGATATCAGCCGGCACGACAAGCGTCACCGACTGCGGAGCGCCGACAATCCCGGCGCGGTTGACGGAAACCAACACCGTGCCAGCGCTTACATTGGCGACGTTCAACGTCCGCACAAAACCGCTGCCGGTCAAACTCGCTATCGTCGCCGAGCCGGTGCCGGTGGCGATAGCGAAATCCAGGGCCTGCATCGTTCCCGGATCCGCGCTAAAGGTGAAGTTTATGGCCGTCGTGGCAGGGCTGCCAACAGCACTCGCAGTCCAGGTGATATCACCGGGCGCTACAAGTTCCACCGACTGCGGTACTCCGACGACCCCGGCGCGGTTAACCGAAACCAACACCGTGCCGGCGCTTACGCCTGTAACGTTCAACGTCCGCACAAGACCGCTGCCGGTCAAACTCGTTATCGTCGCCGAGCCGGTGCCGGGGGCGATGGCGAAATCCGAGGCCTGCATCGTTCCCGGATCCGCGCTAAAGGTGAAGTTTATGGCCGTCGTGGTAGGGCTGCCAACAGCGCTCGCAGTCCAGGTGATATCATCCGGCACGACAAGCGTCACCGACTGCGGTACGCCGACGACACCGGCCCTGTTAACCGAAACCAACACCGTGCCGGCGCTTACGCCTGTAACGTTCAACGTCCGCACAAGACCGTTGCCAGTCAAACTCGCTATCGTCGCCGAGCCGGTGCCGGGGGTTATCGTAAAATCCGATGCCTGCATCGTTCCCGGGTCGGCGGTAAAGGTGAAGTTGATGGCATTGGTGGTGGGACGGCCGACAGCATTGGCAGTCCATGTAATATCCGCCGGCGCTAAAAGCGTCACTTCTTGGGACTCGCCCGCGATTCCAGGTCGCTCGATTGAAACCAACACAACGCCAGCCCTTACGCCGGAAACGCCCAGCAGCCGCTCCGTTCCGGTGCCCGTCAGCTCCCCTACCTCCGCCGCTCCGGAGACAGGCGCAATCCTAAAGTCCGCCGCGGACAGCGATCCGGGATCGGCGGCAAAGGCAAAGCTGATGGCGGTCGTGGCAGGACTGCCGACAGGCGTTGCCGTCCAGGCGGTCGCGGCCTCGCCGGCAAAGGTTCCAAACGTTCCGGTGCCGGCACCGTCTTCCCTAACGGCTATCGTGCTGTTCATAAGAATAAATTCCGCCTGCGCCCCTTCCGTAACTGTTATCAACTGCTGGGTGCGAAGATGAAGAAGGTTCGCACTTGGCCTAAGACGGAGAAACCCGCTGCCGGGCTCGACATCCAGCGTCACGCTGGTCGCGGGGCCGATCGTGTTCGTGCCGGTTGTAAAAAAGGCGTTGTTCCAAACCACCTGGGTTATCTCGTGCGAGGATTCGTTCCGTATCGTCAGGGTTGTCCTGGTCACGTTTTCGGTCGGCTGATCGCATGACGCGAAAAACACCGCGAAACAGATCGTCGCCGCAAAAAGCCCTTTTGTCATTCTCATCCCTTTCATCCTCTCCGTCCTCAATTAATCAATATAAAAAGTCAAAACGAAATAAGCGGCCAATCGTCGGGAAAGCCTATATTACCTGCCGTTTCGCTTTGCGGGAAAGCAAGCGTTTGTACGAGACCACCTGCCGGCGCGGGTTGAACCATTGCCGAAGCCAGCGGGTCGGCCGGGGTATAAGTCACGATGGACCTAGTCTGGGTGTTAAACGCGACCCAAACCGGAAAAAGCATTATAGAGTAGGAGTCGGCGGTTTGTATGATGCGGTTTGTTTCGCCCGGGGACAAATACACCAGCCTAGGGCCATTGGGGGAATTCCCCCTAAGTTCCAGGCCAAATTGCTGATTCATGTTACTGACTATGTATTGAAAACCGCCTTCCATTGTGGTAATAATGCTTGTAGTGGAACTTATCCCTTCCCTGAATGTTATCATGGTTGAATCATCGATTTTGGCATTAAGACTTCCGAATTGCTCCACTTCGCTTTGCCTTATGGCAATTAGCAATCTTGCTCCGCCTTGCGCATAGTCGCTTTCGGTAGAAAAGTTGAGAGTTCTTTCGCCGTTCGCCCTTACACCCCCGACAAGATCGTCATACCTTGTCGCACCGGTAAATAGGAGCATGTCGTGTTGGGTGGTGTTGACAATCGTCACCGATCCGCGGCGATTATCCCTGAAACCATCCTCGAAATACCTGTCCCAGTCAATGCCTGTAATGTGGTTCCCGCCGTTCGCGTTGTTATCACACCCCATGAACCCAAAAGCCAACGCAAAAATTGCAAGGGCCAATAAATTTTTTTTCATTTACTCCTCCATTCTAAATAATCAGCGAACCACCAACGGCTGTGAAGCTGTCTTGACTACACCGTTAGCGCTAAGTTCAAAATCATAAATCCACCCATTACGGGCGGTGAACGCAGGAACAGACTCACTGGTCAGTGCGAGATGCAGACTGAACCCCGTAAACTCGCGTTCGCCATTGCGGGGTATGTCATCAATTCTGAAAATGCCTGTCGAGAACGCCGCAATTGGAAAAGTGCCCGTTCCGGCCTGTCTAAGTGCCGCACCAAAATGGTTCAGGGTCGCCGGCATATTATGCAAGTTGGTAATTCGTATAAACGACATGCTGAATTCAGGGTTAGCGGGGTTAGGTATCTGAATCGTTACGGGCGCGCCTTCCGCCAACACACTGTGTATCTGCATCTCGAAATCCCGAAGCCGCGCCATTACTTGTCCAAGCGCGGGATCCAAGCCGTCCGTCACCAGTACATAGTAATCGACAGCAAAGGTGGTACCAAAAATAGTGTCGCTCACGCGCAGATCTTCGGTTACCGGGGACTGTCCGGAATCAATTTCCGCCACAACCACCCCTGCAAAGCTGTCACGCCTAACCACGACCCTATGGCTGGACATGTTAAAAAACGTTACTCTGGTTGTCGGTTCGGCCGGCGGCAGGGAATTGCCGGGATCCGATAGGTCATCGCAGGAGAAAAACAGCAACGATGTCAGAAAAAGTGCCAGAAACCCAATTGCAAGACTGCTTTTCATGTGGCATCTCCTTTGAGCCTCGCCGCGCTCAAGCGTTCTGAATCGCGGCGAGCCCTGGAATTAGTTCGTTAGCAAAAAGTCGGAGGTGTCAATTGCGGCTACCCGGGTGAGCGTCGCAGTTGTACCTGCCACGGTGGAATTGAGCACGATCAAATACTCAAACCCGCGCTCCAACACCGGGGGTGTATTCTCATATAGAAATCTGACGTCCCAGCTAAGCGTACCGGCACCGTTGGCCAGGTTCAAATTCAATCCTCCTGCTGTAGGAGGATTGATCTCGAATACATCCCATGTACCCATATTCACACCCTGAAGACCGCTTGTAGTGCGAATCTGCGCTTGCGCGTTGCGCAACTGCAACAGTATACCTGTGTTGTTCTGCACCCTGACCGTTGCAAAAGGAAGATCGACTGCAAATTCGCCCGAAGCTGCCCCTGGGTAAGGAAACGAAAGAATCGGCTGGAATTGGTCCGCAGGAGCCACGGGTATGAGGCTCTGCGCTTCAAAGGGATGGCCCGTAGGAGCGGAGGTGACAATTGATCTGGTTCTTGTGTTGTAAGCGACCCACACCGGGAAAAGCGTACGCATTGCCGTGTCCGAGAAGTTAATTACACGATGAAGTTCGCCCGCGTTCAGAAAGGCCAATACGGTACCCTGTGCGTGGTTTTCTCTAAGCTGAAGAGCAAACTGAGTGCTGTGGTTGTTTACAGTAATCTGAAAGTTTCCTTCGGTCGTTGACCTGACATCGGCTGTGCTTCTAACGCCCTGCCTGTAGGTAAGCATAACAGTGTGATCTACCCTGGAATTCGCCCCGTTTGCGGCAAACTCGCTGCGGCGCACGGCGCGAAGAAGCGTGAAACCGCCCACTTAGTAATCCTGCCTGGTGGAAACATTCAGCGTGGCGGAACTGTCGGCCAGTACGCCGCCCCAGATGTTGTTTACATGCAGTACCTCGCCAACAAACAGCAGCATGTCGAAGCCCGTAAAGTTCATCACGTCCACGCTTCCTGCGTTGTTGCTTCGGAAAGTCGGCGTAAAGAATTGGTCAAATTCATCGACATTGCCGTTACCGTTCATGGGACACCCCACCAACGCGAAAACAAGCCCGGCGGTCAACAAAACCGCCAAAAATTTTCTAAATACTCTCATTCTTCCTTCTTCTCCCTATTGCTGTGATACCCCTTCTCCATTGGGTGGTAATCACATCGATTTGATCGCCTTTCGCCAACTTTGCCGGCGTATGGCAGTTTCCCCTAACAGGGGTATATACATAAGCCGGAAACCGGCCTTGTATCCTACTACAGCGCAAACTATCACTATTGCTTGCCCTACCGAATACCGATTGGCACGGCAAATCCTTCCATCACACTCCCAGACCAATGGAGCCACACCTATCTTGGACAACAGTTTCACGTTATCCTCCCCAGGATTGCTCCTAAGTTTTCAATGTAAATGGCATCTGATGTTGCGCCGCAATTGTTTAACTTACGAACGGAGCTTTCAGCCACATAAGCCAGACTCACCCATTCAAGCATGTGTGCCTTTTGCTCCGGCGTTAACAGGCGGAAAATCATGACCGCTTTTGTCTCGTTGTTTGGCATCTTGCTTTCCTTGCTACAGTAAGTCATTGGTGAAATAATATCAATGAAACATAATTCCGTCAAGCTATTTTCGGGCCGTTGATTGAAATTTTCCCCTGCGGTTGATATTCTTCTATGTAACTTCGGAAGGATAAATGAATATACTCGACCGAATCCGGTTGGTTCGTAAAACTTTGGGTCTAAAGCAGGGCGATTTCGCCTATCGAATCGGCCTGACGCAAACCGCTATGTCCATGATCGAGCTTGGAAAAACCGCGCTTACCGACAAAAACATAAAGCTGATATGCTCGACTTTCACCGTTGACGAGCAGTGGCTGCGGAACGGAACGGGCGAGATGTTCGGCTCCGCCTCGCCCTACGAAAAGGAACTGCTGGAAGTTTTCGGCAGGCTGACCGGGGACACGCAGGAGTTCATTCTGGAAATGGCGCAAAATCTGCTGAAAAGGCAGGAAAAACACGACGCCAAGTCCTTACCCCAATAGCTTTTCCCGCCGTGCAAACGCGCCCCGTTGTTTGACCCGGGGCCTTCCGTGCCCTATAATGGGGTCATGAAAAGGCTCTTGCCCATAGGCATACAGGACTTTGTCGGAATCCGCGAGGGCGGCTACGTCTACATCGACAAAACGGCGCACATCCACCGGCTTATATCCGGCTCCGGAAAGCCGTTCTTCCTGTCCCGGCCCAGGCGGTTCGGAAAATCCCTGCTGTGTTCGACCCTGGGGGCCATTTTCGAAGGCAGGCGCGAGCTTTTCAAGGGGCTTGTCATTGATTCCCTTGAATGGGAGTGGAAAAGGCATCCGGTAATCCGCATCGATTTGAACCCCGGGAATTACACGGAGGGAACCGCAACGCTCAAGGAAATACTGCGGAACGGCCTGGAGGATTGCGCCGCCGGTCTTGGCGTAGGCCTTCGCGGACAGATAGTGTCGAGCCAGTTTCTGAATCTAATCCGGGACGCGCACAGAAAACACGGCGAGCGCGTCGTCGTGACAATTGACGAGTACGACAAACCGCTCCTTAGCACGATTGACATGAAGGATTTGCGCGACAAAATGCGAACGGAGCTAAAGGGCTTTTACAGCGTACTAAAATCCGCGGATCCGCACCTAAGGTTCGTGTTCCTGACCGGCGTTACAAAGTTTTCCCACGTAAGCGTGTTCTCGGACCTGAACCACCTGACGGATATGACGCTTGACCCGCGCTACGCGGACATATGCGGAATAACGCAGGAGGAACTGGAAACCGGCTTCGCGCCGGAGGCGGAATTGGTTTTGACGGAAACCGGAAAAAGCCGGGGCGAATACCTGGAGGAACTGCGCCGGTTCTACAACGGATACAGGTTTTCCGAAAAGCCGCTCAAGGTCTACAACCCGTTCGGCCTGCTCAACCATTTTGAAACCGGAAGGTTTCTGCCCTACTGGTACGACACCGGAACGCCCACTTTTTTGGTGAAGCTGATTGTCGGGCGGAAGATAAACATCGTGGAACTGGGCAGTCTGCGTGTCGGGTACGACGACTTCCGCAAGTACGACATCGAAAACATGAGCGCGGCGCCTCTGCTGTACCAGAGCGGGTATCTGACCATAGCGGACTACGACGGGAAGCGCGAGCGTTTCACGCTGGACTACCCCAACGACGAGGTGCGTTCGTGCTTCGCAAAGTCCCTGCTGGAGCATTACGCGCCGGCGCCGGAAGCCGCCTCCGGTTCCCTGGCCACGCGGCTTCTGGACGCGTTTTACGACGGCGACGTCGATTCCGCGATGGGCGTGCTGAAAACCTTCTTTGCGGCGATTCCCTACGACATCATCAGGGAAAGCGAAAACTACTACCAGACCGCGGTACACCTGATATTCACGATGCTGGGGTTAAAGTGCCGTTCCGAGGTGCGGATTGCGGCGGGGCGGATAGACACGCTGGTGGAAACGGAAGACACGGTGTACTGCTTCGAGTTCAAACTGGACAAAACCGCCGACGAAGCGCTTGCGCAGATAGACTCCAGGGAATACCTTTTGCCGTGGACCGGAAGCGGGAAAAGGCTGCTCAAGGTGGGCGTTTCGTTTGACGGCGACAAGCGCAACATCGGGGAATGGAAAGCGACGGAGTGCCTGCGGTAATTTTTTCCGTTCCTCCAATAGCCTTTCCCCGCAAAATAGGGTATACTGCACGCAGGGAAACATGGAAACGGCATCCACATTAAACGACTCCGGTATAGCGCTTACCGAGGCGAATCGCCCAAACGACGCGATTCCGCTTTTTCGCAGGGCTTTGGTTATGGAGCCGGGCAATCCTTTGCTTTGGCTGAATCTGGGGATTGCCCAGCAGCGGACGGGGGACTACGACGAGGCCGTCGACAGTTTCATCCGGGCCTTGAAAATAGACGAGGGCATTACGGAGGCGTGGCTTTCCATGGGGCTCATCTATTACGAAACGGACGATTTCGACCGCAGCGAGGACTGTTACCATTCCGCGCTGGCCTACGACGACGCGAATCCCAAGGTCTGGAACAATCTGGGGGTGCTGTTCTTTTCCAAGGGGGACTACGAGGAGGCCCGGAACTGTTTCGAGGAGGCGGTAAGCCTTATGCCGCACTACTACGACGCGCTGTTCAACCTTAGGGACGCGTGCCGAAAGCTGTGCGACTGGCGCGCCGCGGCGGAATTCGAGCGGGCGCTGTCCGGGCTTTCCGACCGGAGCGGGCCGGCGACGAACCACGGAACGGCCGGACGGACATGAAGGTCCTTTACGTGGCCGAAATAGTCGGCAAGGCGGGAATCTACGCATTCAAAAAGGCCCTGCCGGAGCTTAAACGCCGCTTCCGGTGGGATTTCCTTATCGCCTGCGCGGACGGGGCCACCGGCGGCAACGGCCTGGGCAGAAACCACGGCGCGTACCTGCACAAGCTGGGGGCAAACGTCCTTACCACCGGGGAGTGCTGTTTCTACAAAAAAGACCTTACCGAAAACTTCGACAGGCTGCCCTACGTTCTGCGGCCGGACAACCTAAACCCCGAGGCGCCGGGGTTCGGCGCAAGGGTTTACAGGGCGGGCGGCGAAAAAATAGCGGTGGCGGTGCTTCTGGGGCAGAGCTGTTTCAGCAGGCTGCACGGGAGCGGGCCGACGGTACATTTGCCGGTGATGCTGGAACGCCTGCGCCGGGAAACGCCGAACGTGATCGTGGATTTCCACGCCCAGGCCAGCGCGGAAAAAAAGACGCTGTTTTTTGCGGCGGACGGACTGTGCTCGGCGGTAATCGGCTCGCACACCAGGGTGCAGACGTCGGACGAGTGCGTTCTTCCGGGGGGGACGGCGGTCATAAGCGACGCCGGGCGCACCGGCTCGGCGGAATCCGTGGGCGGCTGCGAAACGGAGTCCCGCGTAAAGGAGTACTTTACCGGCATTCCGGACTGGACCAGGGAGGCCTGGGACAGGCCGACGCTACAGGGCGTGCTGGTGGACATAGGCGCGAACGGCAGGGCGGTTTCCGTGGAGCGCCTCCGCGTGGAGGTACCCCCCCCGGAGACAAAGCCCGAACCGGAACCGGAGCGGGGGGTTGAGTAAGCAACCGCTTTCACCTACAATGAAAGCGATGCTGTTCGACTTTCTGTTTACCCTTAAACGCATAAAGGTGTTCGCGCTCATCGGCGAAAGCGGCACCGGAAAGAGTTTCCGGGCAAAACTGGTGGCGCAGAAGTACGGAATCGAATACATCATAGACGACGGGCTTTTGATCAGGGACAGCCGGATTGTCGCGGGGCATTCGGCAAAAAAGGAAAAGTCCTTCATGGCGGCGGTAAAGGTGGCGCTGTTCGACGAAAAGGCGCACCGCGACGAAATAGCCCGCAAGCTCCAGGGCGACAAAATCAAAAAGCTGCTCCTGCTGGGAACTTCGGAGAAAATGGTTCAGAAAATAGCGGCGCGGCTGCAGATTCCGCCGCCCGGAAAAATCGTGAAAATAGAGGACATCGCCACACAGGACGAAATCGACAAGGCGATAAGAACGCGCCGCATAGAGGGCAAGCACATAATACCGGTGCCGTCAATCGAGATTAAGCGCAACTACCCGGGCATTTTCCAAAACGCGCTTCGCATCTTTATGGGCCGCCGCGACACCGACTCCGGAATAGGCCCCACGCCCGGAGTTCACGAAAAGTCGGTGGTAAGGCCGTCGTACTCCGTGCGCGGCAGGGTGGTTATTTCGGAGGCCGCGCTCAGCCAAATGGTGATCCACTGCGTGGACGAGTACAACCAGAACATCCGCATCAAAAAAATCGTTGTGCGGGACACCGAAATAGGCTACAATTTGGCGATAACCATAGACGTGCCTTACGGCACGCAGCTTGGGGGGAACATTCACGAGCTCCAGCAGTACGTGATCGACAACATCGAGCGGTACACCGGAATCCTGATTGAGGAAGTCAACATTATCATAGACAAAATAATCCAGTAGGAGGGGTAGGTTATGAAACATCGGTTTGCGATTGGGCTTTTGGTTTTGGCGGGAGCCGTTTTCGCGCGGCAGGGAGTCGCCAAGGAAGTCGGCATTGAGCTTCCGGTTCTGTGGACGGAGCACTTCGAGATTCACGCGGAGGCGGAGGACGCCCGCGTTCTGGCTCTGCAAATGGAGGGCAGGTTCGCCGCGTACAACGCGGTGTTCCGGTTTGACCCGGGGAGGCTGGACCGGCCCCTGAGGGTTCGCGCCTTTAGGGACCTGGAACGGTACGAAAGCCACGTCGGGGCCAGACTGGCGGGGGAGGTGCCGCCGGGCGCGGTGTACCTGCATTTCGCGCAGCCGGAACTGGCGGATCAAAGGGAGCTGGTTATCCATCTGGGCCGCGAGGGCGACGTTCTGCCTTTCCAGGCCTTCGTCCAGTTTCTTAGGGCCTTTGTCCCGAACCCGCCGATCTGGCTGAGGGACGGTTTCGCGATCCATTTCGCGACGCTGGAACTGGACCGGGAGGGCGCGGCGACGCACAGGGAAAACCTGGTGTGGCTGGACGTGGTGCAGGACATGCCGGAAACGCCGTCGCCCGAGGCGGTGATGCGCGCGCTTTCCCCGGCGGAGGTCGAAAACTTTCCGGGCCTGGCCTGGTCGCTGGTTTCGTTTTTCCTGAACTCCGGAAACGACGGGTATCTTCGCAGTCTAAACGAAAGTTTCATGACGCTGACCTACGCCAACACCGTCGAGGCGAACACGGCGGCGGTTTTCGCCCGGATAACGGCGTGGAACGACGTGGCGGCCATCGCCGGGGATCACCTGATTTACGTAAACTCGCGGCGTTCCTTCTCCCGGCTTGTCGCGGAGGGGCAGTCGGCGTACGCGGAAAACCGGACGGAGGAGGCAAAGGCGGCTTTCCGGGGCGCGCTGGAAATACGGCCGGACCATTACGCGCCGTGGTACTACCTGGGCCTTATGGCGTTCAACGCGGGCGACACGGAAACCGCGGAACGGTACTACCGAATCGCGCTGGACTTTGGGGCGGACGTCGCGTCCATACTGTACGCCATGGCGCTGAACGCCGCGACCGCCGACAGGACGGACGAGGCGGTGGAACTGCTGCGCCGGACGGCGGAGATCGCCCCGGATCGTTTCGGCGAAAGGGCGGAAACGCTGATCGCCCAACTGGAAAACATCGCAAGACAGTGAGCGCGGTTCAGGTACGCCGGACGGACGGCGCGGGCGCGTGCGGGGACGCGGGGGCGGTAAACTGTCCCTACGGCACCGTCGCGGACGCGCTGTTTCCGGAGCTGGGCATCGACGCGGAAACCACCGTCGCGCTCAGGGTGAACAACGAGATACGCCCGATCAAAACCAGGCTCGTGGTAAACGCCGAGGTGGAACCGGTGCCGCTGGAATCGCCGGAGGGTGCCGCGATCTACCGCCGCTCGCTGGCGTTTCTGCTCGCGGTGGCGGCGGGAAAACTGTTTCCGGACCGCGGCCTTTACGTCGGTCACTCGCTGGGGAGCAGCTATTACTACACGTTCCGTTCCGGAAAGCCGCCCACCCGGGGGGAAATCGACGCGCTGCGGGGACAGATGCAAAACCTGGTCCGGCAGGACGTTCCGATTACCTTCAAGAATCTGGCCTACGGGGAAGCCTGCGAAACGTTCACAAAAAACCGCCAGACCGACACGACGCTGCTTCTGGAACACCGAAGCACGTCGCGGATCAAGGTCAACGAGTGCATGGGCTTCACGGACATCTACGTGGAGCCGCTGGTGCCGCGTTCCGGTTTTCTTTCGGTGTTCGATCTCATGCCGTACAGGGAGGGCTTCCTTCTGCGTTTCCCCGGAACCGGCGGTGGGACGGCAATCGGCGACTTTGTGGACGAACCCAAAATTTTCGACGTGTACAGCGAGTACAAAAAATGGGGCCGCATAGTGGGGGTGCGCGTTGCGGGCGAACTGAACTCGCTGGTGGCGAACAGAACCGCCCGCGACTACATCAGAATTGCCGAGGCGCACCAGGCCCGAAAAATCGCCGAAATCGCCCAGCGGATATACGACCGGCGGGACTCGATAAAAACGGTGCTGCTGGCCGGGCCTTCCAGTTCCGGAAAAACCACGACCGCCAAACGCCTTTCGATAGAGCTTATGGTAATGGGAATCAGGCCCGTCGCCGTGAGTCTGGACAGCTACTACGTGGGAACGGACAGAACGCCGCTGGACGAAAACGGCGAGCCGGACTACGAGTGTCTGGAGGCGCTGGACATTGAACACCTGAACGAACAACTGCGGGCGGTTTACCGGAACCGGGAAATAAGCCTCCCGGTCTACGACTTCAAAACCGGAAAGAGCGAAAAGGAACGCGGCGAAAAAATCCGCATGGATCGCCGCACGGTGTTAATCGTCGAAGGCATTCACGCCCTGAACGACGCGCTCACCCCCGGCATTCCCCGGGAAAGCAAGTTCAAGCTGTACGTTTCCGCGCTGACCCAGCTTAACCTTGACGACCACAACCGCGTTCCCACCAGCGACAACCGTCTGCTGCGGCGCATGGTTCGCGACTCCCAGTTCCGGGGCAAAGAAGCGGCGTTCACGATTAGGATGTGGCCCAACGTGCGGGCCGGGGAACGCAAGTACATTTTCCCCTTCCAGAACTCGGCCGACGCGGCCTTCAATTCCGCGCTGGACTACGAGCTACCCGTCCTAAAGTACTACGCCGAACCCCTGCTGCGCGCGGTAAAACCGGGCCGGCGCGAATACGCCGAAGCCGCGCGTCTGCTTTCGTTCCTGGAAAACTTTGTCCCGATACCGCCGCAGTACGTCCCGGGGATCAGCATCCTGCGGGAGTTTATCGGGGAGAGCGAGTTTAAGTATTAGGGCGGGCTCCGTTTCCGGGCCGGCCCTCCCCTCCCCCCTACCTCGGCCAGAGGATTGGACACCAGTAGTTTCCCGTCAGCGTCAGCAGCACAATCAGTCTGATGTAGTCGCCGTAGGTGTCGCCCCGGTATTCGTTCATGCCGCCGGGGATTGCGCTTCCCCAGAAGGCGTCGATCCACTGTTGGCTGTATCCCACTGCGGCGGCGGTTACGGCAAACGGCGGGGCGAACAGGTCGGAGGCGCTCCAGGGGTGGACGCGCGTGCCGTCCATGTTCAGCGGGCCAAGCGCGCCAAGGCCGTGGCCGGCGTGGAAGGCGCGCGCGAAATCGTCGAGCGGTCTAATGCTGTAGTCGAACAGGGTGGAGTCGTCTATTTCCGCGTTGCCGAAAAGCATGTAGCCGGTGCCCAGCCGCCAGGGAACGCGGACGGCGTTGAAGTTGTACGCGCCGTCCTGGGGGCTTTCCAGTATTTGGCCCGGGGGAATTGTCCATCTTCCGGACTCGCGAATTGCGAAATCCGGAAGCAGGCCGTTGGCGTTGCCGGCGGCGTTTTGCGCGTCGCGTATTTCCCTGACAACGTTAAACGTGGCGTCAATGACGGACTGCCAGTCATGGGCGGGATCGATTTCCCGGAACGCTTTAAGGTGGCTTATGATAAAATCCGACGTGCGGGTCGCGGTTCTCAGAACGGGGTTTCCGATTGCGGCCCAGTCGCCCAGAAGCAGGGTGCGGTATTCCGGGTGAACGCAGTGCCGCCACAGTTCGGCGAGCATGCTCCGGGCTATGCCAATGTAGTCGTACCGGCCGTCGCTGCCCCACTGCCTGTCGGCCAGAATGAGCGCGTAGATGATGTCCATGTCGCCGTCGGTGGCGCTGTTCGCACCCCAGTCGGCGCGGTTAAACGGCGCGGTTTTTACGCCGTTAACCAGCCTGTATCCGTTCCAGGTAAAATCGATTCCGGGGCGGCCGTTAATCTGCCGGTAACCGAAAAGCCGCCATGTCATCATCCTTGATCTGTCGCTTGGGAACGCCAGAAGGGTGCGAAGCATCGCGTCGAAATAATCTTTAATGTTTCCGCCAAAAATCCACTCGTGCGGGAAAAGCCCCAGCCGTTCCTCGCTTCCGGCCATGTACGCCAGTATCATCATGCCGTAGCCGTGCGACTCGGAAGTGGTGATGTGCGACACGCGGCCCTGCTGTATTTCCCAGTCCTGTACGTGCCTGAAAACCAGACGAAAACCGGCCCTGGTTTGCGGCCCGGTTGAATCCACGATTAAGTCGTTGCGAAGTATTCTTCTGAACAGGTCGATAATCATGTCGTCCATTTCCGCCGGGGTTACAACGCCGGGCATCATGGGGCGAACGGTAAACTGGTCAAAGGCGTGCTGCGGAAACGGGAAGCGCGCGGGGGCGGCCTCCGGCGTTTCGCCGCCTTCGCGTGTGGCGCATCCGGCAATGGCGACGGTTCCGGCTGCCAGAATTACCGTCGATAACAGTGCGGTCAGGGGTTTTTGCTTCACGGGTTTTGTCTCCTTGGGTTTGTTGTTTTGACAGTGTTTGTCGGCGGTTCCGGTTTTTCGGGATTGCCGTTGATGACGGCGGCGGTTGGGAAGGGGTGGTTAGCCGGCGTCAGTCGGCGCAACCCCTCCGCGCGGCCCCGCACTCCCCGCAGGCATGGAATAAATGCCTTTGGTGAGTGCGGGGCCGCGCGGAGGGGCGATACACGCGACCGGGCCGGGCCGGCAGCCGGACTACCCCCGGGGGGAACGTTGGTTGTCGGCGGTTTTACCGTGTTTTGCTTCACGGGGTTTGCCTCCATGGGGGTTCGCCATCGGGAACGCCGGCTTGCGGTTTCGCGTTTTTGGTTTCTTCCTTGTACAGTATTATTGCAATGATCGACCACAGGAGCGTAACGGGTTGTAACAACCATAACCAGGACCCGACCCCAAACAATACGAACTCACGCGGCAAATGCTGGATAAGGAACGAAAAAAACCAAACAAGTCCGACGATGGGGAATGCCGTGTACAACGCAGACGTTTTCGGCTTTCTCCTTACGCACATTACGCCAGTTACTATGCCAAGGATGGGGAACAGGAACCACAACACCATCATCAAATTACCCAAAAGCAACGATGCAGCATCCCACCATGCATACATTGCCGCAAAACGCAACCAGGGTCCAACCAGAAAAACAAACCCCACCACCGCAAACGCGTCAAACCATGCCGCCGCTCTACTCCGCGGTTTTTTGCTGGCGGTTGTCGCACCATGCGTCGGTAAAACCCCGGCATCACTTCCCCGGTCTTCCGCCGACCGCGTTTTCCGCGCCGGGCGGTAATCCGGGGCGTGCGCCGACGCGTCGGAAGCCGGCGGTCTTTGGACGCGGACTTCCCGGGCCGGAGTACCGCACTCGTTGCAGAACCGCGAGCCTTCGGGCGGTTGCGCCCCGCAGGTTGCGCAAAACAGCGGCGGCGTTTTCATATCCGCATTCCGGGCCGGCGGAACCGGCGTGCCGCACCCGTTGCAGAATTTCGACCCTCCGGGCAGTTGCGCCCCGCAGGCGCAAAACAGGGAATCCGGCGGCGCGTTTTCCGGAACGGGCGCGGCTTCCCCGGCGAACACCGCGGCGGCCAGCAGTTCCAGCGTTTCCCGGCACAGCGTCAGGTCAAGGCCCTCCTCCAGGTGCAGTCTTTGGGCCAGTTCACGTTTGCAGTTTTCGCGTTCCGGTTTGGAAGCGTTTTTTAGGTACTGCGCAAACCTGTGTTCCAGGCTTTTTACCAGCGCGGTTTTTTGCGGCCTGGGTACGTCCCGGGCCATGTCCGCAAGAACGGCGGAAACGCGGCGGGAGTCGGCAAGGGTGTCCCCGCCGTATTTTGCGATTGTCTCTTTGAGGATTTTCAGCAGGTCGCCGTTCATCGGTTCGTCTCCGGGAAATATAAGGTCGCCTTTCCGGAACGCGGCGTTCCGGAAAAGCCCGCGCGTACCGTTTCAGCTTACGGAAAAAAGCGGGCGGTGTCAAACGGACGTTTGGCGCTATTCGATCCGGCAGGATTCCAGTTTGCGCAAACGGTTTTCGTCCAGTTTTACGTGCAGGTTTTTTTCCCGGGTGGGAATCACCAGGCCCTTGGGGCCGTTTTTGGCGCGGCGCAAATGTTTGACCTGGGTGTAGAACAAATCGCCCTCGGCGTTGTTTCTTCCCTTGGAGTAGAAAATCGCCAGGTTCCCGGCGTCCAGAAGCGTTTCCAGGGGAAAGGTTTTTCCGGGGCGCTGTTTTACAAAAACGTAGGAACCGGGGAAGTCCCGGGCGTGGAGCCACAGATCGCCGCCTTTGACGTGGCGGCGAAGCAGCGCGTCGTTTTCCTCCGCGTCCCTGCCCACGATTACCAGCCAGTCGCCGCACTTGAAGGTAAGACCGGGGCGTTTTTTGTCCTTCGCGGAAACCGGTTTCGGTTTTTTCGCCGCGCCGGTTTTAAGAAGCTTCGCCAGAACCAGCGGGTTGTCCTGCGCCGTGAGCGTTTCAAGTTTTTTTTCGATTTCGGCAAGCTCCAGTTCGCCGGCGGCTATTTCCCGGCGAACGTCGGCCAGGCCTTTTTTTGCCTTGGCGTATTGCGCGTAGTAGTGTTCCGCCTGGGCGGAGGGGCTCCGGTTCGGGTCAAGCTTTATCCGGAGTCCGGAGCCGGAGAAGTCGTCCGCCTCAAGCCAGTCGTCGCCGGGGTTAATCCGCGCCAGGTTCGCCAGAATAACGTCGCCGTATTCGCGCAGGCGGTCCGCTTCGGCGAATTCGCGTTCCTTGGACCGCAGTCGTTCCAGCGCGGCCCGCAAACGCCCCGCGCTGCCTTCGCAGTCGCGCCGCGCCCGTTCCCTAAGCGCCTCCAGGGAAAGCGCGCCGCCGTGTTCCGCGTAATACGCGTCCAGTTTTTCGTTGAAGGTGGCGCCGGCCGCGGAATCCGGAAATTCGCGAACGGCGTACCCGCGCGCCCTTCCGTCGCCGGTTCCGGTTTCGCCGCCCGGGGAATCCGGTTTCCGGGTCGGCGCGGTTTCCTCGGGACTGTAGCGCCCGCCGGTAATCTCGCCCTTTTTGGGAAGCCGGCGCATCGCGTCCAGCACGGTTCCGGTTTCGTCGGTTACCACTACGTTCGCCGCGTTCGACCACAGCCTTAGGTACAGGCGAAACCGGTTTTCGCCCCGCCGCACCAGAATCCGGACTATGCGGTCGTCCCCAAGCTGCGCGGCCTCCTCTATCCAGCCGTTGACGATTCTGGATTTGACAAACTGGGCAAAACGCAGCGGTTTTTCGGTTTTGGGAAACGCCCGGAAGGTTTCGTGAAGGCGGCATGCTCCGGGGGTAAGGGCAATCAGCAACTGCCTGGTTGCGCCCCCGGAGGCGCTTTTTTTGTGAAGCCGCAGACCAAGCACGTCGAAGGCGCTTTGCGCGACCGCCTGGATTTGGGCGCCCGCCAGATCGAGTTCGTCCAGAACAAGGTCAATCTCTTTCCAGTTCAGGGACACGTATCCTCCGGCGGGCGTTCCGGCGCGTCAGTTCGGCAGGCCGAAAAACCTGTTTGAGTTTTCCCACAACTGCGCGGCCATCGCCTCCGGTTCCATTCCCAGCATCCTGGCCAGGCACAGGCCGGTTTCCGGAAGGTACTTTGGCATGTTGCGCTTGCCTTTCTGGCTAGTCGGAACCATGAACGGGCTTTCGGACTCAATCAGAATGCGATCGACCGGCAGTTCCGGAACGGTCTCGTGAAGGTTGCGGGCGTTTTTGTAGGTAAGGTTGCCGGCGAACGAGAAATACAGGTTCAGCTTCAGCGCCTCCCGCGCGTAGGCGGCGTCCTCCGAATAGCAGTGCAGAACCCCGCCCTTGGGCGGCAGACGGTCGCGCAGAATTTCCAGAACGTCGTGGCCCGCGTCCCGGTTGTGGATAACGACCGGCAGGTTCAGCTTGGCCGCCAAATCGAGCTGGGAGATGAAAAGCTCGATTTGGGACTTTTTGTCGCCGAATTTGCGGTAATAGTCCAGGCCAATCTCCCCGACGGCCACGACCCGGGGGAGCCGGGTGTGCTGCTCGATGGTCTGGAGCCAGTTTCTGCCGGGGTTTTTTACCTCCGACGGACTGATCCCCACGGCGTGGTAAACGTTCCCCGACGATTTCAGGTTTTCGTACACCCGCGCGAAGTCGTGCAGACTGTTGCATATGGATAGAACCCTGGTGACGGAGGCCTGGCGGGCCTCCTGAATCACGATGAGCTGTTGAATAGGGTCGTCGTCTACAAGCCCCAAATGGGCATGAGTATCAAAATACTGCATAGCTTAAGTCCAAGAGACATGATAAAGCCCGTTGCCCCGTCGAAAAACGAATCCATGCTGCGTGGGGCAACCTGTCCAAACTGGATGTCCTAATTGTAGTACAGCTTTCCGGCGGTGTCAACAAAAACTTTCGCTTCCGCTTGAAGATCGGAGCCGGGAAGCCCGGATGCCGGAGCGCACGGAACGTTGACTTCCGCACGGCTCTTTCCTATATTCTAGTGAGCCGCCGTTCGGCTTTACGCGAGTCGGCGGCTTGGGGAGAAATTTCGGGTCAGGAGATGCAAATGAACAAGCTGGGGACTATTTTCGCGGTTTTGGCAGCGTTTACGCTGGGCGCGTGTTCCACTGCCAATTACACGACCAACATGACGGGCGTCGCGGACTTTTCCACCGTGGCCGCCAAGGATTTTATTACCTTGGGCATAATAACGGTGCGGGCGACGGAAGTCCACAGTTCCGGTCCGTTCGGCATAAACAGACGGGTTGAAGGCTCCAAGATTACGTTCGCGGATTTAATGCAGGAAGCCGCCAGGCTGGAAGCGGACGACGTGATAAACATCCGGATAGACATCCACAGCAACTACACCAGAAGCGTCTTCGACTGGTTAACCGGCTGGACCAGAACGTTCCACTACACGGCCACCGCGCTGGCCATCAGGTACACGTACATGGTGGAGTCCGCCGATCCGCAGCTTGGCGGCCTGCCCAGGTCGCCGGAGCGGACCAGGGCGGTAAGAACCAGGGGCGGCAGGGTGGAACTGCGGTAACGGGATGGCAAGGTCAAAAAACGCGCCGATTGGCAAGTCGCGTTTTCTTTTCCCGGTTTTGACGGCGGCGCTTCTGGTTTCCTGCGCCTCCCACGTCGACTTCCGCTCGCCGATGCAGGGCAAGTACGTTACGGTACGGGTGGCCGCCAAGGACTTCGAGGTTGTCGGCAAGGTTTCCCTTACCGCGGTAAAGGTACGCACGGGCAGCCCGCTGGGCATCCTGCGAAGCGCGGAAGGCTCCGGCGTTTTGCTCACGGCGCTGGTGCGGGAGGCCGCCCTCCTTGGCGCGGACGAAATCATCGACGTAAGAATCGACAGGAAAGTTTACGGAAGAACCGGTTTGGCGGGCTTTCTGCGCGGCTGGGAACGCATGATAACGTACACCGGCACGGCTTTGGCAATACGGTACGTCGACCGGGCGACGGAACGCGCCGCGCCGCCGGAATACGCAGTGCCGGAGGGCTTGGACGCGGCTGCGCCGGAGTACGACGCGCCGGAATGCGTTTGTCCGGGGGACGTTGATTGACGAACGCCGGTTTGCTTTGCGTTAATCGGCGTTTTTACTAGAGGTGTTCCGCGTATAGGCTGAAAACCAAGACAAACGAGACACAAGCGGTCGAGGTTACTTTCCGGAGATTACGGGCGCTTTGCGCACAGGGGCATTTCCCAACAAAAACCATTTCCTTGACATCATTTCAAATTGGTTGTATCCTTTATTCCCACGGAGGTACCTTGCCGCATATCTTCGATAGCATCATTGGTGTATTCAAAAACCCCCTTTTTGATATTAAGATCAAATGAGCGTCAAAAGCGGCTAATTCAGCCTGGGAGTTGAAAAATGAAAAACGAAATAGAGAACGACTTGAAAGTTGTCATGCAGGCAATATCCACAAACACAAAAGTCGAAGACATTTTCCTCTTTGGCTCATGGGCTTATGGCGAGCCAAAGCCGGACAGCGATTTGGATATTTATCTTGTCATACCCGACACCGATGTTGACATTTGTGATTTAAATGCGGAAATACGTTTTGCCCTCTACAAAAAGCTAACGCTTCCGCTTGATTTGGTGATTGCAAAAAAGAGTGTATTTGAACGGCGAAGAAAGGGATTAACTCTTGAAAATGTCATTGCAAAGCAAGGAGTACGTATCTATGGAAACTGAAACCGCCATTGAATGGTTTTATTTTGCCGATGCGGACTTTGACAGTGCCCTAATACTGAACGATGCACATCGCAAACACCATTGGATAATCTGTTATCACTGTCAACAGGCTGTTGAAAAATATCTAAAGGCGTTTTTGTGCTATAACGGGATACAGCCGCCAAGAATCCACATTCTTGAAGTATTATGCGCATCGTGTTCTGAATTTGATTCGGCTTTTGACGGCATCGCAAAGGATTGCGCCTATTTGACACCATTTGCCGTTCACGCTCGTTATCCGCTTGAAATGGAAATCACAAAGTTGAACACTATAAAGTCTTTGGAAATTGCCGGAAAAATCAAAAACTTTCCGCCGCTGACCGAATTAAGAGCAAAGCTAATTAAGGAAAACGAGAGCGGGGATAAGGAGAGTTGATTTGGGGGGCTTTGATTGACCGGGCGGCGGTATATTAACGCCGCCGGTTTTGTCGGCAACATACCGCCGTCCTGCTTTCCGGCCTCTTCAGCGCGGTTTTGGCAGCAACGCCTTTATCAATTCCCGCGAAACCGGTTCGCCGCTTTCGTCTGTCGACGTAAAGTTCATCCCCTTGTACGACCAGCAGGCCCTGCCGAAACCGTTTTCCTCGAAAAGATCGTTGACATCCCTAAGCCAGTTAACCCGGCTGCCAAGATCGGCAAGGTCTATCGCGCCGTATTCGCCGCAGTAAAGCTCCCTGCCGGTGCGCCCGGCGAATTCTACCGCCGGGGAAAGCGCGTTTTCCAGGAAGGCCCGGTCGAACACCGTGTCGGCGTTCAGGGCGTTGTAATGCTCCGGCTTGTCCCCTCCAAAATGCGCCGCCAGTCTGTCCAGTCCCTCAATCTTTCCGGGATAGGACTGACTTACGCCGGAATCCCTAAGGTGGGTCCAGCTCGCCCTTTGATGCGTGAACAGAAACGGCTCGTAGAAGTGGAAGTTGTAAAGAACGCGCTGGTCGTCCCAAATCTCCAGGGTGGCAAGCCCCGCAACGGAATTGTAGTAGGGGCCGCCAAGGAGTATGTGCCGGTTCGGGTCTATCTCGCGAATACCCTCAATGGCACTGCGGGCGATCCGGTTCCAGGTATCCCCGTGGGCATCCACAATTTCGTTCATCAGCTCGAAGACCAGGTTGTCGCCCTCGGCCCTGTAGCGCCCGGCGATTTCCCGCCAAAGGGATACGAAACGCTTTTGAGCAGTCTCGTCGGTGAAAAGAACGTTGTCCTCGGTCTTGTTGCCAAAGGCGTAGCCCGGAGCCTTGTGAAGGTCAAGCACCAGGTTTAGGGACGAATCCCCGCACCAGCGCAAAAGCCTGTCGATTACCTCGAAGCCCTCCTCCAGGTAGACGAACGGGTTGGCGTCGGACTCCAGCACCGGATAGTCGAAGGGAAGCCTTATGTGATCCAGGCCCCACGACGCGATCCTTTCCACGTCCTCCTTTTTGATAAACCCGGCTATGTGTTCCTTCGCGTAGCCGCTTTGGGAAATCCAGCCCCCAAGATTAACGCCCGACCTGTACTTTTCCAGTATAATGCCCATGTTCCGCTCCTTGCTTTGTTTGCCAAATATTTGTTCCACGAAAAACGCCGAATCGAAACCCTAGCCCGGCCGGCAAGGGATCGGCTCCAGCTTCCTAGTCCTTTTTAAACCGCGCCCTGATCTGCTTAAGCACGTCCTCCGCCCGCGCCTCCTCCTCCTCGGCGGAAACCGGAGTCGGCTCGTGGTGCCGGATCAGGTGCTTCGGTATCTCCTCCAGAAACGGGGAGGGCCTGCACTCCGTTACGCTTTGCAGGCGGCGGCGTTTTTGGCAGGCCGTAACGTACAGCTTTTCCCTGGCCCGGGTTATGGCCACGTAAAACAGCCGCCGCTCCTCCTCCATGTTTCCGGCGGCGGCCTCGGCGTCGTCCGCTTCGTCCAGACTGCGCTCGTGGGGAATCAGCCCTTCCTCCGCGCCGGCGATGAAGACCACCGGAAACTCAAGCCCCTTCGCCGAGTGAATCGTCATAAGGCTCACCTTGCCCAGCACGTCGTTCTCGCCGTCGTCCTTGGTGATAAGGCTAATCCTGTTGAGCCACGCGTACAGCCCGGTGTCGCCGTTGTCCGGGTCGCGCTCCCAGTTTTCGATCATCCGGACGAAGTGCTCTATGTTGTTGAACTTCCACAGCGCCTTTTTTTCCTCCTTGTCGTTCTTGCCGTGCTCGGTTACCAGGTGGCTCCAGTAGTCGATTTTCTCGACCAGGGCCCGCGTTTTTGCGGACAGCGGCCGGCCCCCGCCCCCGGAGAACATGTCGGACTTCAGCCCCTCGACAAGCTCCGCGAACTCCTCAAGCTCGGTGAGCGTTTTTTTGTCCTGGAACAGGTGCTGCTGATCCCCGGTGCGCGAGCGGTTCAGGCGGCCGATCGCGTCCCATATCGACGACCTGTTTTTCTTCGCTATCTCGCTTAGCGCGGCCACCGTGGATCTGCCGATGCCCCGCACCGGAGTGTTGATTATGCGAAGAAGACTGAGGTCGTCCTCCGGGTTCGCCAGTACGCGCATGTAGGAGATAACGTCCTTGATTTCCTTGCGCTGGAAAAAACTGGTGCCGCCGGACACCTTGTAGGGGACGTTCTCCGCCAGAAACGCCTCCTCTATGTTTCTGGCCAGGGAGTTCGTGCGCGTCAGCACGCCGAAGTCGTGGTAGCGCCGGGTCTCGCAGACCATCACCTCCCTTATCTGCGCGGCGATAAAGCTAGCCTCGGCGTTCTCGTTTTCCGGATGGTGCAGCTCTATGGGTTTCCCGTCCCCGTTTCCGGACCACAGTTTCTTTTCCTTGCGCCCGGTGTTGTGGGCGATAAGCCCGTTCGCCGCCTCCAGTATCGTGGAGGTGGAGCGGTAGTTCTGCTCCAGCTTGATTTCCGTCATGTCCGGGAAGTCTTCCTCGAACATCGTGATGTTGCGGAAGTTCGCCCCGCGCCACGAATAGATCGACTGGTCGTCGTCGCCCACCACGCAGACGTTGGATCGGGCGGCTGCATCCCCCCCCTCCCCCCCTCCCTTTGCGAGAAGGCGCATCAGCATGTACTGAATGACGCTGGTGTCCTGGAACTCGTCCACCAGGATGTAGCGGAAGCGCCGCCGGTACTCGGCCAGAATCTCCGGGCGGCCCTCGAAAAGCTCCAGCGGCAGCACCAGAAGGTCGTCGAAGTCCACGGCGTTGTAAACCTTAAGCCCCTGCCGGTACGCCTCGTACACCGGGCGCAGATCGGCGCTTGCCGCGTTCGACCCGGTTTCGCCCCCGGAGTTCCACGAGCAAAGCCCAATCTTCAGGTTCGAGAAAAGCTGCCCCAGCGCGTAAAGATCGACCTTCGCCGACGCCATGCGGCACTCGCGCAGACTGTCCTTTATCAGCGTAATGCGGTCGGTCTCGTCGTAGATCGAAAAGTTTTTCCGGTAGCCCAAAAGCTCCGCGTTGTCCCGGATTACCGAAAGCCCGAACGCGTGAAAGGTGCTGACGGTCAGGTTCTGCAGTTTTTTCCCTGTCAGTTCCCTGACCCGGGTTTCCATTTCCTTCGCCGCCTTGTTGGTGAAGGTGAGCGCGAGAACGGCGCTCTGGGGTATGCCCTTTTCCAGCATGTGGGCTATGCGGTAGGTGATGACCCTGGTCTTGCCGGATCCGGCGCCGGCGATTATGAGCATGGGGCCTTCTATGCCGGTGGCCGCACGCAGCTGCGGCCCGTTGAGCCGGTTTTCTATTTCAAGTTTTGACAATGCCGTTCCAATCCCGGTCGGGGGCTACGCCCCCAGTATCGCGGCCACGCGCCTTCCGGCCCTGCCGCGGTGGCTTATAGTGTTTTTCTCTTCCCCGGAAAGCTCGGCCACGGTGCGGCCAAGTTCCGGTATGAAAAAAATGGGGTCGTAGCCGAAGCCGCCCGTTCCCCCGGCAAGTTCCGGGTTTCTGACGATTTCGCCTTCAAGGGTTTCCTGGGAAACGAAAAACCGCTCCGGGCCAAACATCAGCGCCATGGCGCAGACGAAACGCGCGGTGCGCACGGGGCCGTCCCCGAGTTCCGCAAGAAGCAGGGCGTTGCGCTCGCGCGATTCCAGCTTCCGCGCCCCGGGAACTTCCGCGCCCGGAGCCCCGGCATACCGCGCCGAGTATATGCCCGGCCTGCCGCCAAGCGCGTCCACGCAGATGCCGGAGTCGTCGGCTATTATCGGGTCGCCGTCCGCGAAAAGGGGCGGACGGGTTTTTCGCAGAAGTTCGTACAGGGCCCCTGCCTTGAGCAGGGCGTTCCCGTGAAAACTGTTTTCGGTTTCCTCCGGATCGAAGTCCAGACCGGCATCCCCGGGGACGCAAAGTTTAAAGGCGCAGCCGTGCGCGGCCAGAATCTCGGCAAGCTCTTTTTTTTTGTGGGCGTTGCCCGTGGCAAACCATACCGTCATGACTGCGCGTTCACGTATTTGTTAAGGGTTTTTGCCACCGCGCCGGGGCCTTCCAGCAGTTCCGCGAAGTACGCCCCGATCCTGTCGCCAAGCCCGGCTTCGTAAAGGTTCACGCCGAAGATTTTGCCGTCCGAAAGCACCGGTTCCAGGGCGGCGCGGAAAGGCCCCTTCTGCCCAAGACCTATCCCGGAAAGACGCGCGGCAAGGGCGTCGTACATCGGGTCCGGGCTTACGGCGAAGGGCCTGCCTTCGTCGTCGATTCCCAGAAGGTAGCGCAGCCACGCGGCCAGAACCAGGGGTATCAGCGTAAGGCTCTCCGGCGACAGCCCCGGGTTTTCCGCGTAAGCCCTTATCGTGCCGCCGAACCGTATGCCCACCTTCTGCGACGTGTCCATTGCGATGCGCTGGGGCGCGTCCGGCATGAAGGGGTTGGGCAGGCGCACGTTTATAACCGTGTCGATAAATTCCCCGGGGCTGATGATTCCGGGGTCAGTTACCACAGGCAGCCCCTCCCGGTAGCCGATTCCCTCCACGAGCTTCACCAGGTCCGGGTTTTTCATTTCGTCGCTGATTCTGGTGTACCCCAAAAGGCAGCCGAAAACCGCGAGCGCGGTGTGCAGGGGGTTGAGGCAGGTGCAGACCTTCATCCGCTCCACCTTGTCCACGGTTTCCCGGTCCGTGAACAGCACCCCGGTTTTTTCCAGCGGCGGCCTGCCGTTGGGGAAAAGGTCCTCGATTACCAGGTACTGGGTTTCCTCCGCGTTGACGAAGGGCGCGGCGTAGGTGTTTTTCCCGGTTACCACGCCCCGCATATCCTCTATGCCGGCGGCGGCCAGCATATCCCGCACGCCGTCGTCCGGCCTGGGGGTTATCTTGTCGATCATCGTCCAGGGGAAGGACATTTTTTTTGGGTCGCACACGTAGTCGGAAAAGCCGGGGGCGGCCTTCCCGTTTTTGACCCACTCCCGGGCGAAAGCTTCCACGGCGGCAAAGAGTATGTCCCCGTTGTGCGAGCAGTTGTCCATGCTCACCATGGCCAGCGGCGCGGCCCCCCGCACATAGCGTTCGTGGCAAAGCGCGGCTATGCGGCCCAGATAGCTTTTGGGGTCGGCCGGGCCGGCCTTCATGTCATCCGCTATGCCGGGCGGAAATTCGCCGTCCGCGCCCCTTGTCGCGTAGCCCTTTTCCGTTATGGTGAAGCTGGCCATTTGCAGGGAAGGCTTCGCGAAAACGTCCCTGAGCGCCGGCATGTCCGCGTCCATCCGGTACGCCGACGCGACCGACGCGACGACGCGCTTTTCCGTGGTTCCGTCCGCCTTGAGCGTTACCAGCAGGGTGAGGTTGTCTACGGGGGCGAAGCATCTGTCGATTATCTCGCCGTCGTAGCCCTCCGCGACCACGATACCGGTTTCGGCAAGCCCCAGTTCCAGCAGCGTCTGCATCATTGCGGCCGGGAAGGCGCGGAAAATGCTTCCGGCGCCGAAGTGAACCCACGCCGGGGCTTTTTCGGTGGCGGCAATCATGGCCTTCCTGTCAAACCCGGGCAGGGTTACCCCCGCTTTTTCCCATTGGGCCCTGTCGGCCAGCTCTCTGTCGCTAAGACGCATTCTCCGCTCCTTGTGGCTTTGTTTCCCCAATGTAGCATACCGGAGGGGGATGATGTCAACGAGTGTTTTGAACCGGAGGCCGGAAAGGGAAATCGTCGCGCCTGTTCACGCCCGATTCCGGCCTCCGGTTAAGTTTAGGCTCCCAGTTTGGCCGCAGCCTCGACCATTTTCCGCGCGTCCTCTTTTACCTGGCCGGTTATGTCGTTTACCTGGGCAATCGCCTGCATTATCTGCGCGCTTCCCGTGCTTTGTTCCTCCATGGCGTTAAGGATGCCGTTTTCCTGATCCGCGACGGTTTTGACGCCGCCGTCTATCGCCTCGAATCTGGTCATGACGTTGTCCGTGGACTTGGTTATCTTGTCGATGGAGCCCTTGATTTTTTTCAGCACCCCGCCGATGGTCTTGGACTGTTTCCCGGACGATTCGGCAAGCTTGCGTATTTCGTCCGCAACCACCGCAAACCCCCGGCCGGATTCCCCGGCGTGAGCCGCCTCGATTGCGGCGTTCATCGAAAGCAGGTTGGTCTGGCTGGCGATGTTCTGCATCACAGAGTTGATTTCCAGAAGCGACTCCGATTCCCGGGCGATTTCCTTGATGTCCGTCGCGACCTCGTTAAGGCCGGAGTGTCCGACCGCAGAGGCTTCCTGCAGGTCTTTCACGTTCTCGGCGTTTTTGGAAAGGGTGTTGCTGACCGACCGCGTGTTCGCAATCATCTCCTCGATGGCCGCGGAGGACTCGTTGATCGCCGAGGACTGCGACTCGAGCTGGCCATTGAGCTTGTCCATCATTGCGTTCAGTC